>Ga0163152_10000870_pt1 | contig 49874 bp, 49 predicted proteins | sample OliLakLV19MP8IB2_FD_148635 | JGI IMG/M metagenome (GOLD analysis project Ga0163152, IMG submission 148635) | Freshwater microbial mat bacterial communities from Lake Vanda, McMurdo Dry Valleys, Antarctica - Oligotrophic Lake LV.19.MP8.IB-2 | ecosystem: Environmental > Aquatic > Freshwater >... | reverse complement strand
ACCCTAGCCACCGCCCAAGCCGCATCCGATGCTGCCGACGTAACCTTTGACACCGCCCGCGTAGCCTTCTTTTACGCCTACGCGGCCCTAAAACGTGCCCGCGTAGCAGCCGACGACACCAGACAAGGAGCAGTAGCAGCATGATAAAAAAAAGGCCAGATACCAGCGACGCCGTATCCGCAGCAGCATTGGCCGCGGCCTTCGCCACAGCCAAAGCCGCAAGTGATGCTGCCGACGTAGCCTTTGCCACAGCCCACGCCGCGCGCGAAACCCGAGACACAGCCCAAGCCGCATCCGATGCTGCCGACGTAACCTTTGCCACCGCCCTCATAGCCTTGCTCCGGTACCTAAACGGTAAAGACAATGAACGAATATGACCGCCTGCGCGTTGCGCAACTGAACAAAGACATGGACCGGCTGCAATCCCGGCCAGACATTTTCAGTCCCGGCTGGATTCTGGAAATGCAAACCACACTGTGAAAAGCTGGCCGAATTCACAGCGAAGGCGCAGGGCAACTGATCGCAAAAAAAAGTTGAAAAAATTAGGTGTGGACTTATACTATTACTCAGAAGGCAAACGTAACCGGGACGCTCAAACCCAAAGCGTAAATCTGAATCGAACTGTCCAGATTGTCCTTCCTCCATACAAAATCACAAAATAAAGAGAGCTATTATCACCATGCTGAATTGGGACCGTTCTGTTACGCTGCCATTAGCGAAGAGTGATTGTACAACATGCAAAGGTATCGGTCTGACGATGAGACGGGATGCCGAGTTGCGGCCCTGCAAGTGCGTCAGACGCGAGATTTTCCGCGTGTGCCTGGGGCGATTCCGCGTTATCAGTGAGGCTGCGCCACGCATGAATGCTACGCATAGCGCTCCACTGATGTTCAGCCGCTTCCCGGAAGAGTATATGGCTGACTTTGTGCTGATGTGTAAGCGCACGTTGAGCGCGGCGGATCATCAGTTGTTCAAGTTCCACTATTTGTTGGGCGCGGACTGGAAGGCGTGTTGCCGTCGCATGGGCATGGATCGGGGCAACTTCTTTCATGCGTGCTACCGTATCGAAGCCGAACTGGGCAGGGCCTTCGCCGAAACAGAACCGTACGGGCTTTTCCCGTTGCACTCCTACTTTAACCCCGGCCAGAACGACAAGAGAACCACTCCCCCACCCCCGCAGACCCCGGCTAGTCCGCCGTATCTGCGGTTCCCGGTCCCGAAGCCCCCAATGATCGCCCAGGACGCGGACCCGGAATATCAGGAAGCGGTGTAGCATGTACCGGGGTGTCATTCGGTGGCACGCGCGGTGCCCGAAGCACACACGATACAACCCCGACAACGGGGGACAGTGTGCAATTATCGGGGCCTGCCCGTATTGCCTAAAACTATTCGAGCTACAGCGCGCCGTTCAGAGCATCCGACGGCTGGCATCTGAACTCGAAAGCGTCAAACCGGACCGGCAATGTCATTATGTAAAGGTGTGAGGAAATAGTTCGTTCACACCCTTCCGTCAGGCCGCATAGTCCGCTGATTCAATCAGTTACAGGTTATGCGGCCTTTACTTTTGCACTTCCCGCGCTATAGTCAATGTGGCCGCTGCGGACAGCTAGTCTGACCGAATCAGCGGCCTTTTCCTTTTTCACGGCTTGAATTATCAGCGCGCCGCGATTGACGCGGTAGGGAACACACACACAATGAAACCACTCACCGCTCAAGACCCGGAAACCCACTCCCCTGACATCGTCGCGGGGAACATCGGCCAGTTGCAGACGCTGTTCCCGGAAGCCTTTACGGAAGGCAAGCTGGACTTCGAGGTACTCAAGCAACTGCTTGGTGGAACTGTTGAAGAGCGGGACGAAAAATACGGCCTCAACTGGCATGGCAAGCGCCGCGCCCGCCAACTCGCGCTGACGCCATCTACGGGCACCCTGCTACCGTGCCCGGAAGACAGCGTGGACTGGGATACCACGCGCAATCTGATGATAGAGGGTGACAACCTTGAAGTCCTGAAGCTGCTGCAAAAGAGCTATTCGGGCAAGGTGAAGCTCATCTACATCGACCCGCCCTACAACACGGGCAAGGACTTCGTCTATCCGGACCACTTTCAGGACAACATCAAAAACTATCTCCAGATCACGGGACAGGTGGACAGCACCGGTCACAAAATCGCTTCCAACACGGAATCCTCTGGCCGTTTCCATACTGACTGGTTGAATATGATGTATCCGCGCCTTAGGCTTGCGCGCGGGCTCTTGAAAAGGGACGGCGTAGTCTTCATCTCGATCGATGATAGAGAGCTAAACAACCTTCGTGCGGTTGCGAACGAAATCTTCGGCGAAGAAAACCACATTGCGACTATCACTGTCGTCCGTCACCAAGGGGGCATCAACGATAAGCCGCATATAGCGGCCTGCCATGAGTATGTCGTCATCTACGGGAGTGGCCCGGATTTTGTTTCCAAAGGACTACCTCTCACCGAGGAGCAAAAAGCTGTCTTCAAACATGAAGACTCTGAAGGCCGGAAATACGCCTTGCGCGATCTGAGAAAACACGGCAGTGCTGATAGGCGCGAAGATCGTCCCACCGCGTTCTTTCCGATTTACTGGAATAGGAACAACCAGCAATGCGCCCTGAGGCGGTCTAGCGAAGCTGATGTCGAAATTCTTCCGTTTCGCGGTGATGGAGTGGAAGGAAACTGGCGATGGGGAAAAGAGAGGGTTGGGAAGCATATAGATTGGCTGCACGCAAAACGATCTGAACGAAGCGGAAGGTTAGACGTGGATTACCGCGTCTATCTCGATCCATCCATTTCAGTCGGAGATTCCCTTGAGGAGGACGAGGACAAAGCTGAATTGGATATGGAGGATGGAGATGTCTTAGAGAGAACTTCAAAGCTGAAATCAATATGGACTGGCGGTAAATTCTCAACCGGTAGCGGAACGCTTGCTTTAAGAGAAATAATGCCAGGACATGTCTTCAATTATCCGAAGTCTCTACATTTCCTCAAAACCTGCATCGTGTTTGGTACGAGTGGTACTGACGTCATAGTGGACCTCTTTGCTGGCTCGGGATCTCTCGGACAGGCTGTGATGCAGCAAAATATGGCAGATGGCGGAAATCGTCGCGTAATCACGTTTCAGTTGCCGGAGCCTCTTGACCCTAATGACAAAGCCCAAAAAGCAGCTGCAGCTATATGCGACCAATTGAATGTCCCGAGAAATATTGCGGAACTCACCAAGGAACGCCTGCGTCGGGCTGGCACAAAAGTTAGGGAAGAAAACCCGATGTTTGCCGGTGATCTAGGTTTTCGTGTGTTCAAACTCTCTACAAGCAACATCCGTGTCTGGGAACCTAATCGCGATGATTTGCCGAAAACTCTCGAAGAGTCCGTAGAACACCTGAAGAGTGACCGCACAGAACAGGACATCCTATTCGAGATTCTGTTGAAACTCGGCCTCGACCTAACGGTGCCGATGGAGCAGAAAACTATTGCCGGTAAGGCCGTGCATAGCGTCGGAGCAGGCACGATGCTTGCCTGCATGGCGAAAAAAATCGCCGCGTCCGAAGTGGAGCCGCTGGCGCTTGGCATCGTCGCCTGGCACAAGACGTTGTCGCCCGCTGGCGACACCACTATCGTGTTCCGCGATAGCGCCTTTGCGGATGATGTCGCCAAAATGAACCTGACGGCCATTCTCCAGCAGCATGGTCTTGACAACGTGAGGAGCCTCTAGGTATGGCCATGAAGCTCCACTTTGAAAACCCATACACCGATGACCGGCTTGATTATCAGCGCGCCGCGATTGACGCGGTATGCGACCTTTTTCGCGGGCAAGAAGTCTTCCGGACGGAATTTACCGTCACCCGCGATGCGATCGGACCTCAGCAAGCCCTTGCCTTCGCGCAAAGCGGGCTTAGTATCGGCAATCGCTTGCAACTGCTTGACGATGAACTGCTGACCAATTTGAGCGACATCCAAATCAAGAACGGCCTTCGCCCCTCTGCGTCCCTGTCTTCCGGCGATTTCACTATTGAGATGGAAACCGGCACGGGCAAGACCTATGTGTACCTGCGCACGGTGTTCGAGCTGAACCGCCGATACGGATTCACGAAGTTTGTCATCGTTGTGCCCACCGTCGCGATCAAGGAAGGCGTTTACAAGACGCTCCAGATTACTGAAGACCATTTCCGCGCCCTATATGCCAACACGCCCTTCGAGTACTTCCTTTACGATTCCGGCAAGCTCGGGCAGGTGCGCAACTTCGCGACCAGCCCACATATCCACATCATGGTGGTGACGGTCGGGGCCATCAACAAAAAAGATGTCAACAACCTCTACAAGGACACAGAGAAGACGGGCGGAGAGAAGCCGATTGACCTGATCCGCGCGACGTGCCCAATCCTGATTGTGGACGAACCACAGACCGTGGATGGCGGCTTAGAAGGGCGCGGCAAGGAAGCGATCAGCGCGATGAACCCGCTCTGCACCCTCCGCTATTCCGCGACCCATGCGGACAAGCACCATATGGTGTACCGCCTTGATGCTGTTGACGCCTACGAACAGAAGCTTGTGAAGCAAATCGAAGTGGCGTCGCTCGAAGTCGAGGGTGGGCACAACAAGCCCTATATCAAGCTGCTGTCCACGAGCAACAAAAAGGGCAAGTTCACCGCGAAGGTCGAGCTGGATTTCCAGCGCGGCACTGCCGTCAGCCGCGAGCTGGTCACGGTCGAGCCCGGCGAAGACCTGGAGCAAACAACCGGGCGCGCTGTTTACGCCGATTGTTTGGTGCAGAACATCGGCTGCAAGGCCGGTGATAAATATCTGGAACTTAACAACCTTGAAAAGCCGATGCGTCCGGGGGAATCAATTGGCGATGTGGACGGCGACGCGCTGAAGCGGCTGATGATCCGCCGCACAATCACGGAGCATCTCGACAAGGAACTTCGCTTGCGCCCGCAAGGCATCAAGGTGCTGAGCCTGTTCTTCATCGACGCCGTTGAACACTACCGTCGCTATACCGAAGACGGGACGGCTCAAAAGGGCAAGTACGCGGTGATGTTCGAGGAAGAATACCGGAAAGCCGCCAAGCTGGCGAAGTACAACACTCTTTTCAAGGAAGAGTCCGATGCGACCGAAGTCCATAACGGGTACTTCTCTATCGACAAGAAAGAGAAATGGACAGAGACATCCGAGAGCAACCAGGTGAGCCGCGACAATGCGGAGCGCGCCTACAGCCTCATCATGCGCGACAAGGAAAAGCTGCTGAGCTTCGATAGCAAGCTGAAGTTCATCTTTTCTCATTCAGCCTTGCGCGAAGGATGGGACAACCCGAACATCTTCCAGATTTGTGCCCTGCGCGAAATTGGGACGGAACGCGAGCGCCGTCAGACCATCGGGCGCGGCCTCCGGCTCTGCGTCAACCAGAATGGCGAACGCCTACGCGGACTTGAGATCAATACTCTCACCGTCGTCGCCACTGAAGGCTATGAAGAGTTCGCCGAAAATCTTCAGAAGGAGATTGAGAAGGATACAGGTATCTGTTTCGGCATCGTCGAAACGTACCAATTTGCCGCAATCCCCGTGACGGACGCGCAAGGCCAGACTACTGCACTCGGCGTTTCGCAGTCTGAGGCTATCTGGTCACATTTGAAGGACGCTGGATATGTCGATGCGAAGGGCAAAGTACAGGACACGCTACGAAAGGCGCTGAAGGATGGCGCGGTAAAGCTGCCGGACGCCTTCACGGCGCAACTGCCGCAGGTGAATGAAATCCTCCGCAAGCTGGCCGGGAAGCTGGACATTAAGAATGCTGACGAACGCCGTCCAATCCCGACGCGCAAAGCGATTCTACACAAGACAACCTACCGCGTGCAATTCGACAACGAAAAGCTTGTCGCGGATTGCGCCGAAGCCATCCGCAATGGACCGCCTGTGACAAAAACTCGCGTGCAGATCCGCAAGGCCGATCTCGCCATCGGGCGCGGCGCCGTGAGCGCGGAAGAAACCGCGTCGGATGCGCCAATTGTGATTGAAGAGAGCGATATTGAGTTGCCGGATGTCCTGACCGACCTTCAGGACAAGACGCAATTGACGCGCCGAAGCCTGGTGCGCATTCTGACTGGCAGTCAGCGGCTTGACGACTTCAAGCGCAATCCACAGCAGTTCATTGAACTCGCCACCGAGGCAATCAGCCGGACAAAGCGGCTTGCTCTTGTGGACGACATGCGCGACAAGGAACGCGCATAGTTCGTTCACACCCTTCCGTCAGGCCGCATAGTCCGCTGATTCAATCAGTTACAGGTTATGCGGCCTTTACTTTTGCACTTCCCGCGCTATAGTCAATGTGGCCGCTGCGGACAGCTAGTCTGACCGAATCAGCGGCCTTTTCATTTTTCACGTATAGAGAGAAAAGTAGTTCCCTTAAAATGACCTTTGGTATTAAAGATGAGGGTAGCCGTGTCTCGTTTGAGACGGGGGCCATCAGGGAACCCGCGACGGGTAAAGGCCGCTATGACCTGCTGTCCCCGATAGCGGATCACCGCACGGCCCTGCGGCTGGAAGCGGGTGCCGCGAAGTATCTTCCGCGCAACTGGGAATCCGGGATGCCGTTCTCCCGCTGTCTGGATGCGGCCTTTCGACATTTGAACCAATACAAACTAGGTCTTCGGGACGAAGATCACCTTGCAGCGGCTCGATTCAATCTAGACGCTTTGATGCACCTGGAGGCCACACACCCGGAGCTTGACGATCTGCCTGATTACACCGCCCAGATTGCAAGAGCAAAGGGCTAACCATGGCCACCACCTTACGCGTCTTTGACGTGGAAGTGTACCCAAACTTCTTTCTGGCTCTGTTCAAAGAGATCGGGGCTGACGCAGTAATCCGGGTACAGATCAGTCCCAACCGGACGCTGGATAGAGCGCTGCTGTTGCACACGCTGACTAATTCCACGCTGTACGGCTTCAATTCGTCTCAATACGATCTGACGATGATTCAGTTAGCGCTGAAAGGCTACAGCACCCTTGCTATAAAAGAAGTCAGCGACCAGATTATAGCGGGCTACCGGCCCCGCGATATCGCGGAAGAACACGGCCTAGCGTGCCCGCCCTGGGATCATGTGGACCTGAAGCCTATTGCCCCCCTGGACGCCTCCCTGAAGCTGTACGCGGCCCGGATGCACGCAAAGAAGCTGCAGGACTTGCCGATTGACCCCAGCACCGAACTGACCGCAGAGCAAGCGGCCCTGATAGCTGAGTACTGTTTAAATGATTTAGCAAACACGGAACTGCTTCACAATGAGTTGCGCCCCCAGATTGACCTGCGGACAGAGTTAAGCCTGACGTACCGGCAGGACCTGCGGAGCAAGTCTGATGCACAGGTCGCTGAAGCCGTGATCGCGGCTGAAGTAGAGAAGATTAATGGCGTCCGGCCCCAGAGGCCCCAGGGTCTGATAGGGAGGGCATACCGATACCGGGTGCCTGACTATATCAGCTTTGACCTTCCCCAGTTGCAGGAGCTCCTGGCAATCATCCGGGATGCGGAATTCGTGGTAGGAGCTAAAGGGGCAATCGAGCTACCCGCTTCTTTGTCTGGCCGGGACGTGCAGATCAATAGCGCGCTGTACCGTATCGGTATCGGGGGCCTGCATTCGAGTGAGACACAGACTATGCACGTCGCATCGGAAGACGTGCTGTTGATTGACCGCGACGTAACTAGCTACTACCCGTCGATCATCCTGGGTCAGGGGTTGTACCCGCAGCACCTGGGGGAAGCGTTCCTGACCGTCTACCGTTCGTTGGTGGAACGACGGCTGGCAGCGAAGCGGGCTGGCGATAAGACCACGGCGGAATCGCTGAAGATTGCGATTAATGGGAGCTATGGCAAGCTGGGGAGTCAGTGGTCATCGCTGTACAGCCCGGACCTGCTGATTCAGGTAACGCTAACCGGCCAGTTAGCACTGCTGATGCTGATCGAACAGATAGAAGCGGAAGGTATCCGGGTTGTATCCGCTAACACGGACGGGGTGTTGATTCGTTGCACCAGGCCCAGGCTGGAGCAGCTACAGCAGGCCATTACGCGCTGGGAGCGATCAACGGGGTTTTTGACTGAAGAAGCCCACTATAGCGCGGTCTATAGCAAAGATGTGAATAACTACATTGCTATCAAGACTGACGGGAAGGTGAAGGGCAAGGGCTTGTATACGTGCCCGTGGGACGGGCTAACGGACGGCCCGGCAATCTTCCGGCTGCACAAAAACCCCTGTACTACGGTGGTCACGGAAGCGGTTATCAAGCTGTTACGGGACCGGGTGCCGGTGGAAGACACCATTGTGGCGTGTCGAGATATCCGCAAGTTTACCGCCGTCCGCACTGTGCGGGGAGGCGCATCGCGCAACGGTGAGTATGTGGGAAAAGTTGTCAGGTGGTATTACTCCATGGACAGCAACTCAGGGGTCCTGAACTATAAAAAGTCGGGCTACAAAGTCCCGAAGTCTGACGGTAGCAAATCCCTGATGGAACTGCCTGACAAGTTTCCGGCTGATGTGGATCATACATGGTACATAGATGAGGCGCATAGAGTGTTACTCAGTATCGGGCACGAACAGCATACTTTGTTTGACTCATAAGGGAGCCTCAATGAATGAAATAAGGTACGGCGCTGCTGGTAGCGGTGCTGAAGAGTTGGTCTATGGGAGAAAAAGGAAATGGTACGAAAGAAGATTGAAGGCGGGACGGGGAAAAGCATTCGCCTGGACCTGGGAGCCGGGCACGGGTACCGGAAGGGCCAGCACATCGAGCTATCGGGTAAGGCAGGCATCGTCACGCGGATCAAAGGTGAGATTGTCTGGGCTCTGCCCCAGCCGCAGGCAACGGCCCACCTGTCGATCTGGGCGCGCATCTGTGCGGCGTTCAATGCCTGAGTATTGCGTCAGCGGGCGTATCACGCTGACCCTTCCATCTGTTGTCCGCATCATTGCGGTTGACCCCGAAGACGCGGAACAGAAGGCGCTGGAATACGCCCAGCGATGCGGGGAAGTGGACGCTAACAACCTGTTGGTAACCAGTGATGAGTAACTGTTTGTTCTGGGCGTTAGGCCACTGGGTCCGGCGCGGGTGACCGAAGCAAAGCAAGTCAGTGCCCCGCTCCGGGACCCGGCACACAGTCCAGGCGTGCATTGGATGAGGCTAGAGAATCTGGTAGGGGCCGGGATGCCAGATGTCAACGGATGCTTAAACGGTACAGAATCCTGGATAGAAACCAAGCTGGTAAAGGGGAACCGGATACGCTTTGAACCCTTTCAACCAGCATGGCTGCAGAAACGCGCGCGGGCCGGGGGCAGGGTGTTTGTCTTCGCGCGTAAGGGTGCCACCTTCTATGTCTGGGCTGGCTGGCCGCGTGCCTGGACGGACCGATGCACGCTGCTGTCAGACGGCGGTATATCGGTGGACTATCGCGACGCGGCCCCGGTACTCACGATGCATATGCCTTACCCCTGGTCGCTTCTGATAGAAGTGCTGTTCACACGCCCGATAAATCACGGAAACCCCTGTTAAATCAGGGTCAGGCGCGTGTCAGGGGCGCAAAATACTAGCACGCGCGTGCTACTGTGGGCGCGACAAAAGAGAGTAAAAAAACATGGTCTATGTGGTTCAGGAAGTCATGCGGTGTAACGTCATTGACGCCCTGCGCTTTGGTGAGTTGTACGTGCTGTTGCCGCCTGGGGATGTTGTGCTGTCAGCCGGTCCCACAACACGCAAGCTACAGCGGGCCCTGGCCGCGTTCACTGATGCGGACTATCTACTGTTGATTGGGGACCCGGTGGCTATCGGGCTAGCCTGCGCGGTGGCCTCTGAGATCAATCAAGGTCGCTTCCAGGTCCTGAAGTGGGACCGGCAGAATTACATCTACTATCCGGTGGCTGTCGATCTGTTTCGTAAGGCGGTGAAAAGTGATTGACGGGGACGGGGACCTGCTGTCACTCATGGCCTCTGACGCGGAAACGGACGCGCTGGCATTGCTGGACGATGAGAAGCTGAAGACGGTAGGCGCGCTGGCCGCTGAACAAGTGCGCCTGGAACAGGCTGTAGCTGTCCAGGAACGCGCCCTGGCTGACGTGAAGGGGCAACTGCAGCGAGTAGCGGAAACGTTGCTACCGGACGCGCTGGCAGCAGCCGGGTTATCTGAGGTACGGCTCCCGGACGGGTCCCGCGTGACGCTGGGGGATGAGTACTATGTGAACCTGCCCAATGCCAGCACGGACGACCCAAAGTTACAGGCTCGGCGCGATGCGGCATTTGCCTGGGTACGGTCAAACGGACACGGCGACCTTATCAAGCGGGAAGTAAGGTTGGCCTTCGCGCGCGGCGACGAAACGCAAGCCCAGCGGGTTATGGCAGGGCTGAACAAAGCGGGGATTCCGTATAGCCAAACTGAACAGATTCACCCTCAGACGCTGAAGGCGTTTGTACGGGAACAGCTAGAGAAGGCTACCGGGCTCCCTGTAGATGTGTTTGGAGTACATAAGGTCCGGCTGGCAAAAGTCAAGCCGGTGAAGGCGAAAAAGACGAAAGGGTAAAGACAACCATGGTAAACGAAGAAACAGCACTAGTCCCGGTGGAACACGGCGCCCTCATAAGCGCGGCGGAATCGCAAGCGGCCCTAATGGCGCTGATGACCGAAGACGCGGGCGTAGGTCTGGAAGACGTTACGGCTGCGGACATTGCGATTCCGTTCATGAAGCTGTTGCAGAAAGGCTCCCCCGAATGCGAAGAAGGCAATCAGGCATTCATAGCAGACGCGGTACCCGGTATGCTCCTGAACAACGTAACGAGGGAAGTGGTGGACATCCGCAGTAGCAAGGGTAAGTGGGCCCTGTTTGTTCCGGTCAACTACCAGAAGGTCATTGCAGAGTGGCGCCCCAACCAGCAGGGTAAAGTCACCGATCACCCGATGAATCAGGCAATACTGGACGGCGCGACACGCAAAGAAACCCCCGATGGCGGAATCGTGCTGGTCAATGACTCCGGGAACACGCTGGAAGAAACCGCGAAATTTCACGGCCTGCTGGCCGATGAGCTCGGCGGGATGCAGTGGGGGATTCTGGCGCTGACAGGTTCCAAGCTGGGCGCGGCAAGGAAATGGATGCATCTTGTAACCAGCAAGAAACTTCCGAACGGCGCGCAGGCACCGATCTACTCACACTCCTACAAGGTGTCGAGCTTCCTGGACACGTCAAAGCGGACCGCGAAGACCTACCAGCAACTGCGTTTTGAAGACGGGGGCCGGATTACCGATGTGACCACCTATCAGGCCGCTAAGCTGTACCGGGATGCGGTGCTGGCCGGGAAAGTGAAGGAATCCCCTGATGGACCGGTCCAGCCCCAGGCGGATGATGATGTGCCGTTCTAACCGGATGACCAGGTGACCAGGAGTGAGTCACGAAAGGGCCGCGTTAACGCGCGGCCCTTTTTTTTTGCTTTGAAAGGGAATGCATGAGCCGGAAACAGCACGATCTGGCCCCAGAATTCCGAGCCTTGTTTGAGGGCATGGAGCGGGCGCACGGGACGTACAATAACATTGACAAGACACGAGGCGACGGTAAGCGCACAGGTGATCCCCTGACAAAGCGGGAACCTGTCACAGATGAGCTATGGGCTGCGCATCTGCTGGGTATCAATGGTATCGGCATCATTCCCATTCGCGATGATAACACCTGCTTTTTTGGCGCTATCGATATCGACGTATACGGCACCCTGGATCCTTGCGCTGTGGCGCGCCAGCTACTGGAATGGAAGCTACCCCTGATTCCATGCCGTAGTAAATCAGGTGGGTTACACGTATTCCTGTTCGCTGATGTCGCGGTCCCGGCAAACCTGATGCAAACCCGCTTGCGGGACATAGCGGCGCGCCTTGGCCACGGGAACAGTGAGATATTCCCCAAGCAAAGCCAGTTGAGCGGTGACAGCCGGGACCTGGGGTCCTGGATTAATATGCCCTATTTCGGGGGCGACCAAACGAACCGCTACGCGATCAATCCGCATGGTGACCCGTACACCATGAACGACTTCCTGCACAAAGCGAAGGCGTTGCGCGCCCATGCGCCGCTCAGATGGTTTGAGGGAAAGGAGAGTAAGAAGCGGACAGATGAAATACAAGTCCTGCCTGACGGCCCACCGTGCTTACAGCATCTAATTCAGTTGGGCTTCCCGGAAGGGACCCGGAATCAGGGGTTATTCGCCCTGGGCGTGTACATGCGCAAAGCGCACCCTAATGACTGGGCGGACCGGGTAGACGGCGCTAACAATCAGTTTTTCAGTGAACCGCTGCCAGTGGAAGAAGTGCGGACGGTGAAACAGTCGCTGGCGCGCGGCAAAGAGTATCACTACCCATGTAGTAAGCACCCGCTAGCACCGCATTGTAACGCGGTACAGTGCAGGTCCCGTAAGTTCGGGGTAGGCGGGGGCGGGTCCGCGTTACCCGTGCTAGGACAGCTACGCAAGCTATTAACCGTGCCCCCGGTGTGGTACCTGGACGTAACAAACAGGGACGGGGACGTACTAGCACTTGAAATGAGTACGGACGAACTCCAGGACCCGGCATCGTTTCAGAAGAAGTGCATGGATCAGCTTGACATCATGCCTCAGATGCCAAGCCGCATCGTCTGGCAACAGACCATCAATAGCCTGTTGGAAGGTGTTGACCGCCTGGACCCGCCCCCGGAAGACGCGTCAATAGAAGGCATGTTTTGGGACTTGTTAGAGCAATTTTGCACTGGGCGGACCCAGGCACAAACTATCGAAGAGGTATTGCTTGGTAAGCCCTACACACTGGAAGGCCGGACATACTTTAGGACTGCGGATCTGCTAAAGTTTTTGGGCCGTGTCGGGTTCAAAGACCTGAAGGTGCAACAGATCGCAAAGGTACTCAAGATGAAGCGGACGAAGGGGAACAAGGCGTATGTGAGCCATGAAGGTAAGCGCGTAGGTACGCGATTTGTCAACCTTTGGTCTGTACCGGAATTCAGCCCGCGCGTTGAAGCGGTGCCGGTCCCGGATGCCGTAGACGCGGACAAAGAAGGCGGGTTGTTTTGACGCACCCCGAACTAAGCGTGATCTTAGGACCGCCCGGTACCGGGAAGACCACAGCCCTACTGTCAATCATGCAGCAGGAACTGGAAGCCGGGGTTCATCCCCAGAACATCGCGTTTCTGGCATTCACTAAGAAGGCCGCGTCAGAAGCTACTGAGCGCGCCTGTAAGCGCTTCAGCTTTGCGCCGTCCGAGCTGCCGTACTATCGCACGATACACAGTCTGTGTTTTCGTCGCCTGGGCCTGCGGCCCGATGGGGTCATGAGCAGCAAACACTACCGGGAGTTAGGCGACCGGCTGGGCCTGGACCTGAAGGGGTCCAGGGGCCTGGACGATGAACTATATGGAATGGATGCCGGAGACCGGATGCTGTTTCTTGAAGGTCTGGCGCGCGTCAGTGATCGGCCCCTAGCGCGCGTCTATGACGATGCGGACGAACCAGATATTTCGTATGGTCAGCTAGACCAGCTAGCACGCGCGCTGGAACGGTACAAAGTCCAGCGCGGGCTGGTGGACTATACGGACATGCTGCAGCGTTTCACCGCGCAGGCCGCGCGCACGGTCCCACCGCTGGACGCGCTGATTGTCGATGAGGCGCAAGACCTGTCCGCGCTGCAATGGCGCGCGGTGGACGCGGTGGCCCAGCGGGCGCGGCGGGTCTATATCGCGGGGGACGATGACCAAGCGATATACCGATGGGCTGGAGCGGACGTTGACGCTTTCATGGCCCTGCGGGGTAGCATCCGGGTGCTGGGGCAATCGTACCGGATACCGGGTTCTGTGCACACCGTGGCTGACCGCATTGTGCAACAGATTGGGACCCGGACCCCGAAGACCTGGACGCCCCGCAAAGAGCCGGGGTCTGTGCGCTACGCTACGGACCCGGAAGAGATAGACATGGGGCCTGGTACCGGATCATGGCTGCTGCTAGCACGTAATGGGTACATGCTAGACGAACTGGAAGCGATATGCCGGGTGCGGGGCTACAGCTATGAATCCGTGGGCAGGGACAACCCCCTGAACGGCCAGGCGCTACGCGCGGTGATTGCGTACACCCGGCTATGCAGGGGTGTCGAGAGCAAGAAAGAAGACGTAGAAGCGGTACTGAAATTCATCAGTGTTGCGACGGTGGATCAGAGGGTGCGTAAGGCCCTGCGTAAGCACCCGGCTGACCAGCCCGTGACTATCGGCCTGATGCAGGAATGGGGCTTCCCGTCGAACCCGCCGATCTGGCATCACATGCTGGACCGTGTGAACGACGCGGACCGCGCGTATTTCATCGCGGCCCGTAAGCAGGGGGAAACGCTGACCGGCACGCCACGAATTCGTATTAGTACGATCCACGCGGCGAAGGGCGGGGAAGCGGACAACGTGCTGTTGCTAACGGATATGTCGTCCCGGACGAGGCTAGAAATGGACCGTAAGGCAGACGACGAATGCAGGGTTTGGTATGTCGGGGTAACGCGGGCGCGTAATACGCTGTATCTGTTGCAGCCCAGAACGGGGAATTGTTTCGACTTATGAAGGTCTTGTACGCCGATCAGATCATTGCTGATGGAGGACTATTCGATGAATCATTCCAGGTGCGGGAAGTCGCGCGCAAAGAAGCGAAGGGCGGGAAGCCGTATCTATCGCTGATGCTGGGAGACTGCACTGGCGCGGTAGACGCGAAGCTATGGGATATACCATCTGACTTTACCGGCTGCAAAGCCGGGGACTTTGTGAAGGTCCGCGCGGTGGCCGGGATCTATCGCGACGCGGTACAGCTTAAGCTGGTCCGGCTCCGGGTCCTGGAGCGGGCTGAAGTGACCATTGAAGACTTCATACCCGCGTCAAAGCGGGACCGGGATGTGATGCTGGCTGACCTGGAATCGTGGGTCTATACGATCAAACAGCAACGGCTGCAGGACACGCTGTTGAACATGATTCAGAACCCGGCTCACGGAATCCGGGACCGGCTGCGGGACGCCCCGGCTGCGCGCAAGATTCATCAGGCGTACCTGGGAGGGCTGTTAGAGCATACGTTGAATCTCTGCGGCCTAGTGGATGCGGTCTGCAAGGTGTACCCGGATCTGGACCGTGACGTGCTAATGGCCGGGATGATTATGCATGATTTAGGCAAGCTGGACGAATTGAGCTACAGCGAGTCTATTGGGGTGACCCGGCGCGGCGCGTTGCTGGGCCACATTATCCAGGGGGAAATTATGTGGTCACAACACTGCGAACTGCTGGACGAAGCGACGCGGGATCATGTGGCCCATATCATCGCGAGTCATCATGGAATCCGGGAGTGGGGCGCGGCTGTCCTGCCCGCGACGCGTGAAGCCCAGGTAGCGCACTTAATTGACATGATCGACAGCCGGTTAGCCATCAGCGCGGAAGCGCTGGCCAGCCAGCCGGTAGATGCGGACGGCTTCACCCCGAAGGTGTACGCACTGGACACGGCGCTTTGGAACTGGGGCCGGGAGTGAGCGAGAGCATGGTAAATAGCAACATCGCGCAAGGAGCCCTACCCTATCCCTTCAAGTGTCGTCCGTACAATCACCAGTTAGAATGCTGGTACGCTCAGAGAGATAAAAACACGTACGCTATCTTTGCCGAGCAAGGTACCGGTAAAACGAAGATTACTATCGACACTGCGGCATGGCTGTATGATGCTGACCGCATAGACGCCCTGGTAGTAATCGCACCGAAGGGTGTATATCGCAATTGGGGCGACGCTGAGCTCCCCGCCCACATGCCAGCCCACATTCGGTACCGCGTGGGCGTCTGGACCGCCGAATCCAAACGCGCGGACGAAGACGCGCTGGCCCGGCTGAACCGGCGCGACGGGAACATGGATCTGCATGTACTCCTGATGAATGTAGAAGCCCTGGGCCGGGACCTACAGCACAATCGCGCGTTTGAGTGCTTGCAGGACTTCCTGACCAGCCATAACGCCCTGCTAGCCGTCGATGAATCGACCACGATAAAGAACCCCATTGCGACGCGAACGAAGGCATTAATGAAGGCCCGATTGTTGGCACCGTACAGGCGCATCCTGACCGGCCAGCCCGCCGTCAACGGACCACTTGACCTGTACAGTCAATGCGCGTTCCTGGACCCGGAAGCGCTGGGCTACAGCAGCTATTACAGCTATCGCGCACATTTTGCAAAGCTGGTCCCGATGCGGGTAGGGAACCGCAAGTTTCACAAAGTTACGGGCTACCAGAACCTTGAAGAGTTGAACCGGATCTTACAGCGATTCGCATTCATTGTTAAGAAAGAAGACTGCCTGGACCTGCCACCGAAGGTATACATGCCACCGCGTTATGTGGACCTGGGCAAACAGCAAGCGTCAGCCTATCGCGACATGCAGAGCATGGCCACGGTGGCTATAGAGGAGGTGTTACAGAAACCCCTAGAGGGCGACGCAGGGGTTAGTACGGCGGGTCTGGTCATCACACAGATGCTACGGTTGCAACAGATTCTATGCGGCTTCATGGTGTCGGATGACCGACAGGTGATACCGTTTGAGGAAGTGAACCCGCGCATGGAAGCACTTATGGAAGCCCTGGACGAATCAGCCGGTAAGGCGATCATCTGGGCGACGTACCGTTACAATGTCAGGCAGATCGCGGCGCGGATAGCGGAGCAATACGGGCCGGAAGCCGTGGTCACGTACTACGGCGAAACGTCGATGGAAGACCGGCGCGCGGCCCTGTCCCGGTTCCAGAACCCATCTGACCCGTGTCGGTTTTTCGTCGCGAATAAGACCGGCGCGCGTGGCATCACGCTTACCCAGGCAGGGCATGTGTTCTATTTTGCGAACGATTACGACCTGGACACCCGCTGCCAGAACGAAGACCGTGCACACCGCATTGGACAGAGTAAATCGGTGACGTACACAGACTTCATTGCGCGCGGGACCCAGGACGAAAAAGTAGTAGAAGCCCTGCGTCGGAAGCTGGACATTAGCAAGGTGATTACAGCATCTAACTGGAAAGAGTTCGTTGGCTTGGAGCCGTATGTATCACGCTGAATGTTCCTGCGGAAAGCCAACAAAGGCCGCGTCAGAAGGGCCGGGGGTCTGCGTACATTGCGGACGACATTACACGATGGAATGGACGAAGAAGAAGGAAGGTAAGACTGATGATTACGTACGGCGGAACGTGGGTAACCCAGGCTTTCGGGGTCCCAAGCCTGAATGATATCGCGGTAGCTGCAATGAGAATTCCGCGTTTCTGCGGCTCCGGGGGTATGTGGTGGCCGGTGGGTATGCACCTGCTGTTGGTGGCCGATCTGGTACCCCCTGAACTTGAAGCTGACGCGTTGCTGCATGACGCGGCGGAAGTGTGCGTCAATGACATTCCGTCACCCATGAAGACCCGCTCCCAGCGGGCGCTGGAACACCGCATCATGCGGCGCATCTACGCGAATCTGGGCCTACGTATGCCTACTCCCGATCAGGAAGCGGTTATTAAATGCGCGGACATCCGCGCGCTGAATATAGAAGGCTGCGCAGATACCGGCCCGCGCGGTTTCGGCGACATTCAGCCGTGCATCGTCAGCGATATAGAAGGGGTTAAGGCTTTCCGCGTGTACCTGGACATGTGGAATCCGACAGATGCGCTTAACGCTAACGGCTACTGGCCGAACGTGCTAGAAAAGCGCCTACGGCGCGCGGTCACACGCTTGCACAGAGAATTAAACGCCACAAAATCAACACAGACACATCGCAAGTGCCTCTGACCGCTAGGCACCGCATGTTAGTTTGCAAAGAGAGAAGCAATGTTTAAACACATCATACTTTGCCTGCTACTGGTGGCGTCCGTCGCGACGGCCCAGGTGTCCCGCATTGGATCTGCGGTACCGCTGGAATCTGACAGCAAGACGCCCCGTGTCAAAGCGGCTGAATTGCGGTCCACTACCGTGGCTCCCCTGCATCGCGTGTTTCCGTATGGCCGCGTGCTGATCTATGACACTATTGTTATCGGCAACGGGACATCGGCCAGCAACAGCACGGAACATGCGCTGATTATCGAAGGTCAGGGCATGGGCGCTAACTCCGGTGAGTTGGCCTATAACCCGGCAGGGACCGTCCTGGAATGGCGCGGCGCGGCTGGCAAACCCATGATAGAGATACGCGGGCCAATCACGTCTGTTCAAGTCCGCAATCTCGCGATTGAATGCAATGCGCGCTGTAACGGGATACTTGCACTGCATGTTGTCCATTCGGACTTTCAGCGGGTCAGCATTACGCGCCCCCTGGAATACGCGGTGCAACTGCGAAGCACGCGGGCCGCACAGTCAGGGGTTGCGGTGGGCGCGGGCGGGAACTATCTGGCACGAATCCGGGTGCAACTGACAGAGCCCAACAGCGCAGGCTTCATCCTGGGCGCGCCTGACGTTGGGTCTATCGGCTCCAGCGCGAACGTGCTGGAACAGACCAGCGTCCTATGCAGCAATGCGCCCGGCCAGATCGGCTATCTGTTGCGGCACACAGACTATGTACACATCCGCATGGCCCAGGCGTACTACTGTGAGAAGTCCCTACACGTCCAGCCTCCGAAGGGTATGAAGACTTTTCCGCAGGCTATCTATCTGGAGGTACCGTCATTTGACCGGCCCCCGACGTGGGACCCGTCCTGGGATCCATCGCCCGCTGTCGGAATTCTGTTAGACCGCTACCATCGCGAATGGACCGGGGGTCCGGCTCACTTAGAGACAAGCTGGGGCCCGCTGATGCCACCAACACACCCGGCTGTATGGGGTACGGACAATGTTAGGAGATAAAAGCATGACACCTATGAGAACGTTTTATGTCACGTTCGGCTGCGGAACCCTGATGGCAGGCTATCATCAGCAGATCGACGCGAAGGATAACTGTATCGTCGCGGCCTGGATGGAAAAGCACTATCGCGGGCTGTGGTCAACCATCTACACGGCCAAGCCTCGCGACACCAGGCCCATGCAGGACCGGCCATACATTCTCTGCTATCAGGACGCGAAGCACATATGAGCTATCGCGTAGCGTGGGGATTGAAAGTTGGTGTGCAATGGATAGCATGATGGCCGCAATAGCAGACGCGGTGGTAGAGCGGTTGCGCCCGCTGCTGGAATCCAGGGCCGGGACCCCGGAACCCCGGTTGCTGACCGTCAAACAGGCCGCAGTGTACCTGGGCCGAACCGAAACGGCCACCAGACAGCTTGCTGCGGCTGGTGGCATTCCGGTTGTCCGTGGTGATGCACGCGTGATGTTCGACCGTCGCGACCTGGAGCAGTGGATTGACAGACACAAGAGCTAGCCTACCGCGCACAAAATAAAACCGTTGACCATTGCTGTTTTTGTGCTAATGTTGAACCATGCCACGGACAAAGAACACGACAGAACCCGAAGCCAACCGCGTACAGATTCGCGGCCTCGGTCAGCTTTACCGCCGTCAGACAGGCGGTAGCTGGTATGTGTCATTTTCGCTGAATGGTCAGCAGGTCCGGGAGTCAGCAGGCAGCATCAAATATAACGAAGCGGTCGCACACCTAAAGCGACGCATCAGTGAAGCCCAGACCGGCACCTTTACGACCGTCAAAGCGGAGCGGGTTCTAGTGTCAGACATATTGCAGGACGTGCTGGACGACTACAGGCTGAAAGGCCGCGACGTGGGCAAGTCCGCAGGCCCCATCATCACACAGCACCTGATACCTGGTATCGGCTCCCAGCGCGCTGCTAGTGTCACAGTCTCACACCTGAGGCACTATATCAGCGCCCAGCGGGCCGCGGGTATGTCGGATGCGTCGATCAATCGACACATGGCACTATTGCGGCGCGGGTACTCGCTGGCCGTCGCGGCTGGCCGCGTCAATGCATCCAGCGTCCCTGCCTTCCGGCAGGTCGTGTTAGAGGAAAACAATGTGCGCGAAGGGTTTTGGGAGCATGACGAATATCAGCGCTTCCGGGACGCTCTACCGGCAGACGAAAGGCCGGTCTTTGTTTTCGGCTACTGGACCGGGTGCCGGTACAGCGAGATAACCGGCCTTCGCTGGGAACAAGTGGACCTCGCGCGCGGCATAGTCAAATTACGGCAGGGCGAAACGAAGAACGGTCAAGCCCGGCTGATTCCCGTGGGCACGAGCGGCGACCTGTACGAGGTACTAGTCAGCCAGCAATCACGGCACGCGTTACTATGCCCCAGTAGTCCATGGGTCTTTTTCCGTCACGGCGCGATCACCCCTGGACGTGCCAGCGCGCGCAGAGGGCAGCGTGTAGTCGAGATTCGCAAAGCATTCGACGCGGCCCAGGAATCTACTGGTATCGCGAAGTCCTTTCACGATCTGCGGCGTACTGGGGTGCGTAACCTGATCCGGTCCGGGGTCCCGCAGGCGATTGCGAAACGCATCAGCGGTCACCTGACGGATAGCGTGTTCGAACGCTACAATATTGTGGACGAAACGGACCTGCGCGACGCGGCGGAAAAGCTGGGCCGGTACGTCCGGGGGAAAGCGGCTGGTATATGACCCTATGGGCGTGGATTCAGGCCGGGGTGCTGGTGGCAGGGCTGGTGCTGGGCGTGGTGGACTGGCTGCGCGGACCTAGCCTGACACGCGATGAGGAGGACTCGGTAGACTACCGGTCCTGACGGATGATACCCTAGGCCGTGTGGCCGGGATAGCTCAGATGGTAGAGCGCTTGATTCGTAATCATGAGGCCGCCGGTTCGACCCCGGTTCCCGGCTCCAAAAAGATTTCCAATCCCCAGACCTTTCACGGGTCTGGGGATTTTCTTTTTGTGGTGGTGTCCGGGTGCTATTAGCACAAAGCTAGCACAAAGACACTTTACGTCTGCCGTAAAGTGTTGAAAACAAAAAGATACTGGCTTTGTAAGCGGCTGATTCGTAATCAGGAATTTTCACCTTTCCGTAGTACCCCACACCAATAAAATCAATAACTTCCGGGTTCCGGGTTCCTGTCCCTTGCTCCCATTTTGTGCTACGTTTAGCACAATCGTTAGCACAGGGCTTACGGCACGACCTGGCTGTGCATACAATGAGAGCATGACTCTATGGAACAGCGCACTAGAAGGGTATAAGGCCTACCTGGAGGTACCTACTACATGATGCCCCCCTGTCCCCGCTGCGGCACCCCATGCGCGTCTGAACAGGGAGCTCGGCGTCACTGTAGCCCGGCGCGACTAGCACGGCGCACCGGCTACCGGACGGACAGCCTACGGCACCGTGAGGCCCGGTTCCGGGTCCCGGCTGCGGTCAGACGGGCTGTCGCACGCCTGGGCGCGGAAGCCCGCAAAAAAGACGCTTAACAAATAGAAATAGCCCCCGGCTACCGCGAAGGTGCCGGGGGCTTATTTCTATTTGACGCCCGCAAGGGCTTTGCTTAAGAACGCGATTACCGCTGTAGCGGCTGCAGTCAGCAGGGCGCTAGCCCCGCCGATAGCGCCCCATTTGCGCGCGTCGCGTTTCACTTCCATGTGGAAGTCTTCCTGTCCCTGTTCCAGTACTGTAATGCGCAGGGACAGGGGTTTTACTTCATCGGACAGCCTGCGGTCCATGCTATTTGCCACTACGTCCAGCCGGTCCCGCATCTGGTCCATGCCATCCTGGACCCGCTCCACCGCGTCACGTAGGTTGCGCAGGGTGTCCAACAATAAAGGGTCATGCTCGGTCATGCTCGGGCATACCCGTCATCCAGCAATGCTGCTATGGGGGTATGAATGGTAACCGCTTCATTAACCCCGCCTAGCACTTGAGTCATAACGCGGCCCGCGTACAGCAGTGGGTCACTGGCCCCGCGCTGCAGGAATCCCCTATAGGCACCGGGACGGCCCCTGAAAAATTCGGCCCAGGTCAAGCGGCGCTTCAGCACATTGATTTTGCACTGGGCTTTTAGGGCACGCCAGCCCGCATGGACGTCGGGGAACTGCACATATCCGTTAGCGTCCGGGTAGGGCTGACCCGCAGCGTCTTTCCAGTGTGTGAGGTTGCCTGGATTGTTGCATCGCTGGCTGACGGTTGGCAGCTTAGAAACCTTGAAAAAGTCTTCCTGATGCGCAATCGCGCGCGCTACCCGTTCGATCAAGTCCTGTTCAGTCACGGTTTAGGCTCCCGATAAAAAAAGTACCCCATCAGCATTAGCAGGACCGCTAAGCCGATCTTGACGCATTCACCCTGCGGCACCACTTCCCAACGTACGGTAGCCAGCATGGCCAGCCCGGCGCCGCCCCCGGCCAGCGTCGAAATACTGTCGTTCTTCATCATCAGAATGACTTCCCCAATCCGAAGACGAACAGCGGCTGTACTTCGGTTAGGCTGGTCTTCATCAGCTTGACTGACGCGGTAACCCAAGTCTTCGGGGTCCGGGTCCAGCGGGACACATCGAAGGTCAGGATAGTACCGCCCGCGAAGGCCGGACCTACCGCGCCTTCGCCTGACGCAATGCCCGCGTCCCCCAAGACGCCCAATGTAAAGCCGTCCTGCCGTACTAACACTTTCAGGATTCCCTGGGCCATAGTGCTATTGGTATCGGTCATGCTGACCGCTGTATAGGTATAGCTGCCTTCAGCAACACGGACGCCCAGCGTCAGAAAGCCTGACGTCGCGGGTACAGCATAGCGATTGAAACCCGCGCCCCCGGCTACGAAGTATTGCGCTTCAGCCGGGCCGCTTTGCGCGTATGACACCCCGGCTAACAGCAGGGCAAGAAATGCACTCTTCATTTAGAACCAACCTTTCAGGCGTCCGGCTGTACCCGTTACGCCCCATAAAATCTTCTTCCAGAGTGGGACCGGCGCTGTAATCGCGCGGGTTACCTTATGCACGTCTTCCGCGATGCCAGCCGCGTGCTGTTGTAGCTTCACCGTCGCTTGGGCTGACGCGGGCGTGGCCTTCGCAATCTGCCCCATGGTGAACCGCGCGGACCCGACTAATGCCATCGTCTGTGCAGGTAGACATGCACCGTTACCCTTGCAATCCAGCAGGGGCCGGGCCGCATTGTCCACCTGGGCGGTCAGGGACGCGGCATTAGCCAGAACGGGCTGGGCACTACCCAGCGTGTCATTGATTTTGCTTAACGTGCCTTCGCTGGCCGTGACTAGCCTATCGGCGCGATCTAGCGCTTCTTTCCGTGTCTTGTCAATCTCTGTTGCTAGCGCGGTCCGTGTGTCGCGTAGTTCCATCTGTAGCGCGGTCCGGGTCTTTTGCGCTTCCGTCTGTAGCGCGGTCCGGGTCCGCTGTACTTCCGTTACCATACGGTCCGGTACCCGATAGACCTGATAAGTGCTCATCCCCAGCAGGCACGCTAAAGCCACACGCCATAGCGTTCCGGCCAGCACCAACGGTAAAGGGTATCGATATCTTCCGCTATTGCGGATAGCGCGTCTGTGGCGCATAATTCAAAAATCCCTTCAACGTCTCACTGAAACCGGAACGTTAACGGCGTGCCGATGCGGTTACATCCAGCACGGGGGCGGGAATCCGGGAAATTGCGGGAAGTCTTCCATAGTCAAACACCTCCTTTGTTGCTCAGAAAGCACCCCCATATTAGGACAAGGGTGCAAGAAAACAGGCCATTCAGACCCCTAATCATAGACCGAAACACTTACCAACTAGCACATAATCAGAGGGTTAGGTTTTAATGCGAATGTGTGTGACTACAGATCGAACCAGCGGCACTGCCTGCCATGCTTATAGCACCAGCGCGCAGGGGTGTGGCGTATGTCCACATGAATAAACCCGCCTTCATCACTGACCCCGACACCCCGGAAGGCCGGTATCTCCTGAACACGGCGGTATAGGTCCCGGACACGGGTACCCGGAACCCGGATGTCCGCAGCGGCGCCCCTGGTGTGCTGGGATTGCTTAGCACCCCCGACACGGGCGTTATGGGCCGGGCACCTGTAGCCGGAAGTAATGACAATCGGCCCGGCCAGCAGGTCCCGCAGTTCCTGCAAGCCGTTGACCAGTTCGGCACTAATCAAAGCCTGCCCGCAGCCGCATTTACAGGCGAATTCCGACAACTGAAAGTCTTTCGTCATTCGTTTGGGAATAGCTCCAGATAACTTGTGAAGCGCCAGTCTTTGTACGCATCCGGCCACACCTGGCCGGGGTCATATATTACCCCATCCCAGACTAAAAGCCAGTGCCATAGCGCGGGCGCCGCGGGCCTGATGCGACAGGCCGCGACAACGGCGAAGGGCGGTAACAGGGGTTTAGCGCGGCTGACCCGGCGCAACCGATCAGCGCACCCTACCCCCAGAGCCCGCAGACCCGCGATGATTTCGCGTGTATGAGTACCGCGTGCTTTCTGATGACCCACGGCTTCAATGGCACGCTGTAGCGACACGCCAGCTGCCATAGCTACGCACGTCTGCCCGCAAAGGCCGCTACCTGCTGGCTGTGTGAGCGGGCGAATCGCCCGCCGCGTCACGCTGCGAGTACCCGCCCGCCGCGCACCTTGCGGACCGGCATAGGTGCCGGGGTCAGGCCAAAGTTACGCCGTGCCGTACCATAGAAGCCCCGGTCAAAGAACGGGAACCATTCGACTTGGAAGCGGTTGACCACGCCCGACGGGGACTGATTCAAGCGGCAGAGCGTAAAGCCCACATGTGCGCTGATTTTCTGTTTCCGCATGAAGATAGACTGGTCAACAGTGCATCCGGTCTGAACCACATGCACCCCGCGCGGGTAGCAGTACTCAAACTTGTGATAGTGACCAATCAGCAAAATGTCCGGTTTTTCGCCGCCCTGGAAGGACTCCACAATCTTTTGCGGCGCGTAGCTATACGCGTAAGCGCTACCGCCCCCCGGATGCATGACCTTTAGCTTTGAGCGGCCCCCGCTGGTCTTCAGGTCAATGTCCGCTTCCACGTAGCCCAGGTATTGCAGGTCCTTGCGGCCAGCGGCCTCGGCGCGAAGCTGTAACAGCCGTCCGACTTCCAGCCGGGAATTACGCTGGTACCAGCCTTCATGATCATCGCCCGCGACAAAGTAGGTCGTCACCCCCTTACGCTGGGGGTAGTGTTCCAGCATGTAATCAAGCTGGGCGTCCAGTCCGTGAATCTTCACGTCATGGAAATTCAGGCGCATTTCGCCCTCAATCCAGTTGCCCGTGTTGAAGACCGTTCGCACACCTTCCGCCGCGTACAGGTCATAGGCTGCGGTCAGCACGTCCAGCCGTTCGTGCTTTGACCCTAGATGGTTGTCCCCTAACGCGCCAAATTGGAACCAACCATCTTCATACTCGCTGATGTCATGCACAAGCGGCCCGCCCATGGCATTGCCAGGCCGAATCTGTTGCGGCATAGCTACCACGTCAGCATCGACCTGCACATAGGCGCCCTGCTGGCGCAATGTTTCCAGCGTGGTTTGCACGGTGCGGGGGCTGCGGTCAAAGTGGTCTGCAAGGGCTACTATCGACGTATGGCCCACTTTGCCCAAATATTTTGCGATTCGCTTGTCCAGCGCGGCGCCTGCGCTTTTCTGCATACCTTGCGCACAATCGCGGCTGCAGGTTTCATTGCGGGAAGGAAAGGTTTTTTCCAGCCCGCACGATGGACATAGACGCTTTTCTTCTTTGTGTTGTGATCGGCTCACAAGCTACCTTCAGTTAAACTATTTACGTTAGCCGCGCGTTGCCGCGTAAGATCGGCAGCGGTAGCGGTAGAGACAGCAAACTAATATGGTCCCAAGCCCAGAAATTCACATGCGGTACAGCGTCCTTAAGACAGTGCCTGTATTCCTGTTGCCAGGGACAGCCCCCGTTAAAGACAGGTATCAAGTAGCGGCAATCAGCCAGCGGCCATCCCTGCGGCACCGTATACGGCCAGCTAATCGCGGCCTTCGCCTGATCGATGTTGCGATAGGTCGCGCCCCATGACAAGGATTCCATCTTGATACGGTCCAGACCGGAACCGGCCTTCACCGTCCAGGAAGGGGGGATATTGACCGCGTGATTTAACCGCCCGCCCTGCGGATACGGAAAGTCCAGCGTGTGATAGCACGTAGCTGCGTTCACGTCCATTGCGTGCAACCATTCAAACTTCGCCCCCGCGTAGCTGGATAGCACATGCACGCGGATAGCGTCCACATGCGTCTGTAGCAGCGCTGCTAGTAAGGCAACATCCGCGCCCCCGTTGATTGCCGGGCTGTCGTCCTGCGTGTGGAACGTGGCCAGCACCCGCCCCAGCGACGTTACCGCAGCCGCAGCCGTCGCACCGTCATAGTATCCCATGCCCCCGGTACGAAGTGACCCTGTACCCGGCACATAAACCCCTGACCCGATGGACCCGTCCAGCGTGAAAGTGTTCGCCCCTGTTACACTTACAGGCCACGTCCCGTTAGCCCCAGAAAGGCCGCGTACGCCCGTGACTATAGCCGTCTGACCTGTCGATAGTCCGTGTCCAGTCCAGGCGATCTGGATAGGGGTTGTTGCTGTTGCATTTTCTACAGATGCCGCAGTCCGGCTGAAGAACCACCAGAGGAACTCCCCGAACTGTAGCCACGGCGTCAGGCCCGCCGCGTCCATCAGCCCCGCGCTGTACGCGTAGACATCTTTCTGATAGTCACTCATAGACGGACTGAAGGTACAGTGCGTCGTCCGCAGATGGCGCACGCTGCCCGGCACCGGCAGGCCGGAAACCGCCGTCCAAGCCGCGAAGGTCCCGGACGCGGTAACCCCGTCTAGTGTGTACTCATCCGCGTTTAAACGCGTTACTGTATGACGGCCATTGACGCCCGTGACCCCTACCACGCCCGAAACCGTGATATCGTCCCCTGTGTTGTAGCCGTGCCCTGATGCTTCAATTGTGGGTGGGGTACCGGGTGTGACATCCGTAATCGTCGCCTGGGCTTCGGTACCGAATCCCGTAGAGGTTAGGACCTGAAGACCTGACGCGTAGCGGGCCGCGAAGTGTTTCCCCGCGCCTGGGTCTTCAGGGGGGTTTAGGAGCTCCATGGAGTAGGCCAGCGTGAGCGTCCAGCCTCGCGCTTGCACGTCCGCGAACAAGTCAGCGTGCCAGTCCCGCGCCGCTTTGTTCAGCGCGGGTGTCTGCGCTAGATCAATTTCCCAAACGCCTTCTGACCCCGGATCTAGGGAGCCGGTAGCCGTCGCAGATGCGCTGCCAGTTGACGACACCAACACGTCCCGGGTAAACCAGAACATAGCAGTCCTGGGCCGGACCGTAATGACATTCAGCAGGGCGCCGGTCACTTCCGCCCACACGCCCACAAAGGTAGTGTTGATCCCGTCCGCAACGGACTGGGCAATCACCGTCATACATGCTGCGTCCCCGTCCCCCGCGTCTAACCCGGTGACCGTCTTTGTCACCGCGATGCCGGACACGGTAAGCGTGATCGCGGACCCTACAGGCCACGTCCCCGACAGTTCCACATCCCAGCGCCTCGCGGTGCCTGCTACCCGCTTTCTCTGCGCCCACCAGAACACGCCTATATACTCGTTGATGTCCCCGCGCAGCCCCAGCCGGTCCAGGTTCCACGTCAGCCGCGCGGGCGGTAATTTGTAGGTATGATCCGTATCCCAGTCAATCGCGGGGCTGGCCGTAATAGTCACGGCCACCGGGTCAGGCACATCCGACAGGACAGCCGCATCCAGATAGTCGAAAATCGCGTTCCAGCCGCTGCTGGCTGCGTTCTTTGTGCCAGTGTTGACCACACGTACCACATGCGAGCCCGGCGATACAGCGGCCTGGATTAGGCGTCTGGTAGCTATCGGGGCGTCTGTTGCTAGATACGTGTCAATCGTCGCCGCAGGCACGCCGTCAACCGTCACGGCGACGATGCCGCGATCTGTGAACAGATCGGTCCCTAAATAGAGATTGTGGGTGTGTTGACAGGTGTACTGCAAATTGACCATAGCCCCCGCCGCGCCCGTCGCACGGGCCGCGCCGCGATAGTACCAGTTGCTGCCGGGGGTGACACCCGTAACCCACTCTGACCACGGCCCGCCCTGATACTTTGCCCAGTCATCCCGGCTTCCTAATCGCACACTACCCGGCCCGGCCACCTTCAGGGGTCTATGCCCGTCCGGGTCCGTCACAGTCCAATTACTGATAGTCGCGGTAAACTCGGTATCCCCATAGGCCCCGTCCGCCAGCGCGGGTGCTAGCGTCATCCATAGCTTCCGCAGTTTCGACGCGGCCATCTCGGTAAAGGGCACCGTAATACGCCATGTGACGTCAGATGACCCGCCAGACAGCATCTGATTATGGTGCCTGATCTGGACATTTAGGGAGTTTCCGGTAGTGGCGACGCCCCCGAAGGCACGGCATTGCACCTGAATCAAGTTCCCGTCCCGGCCCCCGCGTTCCGCCAGATAGCGCGCGTCAGTCAGCGTCCCTGCACTGGCTGTCAGCGTCAAACCGATTTGGGAATCCACGGTGGATACCGTGTACGCTGTCTCGTTAATCCAGACGGTAGATCCGGGAGCAATGCCCCCGAAGCGGTCACCCCAGGCCCAGGTAACAGCGGTTCCGGCCACATCTACGCGGCCATATCGTGCCGCTGTAATGGTCAGATCATCCCCGGACGCTTCGGCCATGATCGCTATTGCAGGCTGTGCCAGAGGCCAGTTATACCGATTAATTTGTCTGGCCACTTCTACCGCGATAGATGCCGGGGTCAGGCCGATGTTTTCAACCGTCGCGCCCGCGTTGCCATCGCTTGCGGTCAGCGACACCATAGCGCGGTCAAGGGACCTCGGCTGCAGCGTGATACCGTTTGCCGTGTCCCAAACGGCTTCTAGCGGGCAGGCCGTATCCGCATTGATCTGATATGCGATGCTGGACGCGGCCCCGGTCCCATTAAGTGCAATACTCTCTAGCACCGCATAAGTCTGGTCAAAAGCCCCGGACTGGACCCGGACGTAATGGTTATAGGTTGGGTCATTCTGCCAATAGAACAGATAATTAGCGGAGAACGGGCCGGTCCAGGTGACTTCAAACACATGATCTAAGTAAAACCATGCTATCCGGTCCCCGGCCCCGGCTGCGCCGTAGACTTCCCATGTTGCGCTAGCCGGACTGAACGTCCCAGCTTGCAGCATAGCGCACTCACTGAACGGGATAACGGCACCCGTTTCGCTACCGTCAGGATTGACCACGATTGCGGACAGTCCGTGCCATGCTATCCAGGGGTTCTTTGGGCTGTCGATGGGCTGCAGTCCGTCATAATGCAGATCGAATTCCAATACCATGTTAGTGAAGTCAAAATCAGGCAGATACCGCATAGTGAAATGTTCATAGGGGTTATCAGCGTCCCATAGATCTACCACGGCAAAGTCGGCGAAGTCCCGCAGGACTCCGCTAACTTGAAAACCTGTTGTAGTGGCACTGTGAAGCGCCGCAGCCGCGCCGCGCCGATCAAAGCCTTTCAGCGCAATTGTGCGGTTAGGCTGCAACTTCATAATCTGTTCCGCTGACATAGTTGCCTCAAATGTAGATCGTAACCGTTAGGTCCTGCCCTGGGGTAGTGGTGCCCACAGTCAAAATGTCCAGCTTAATCCGCGTGTCTGCCGTCAGGTCTACGGCTGCGTCAATCTGTACGGATGTCGCTTCGACGACCGTCTGACCGTCTGGAATAACCAGCGTCATCCACGCGTCCACCCCAATATTAACCCTGCATGTCAAGTCCGCGCCGGTTGGGGCCTGCTTGACTTCCGCGCGGACCGCAACCGCGCGGGACGTGCTGTGCAACGTCAATACCGGCGCAAGGTCGCTACCGATAGCGCAGGGGCCGTCCCACAACAGGTATACCGCCCCGCTGTACCCGCCCGCGCCTTCCCCACCGAAGACGTAGATCTCGCGGAAGGGACTATCCGCAGCTGGTGACTCATCGCCCCCACCATCGACCGTGAAGCCCTGGACAAACATCTGACGGCCCCTATAGTTCGACCCTTCCAGGACCGTCTGTACCAGCGTGCTGGAGAGTGCGTTATTGACGCCCTGCTGCCCGGCTTCCACTTGCCAGCCCGGTTCCAGTACAATAAAACGGCTAGTAACGTCCGGGGTCACAGGCCATTTACCATCGACGTAATATCGCGTCGCGGTATTGCTCTTCACCTTAACAGTCATCCCTTTGCCAGTCCCTGCGGTGAAGAACAACACCATGCCGTCTTCCGTGCCCGGCAGCAAACCCTGTTGCATTTCCCGGATTGTCCCGCCCCCGGTATATGCGCCCGTGCCGGTTGTCGCGGTCAGGCTGAGGGTGTAATCCGACAGCTTAACGGCGGTAAACGCGCCGTTAGCGGCTGTGTTCCCCCCTACACCATCCACGTACACCGTGTCCCCGGACTGGAACGGGTGCGCCACATCCGTAGTAATGACAATCGGGCTGGCATTAGTCGCACCGGCCACCGTAAACACCGGGCCCACACCCCCCAGCATGTTGATAAGGCCAGCATCTTCAATATAGTTACCTGTCCCGTCGCTGCCTACTGTCGGCAGGAAGCGGCACACTACAACGTCCCCAACGTGGATCACATTCGCCGTGTACGGGTGTAGAGTTGCGAGAGTTAGCACGCCATCCGCCGTATTGCTTGCAATAGTTGCATTCCAGATGGGCAATGGTACCTCGTCCGCATCTTTCTGACCGATCAGGGACAGGGTGTAGCCCGCCCATTGATTGACCGCGAAACCCGCGTTAGGCAACACCGCGACAGTGACGGTATCCGTGTCTATCGCCGTTACAACCTGCCCCCAGACGCCCCCGTGAATGACCCGCTTCGCGCGGACCAACAAGGAGTTGAACTCGCTATCCGGGACGCCCCAGGTAGCAGTAAATAGCCCAGTCAGCGTGACACTTGAAGGCGTCCCGATGTCTTCAGCCTGCCAGGATAACCTGTTGGGTGTGTGGCCCCCGAAGACTTTGTAACCCGCCGCGCCGCTGGGCCAGTACGTCAGCGGGATTGTCGCCGTGTTTGTGTTTGTGCCACTGGGCACCGCAATCGTCATCATGCGGGACGGTGCGGACAGCTTGCCTGCCGCATCGACCGCACACACCATAAACCAATAGCTGCGGCCCCCCGCAAGGGTACCGCCTGTTGCCGCTGTTGTTCCCTGTAGGCCCACGAACGGCGGAACCGCATCCACGCTGAACACATTCACAGGCATTCGGCCCCCGATGACCAGCTTTGCAATCGCGGTTCCGTCCGCAGCCGTTTCGTAGTCCTGAGCGATTGAAAAGCCCCAGTCACTCGTATCCCGCATAGCGTCATAGACAGGGGGCTGCTGGGCGAACGGGCACCACGCCATCGCGGGCCGTAGCTCCCGGTTGCGGAAGTCCGGCTTCCATAGCGGGCCGTCGTCCTGCGCGTACTCGTCATGATACCAGCGGTCATTGTGGTGTAACGCGGTCACCTTACAGCGGCTGAAGTTGCTGCTTGGCTGGATTTTGATAATGCGGACTAACTGATTACTGACCGCTAGTTGCTGGTAGCTTAACTGGCAAATGTCCCCGATGTTCAGGTGAATGACTTTGAAGGTGGTCTCCCACTCGTAAACCGTCGTTCCGCCCGTGTCCCCAATCGCTTCGCCGTACCCGCTTAAACGCGAGTTGCCGCGATAGTTTTCAGCCATCCAGGTACCTGCGCACCTGCGGCCCTGGTCCAGACTGTTGATACCTTCCATCGCCATCTGACCAGTTACTTCCTGCCCGACACGCGCCACGTCTTCCGCGTCAATGATAGCCAGCGTGTCCGGGACAAAGTGATTGTCCCGGTCCTGGAATTGGAAGTTGACCCGGTTAGGCGTTTCCTGCACGCCACGCTGTGTGACTATCAGCGTGGGTGTCTTACCATCGCTGCGTTTCGCTATGTTTGACTCATCGAAGCTGTACGCGACATAGCCATTAGCTACGCTAGCATTAACCAACGTTGACGCAATTGCCGTATTGTAGTTACTCCCGGCCACGGGGGCCGGTTGCTGGCCGGCTAGCGTTTCTTTGACCTTCACCGTCAACTTACCGCTGGTATCCAGATACAGCAGGGCCTTCCCCGCGTTCCGCAGTCCTCGCACAATCTCAGCCGCGCTGCGGCGTTGCCGCACGATCAGGGTGCATGTGTACCGCTGGCCGGTCGCCGTCACGCCGAAGTGATTTTTATATTCTATGGTAGCTCCGCAATGTGCGGCATAGTTGATAAAGGATGGAATGTCGATATCCCGGTAACGCCAGTGCGCCCACGTCAGCACGTCCAACATAACCCAGGCCACTAAGTCCGTATACTCTGCACGCCACCATAACCCGGTATCGGAATCCATCACGGCCCCGATTCCAGGGTCTGCAAAGTACCATACACGTAGCTTGGGGCCTTTTGCCAGCACCTGGACGCGCGGGCTAGTAGAGCTATCAGCCAGCTTGCGCGGGACAACAGCCTGAATCACACACAGATTTCCGTAGGGGTCAGGCTGCTGTAGAACTGAGATATCCGGGTCCACATTGCCGTTACGGCTCCCGCCGCTAATGGCTACCCACCAGCCGCCAAGCATGGCTTCCGTAGCGTTTTTGATACCCTCTGGAACATGCGCCATGATGCCGTCATTGTAAGTATGGGGAATCAACACGCCATTGACTAGCACGCGGCTGACATCACTAAACGCGCCCCATCCTAGTACCATAGTGATTTTCGTAAAATTGGCGTCACTGCCCTGCGTACTAAGGATAAGAGGGTCTGTCCAGCCTTCACCGTAGTGTAATGGTATCAAGTCCCCATATTTGGCTTCATTGCTGGATGTGGTGATCTCTTCCCACTTACCCGACACGTAACCGCGTGACCATGAGACATTAGGTGGGTTCTCTTGAATACCGCCGAAACGGCCCGTAGGGCGCATCGCGCCGTCTTCTTCGATATATTGTCCGGCACGGCCCAGGCGATTGATACAGTTCGTATATGTGTAGTTGCAGGACTTGTACGGTGTGCTTCCGTTGAGGTTGCCTACCGCATTACCGCCCGTTGCATCGACGCTGTAACCGCACTGATAGAACGGGCTGCTTTCATCGTCAGCCGCTTCCTGTCGCTGACTTGCTGTGATCGGGAATATCCACGGGCATCTCTTCTGAACGCGGACCTGAGGTAGCATCGCTTGGGACATATTCATTAAGCTGGTAGCACTCACAGTCAACGTGTCCGTGTCAACCTGCGGGGACCCGCAGACCCCGACGAACTTTACCAGAGAATCTGAAGAGAATTCATTAGATCCCACGTTCCAGAACACGAACCGTATTGTTAGCATCGCGCCCTTGAAACCGTAGGGCTGTTCGTAATTGGCCCAGATGTCTCGGTTAACGTCAGCCAGCGTCACCGACACCTGGGGCGTGTAATCAATGCCTGACTCTGCCAGAGCCTGGGTAGCCGTGATGTCGTAGGACATCACGCGTGCCAGCCAGTCGTATCCTCCGTATTGGTAGCCCCCTTCCGACGGGTTCAGGGGGTGCGACGCGACGCGCAACACGGCTCCAGACTGGAAGGTAAACTCTGCCAGCAGTAACGGCTGGTAAGTCTGCGCGAGCTCCTTAGCTGCATTAATCGTTCCAACAGGCATTAGTAAGTCTCCACAATTGGCAGGGTCAAAGAATGCTGATTTGGCCCCAAGTACTTAGGGGCAAAAATGTCGCTATCGAATCGGCATCGCGATGCCAGGCCTGGCGCGCCTGGGGTGCGCGCATACCCGCCTGGGCCTGGCATCGGGACACATTGCGCCCCGAATAGAGACACGCTGGTAGTCCCCCATGTCCCTACGCCCCCGATGCGCAAGCGGATATCGCTAGAGCTGGCTAGCGTAATTGTGTGCTGAATGCGCACCCATACGGCTTGGGGAAGTGCATGAACCGTATGCCCCAGCAGTCCGAAGGCGTAATCAACAAAGCCTATTGCTAGCTGCTGGCCCGCGCTGTGAGCCTTCGCCCACACGGACCCACACAATACATAGCCTGACGCGCCCCCATCTGGTAGCACGGTTGACCAGAGCATACTGTCAGCAGCATCACCTGTCCAGTACTGGGCCCGGACCCCGCCGAACGGGTCAATGCTCAGACCGTCCGATAACAGCGTCTGACGCGTCCAGGATGTGTCCGTGAAGTCTTCAGATGCCGGTACCAAGTTCCCCGCGGGGTCAAGGTAGGTGAACTCACCGTAGCGGCCCTTCATCGACTCGTAGAAGAGGCGCAGCGTCAACAGTTCTGAATCATTGATTGCGGGATACTGTAGCTCCCACCGGCCCAGGGGGCCAGCCGGGAAGCCGGACAGGCCCATACCGCGCCATCCCCACGCCTGCCTCTGACCGCATGGCATATCTATGGTTGACGTACTGTACTGCAGCCCGGTCCGGTAGGGCCGCTGGGTTATCAAGCCCGCCGCGTTAAGCTGCGGGAAGTAAGGAGTAGGCATATTATGAGCGTACCTGTCTGCCTTTCAGCATGACTGTGTAACGTTCCGGCTTATCTTCTATCGCCGTAAAGTCGTCCTGGGTAAAGTAACAGTTCGGCCAGTGATACGCGCCTATGTCCATAGTCCAGGTAGCATCAAACGCGCCTTTAGTGGACCTGAAAAAGTCCCGTAAGATGGATAAATCATAGCCGTTCAGATCGGTAAAAGTTAACTCAAAGTCGCCCAGCGCGGGCCGCGTCGCCCAGCGTTGCTCTGTGTCATTCACGAACTGGACGATCTCAGTACGATATGCCAGACCCAGGGTAGCGGGGTACATACCCACTACCCCGCTGCGCAATGGCGGAAAAGATGCCATATCATGCCCCCAGAATTGCCTGCTGAATATCCAGGCTCACCCGGTTACCCAGCCGTAATTCTTTGTGCAATGCGTCCGCAATGTCCCCGGACCGGTCCAGGAATGACTTCGCGTCCATCGCGTTTACGTGAAACTGGACAACTGTAGGCCGGTCATTCACCGACCGCAAACGCCCCGTATAGTCGTAATCAACCGCGCTACCGCTGATGTCAGTCACCCGGTTAGACGCCGTGGGTGCATCGTATCTGTTACGGTTCAGGGTGTCCGTCTGTTTTTCGTCAAAGTCCGCTTTAGACTGTTTAAACATACCGGCTAACATGGTCAGACCCAGGGCCGCGCCTGCGAAAATCGCACCGTACGGCCCCGCGGCTGCTGATGCACCGAACAAGCCGGACCCTATCAGTCCCGAGGCCATACCCGCCGCGCCCGCCGCGCCGTTCAGTGCGCCTCGGACGCCACCCTGCTGCACGCCTGACGCAACACCGTAAGCGCCTGCGCCGATAGCTAGCGTACTGGTCAGTACCCGCTGTAATTTGCCCGCCAGCTTCGCCCCGCCCGCTTCCAGCGCGTCGCCTGCGGTCTGTGCTAGGTCAGCGCTACCCCCGGCACCGCCAGACCCGCGCTGCGATGCTGTGTTCTCGCGTACCGCCTGGGTGTTCAGCCTCGTTTCCGCGTTGTTCTGTTCCATTGCCAGCTTCGTCTGGTCAACTCCCAACGGAGTACCTGCCAGCACCCGCCCAATGCCCGTTAGCTTGCCGTCTTTACCTACCTGACCCGGAACCATAGCACCCAGATTCAAGGCGTCCTTACCCGTCCGCAGCGCTTCCCCGGCAAGATTGACAAATGCCGTCCGGCCCACAACATGAATCTGACCCTTCAGAAAGTCCCCGATACCGGATATCCCTTTTGTGACCATGGCATCGTAGATACTTCCAGCGGCCTGCTTATACCGCTCCAGTTCCGCGTGCTGTAGCTGGGCAAGCTGTAACACCCGGTCCCGCTGAATCTGATGCTGTGACGCTTCAAATTCTGCCCGGTCCCGCGTGATCTGGTATTCCTGCTTCGCCGCGTCGATCCGCAGGGCTGTGATTGTATTGATTGCGGATACCTCACCACCAGGCCCGGCCATCAGCCGCACTATCTGTTCCTGATGGGCCACGGACTGACGTAAAGCCAATACGGACCGTTCGCGGAAGGTGGCTATGCCGGATTCAGCCGCACCTCCGTTGACGGATACCGATGTCGCCTGAACCGGTAGCTGCCCGGCAAGCTGTACCTGTGATAGCCCGGCCATGTCCAGGGGGTTGCGCGTGCCCGGTAAGAAGCGGTCTATCCTCGCGCCGCTGGCCACGTTACGGACCCGACGTAGCTGCTGTGGGGTGGCCCCGTCGTGATCAAGGCGCGCCAATTCGGCATTTATGTCTACCTCGAACTTCTGTAGCTCAGTCAGACCGTAAGCCTGCAGCCGGGCTATCAGCCGGTCAACGTGGTCTTTGACCTGCTGGGCCTTTGCCCCCGTCCCGCCAGTTGTGCTGGGTGTGGTAGCCATTGCGGGATTATTCGCTCTTAAACCCGCCGCATCAAACTGGACCGCCTTACCGCCCATCACGGCCAGCAGGTCTTCGCGGCTGACCTTTACCCCGGCGCCCAGATCGAAGCTGTCAGGTATCTGTGCGTCGCGCTTTGCCTGTTCGTACCCGGCACCGATGCCTACTCCTAAATCCCCTAAGAGTAGCTTTGCGACATTTGCCCCGGTCCCCGGGGGCTTCATTGTTGAGAACTTCTCCCAGCGCTGCTTATACAGAGCCGCGTTCTCTTCAATGAATCGCGCCCGCAACAGTTCGCGGAAGGCGGGTAACTGGCCACTGAACGTAGCGAAGTCTTTGTCATTGATTAGCCCCAGTACTAGCTGCTGGGACATTACGTGGCGCTGGTCTTCCAGCTTCTGCATTGCGCCCTGGAACTTATCTACTGACGCTTGCACCGGGTCCTGGTCCAGGAATACGTATGTGGCCCCGCCCGCAATGGCAGCGGCTCCAGCCCGCGCGGGCGTGGGTAAGAACGGGGTAGAGGCAAAGACCGCGCCCGCGACGCCTAGCGCGGCGACGCCCGCTGTCATGCTTTGGAATGACTCGATATTTGACTGAGCGTATTTGGTCAGACGCTCCATGGCGCTGATAATGTCAAACAGCGCAGGCTGCAGGCCCTGCCCTAAGCTGTTCTTCAGGTCATCGGTGTAACGTTGTAGGGACCGCATCTGGCCCAGGCTGGTGGTCAGCGACATAATATAGCTGCCGTCAATCAGTGGCGACCTGGCCAGCACCGCATTAAGACGAATATGCGTTTTTTCTGCTTCTGTTAGGGCTACCGTGCTCTTCCCTAAAGCCTTCGCACCCGCGATATATGCGTTCTCGAAAGACACCTGAATACCCAGCGTGCGCAGCATTTCCGGCTGGGCCGAACTAATAGCGTACACCATTTTTCGCAGGGCGTCCGAAGACAATATGCCTTCCACTTTTGCGGCGTTCTGCGCCATCCGCGTCAAATCCAGGGCCTTACTAAGGTCCAACTGGGCACTGATCATCAGGTTAATGACGTTCCGGCTTTCCTGAGTAGTGATACCCAGTTGCTTGATGCCATCCGCAACCTGCCTGACGGATTGGACGTTCATGCCGTTGACACGGGCTAGATTATCCATCACAGCCGCGATTTGCTCTGTACGCGCCGCGTATAGCGCGGCGCCCACGCTGTACTCCTTCACGGCCCGTGCTACGGCTATAATGCTGCTAGCGAGTAGCTGGGCGCGCAGGACCGCTCCCTGCATTGACTCGCCAGTGCGGACCGTCTGCTGTTCTAGTCCTTTACCAGCAGCTGTCGCACCTTTCTGTGCGTCTTCTACCTGCTTAGTTGACCGCGCCAGCGCAGCCAGCAGTTCATGACCCTTCGTTTGTATTTCGATTAGGAGCTCTAGGCTATCCCGTTCTACCACAGATTACCTACTATCGTCATGTTCTGCCCGTGATTGCGCGTTATCCGTCAGGACGCGCGCTGACTCCAGACAAGTAAAAGCGTCCACCGTGCGAGACGGCCAGTCCCGCATCGACGGACCGTACAGGGAAGCACCCTGCGATTTGTGCATCTGCAAGGACCTTGCATAGATCTGTACCAGTTCCCGTGAAACAGGGGTTATTGCCGATACAGGGCATTCGTTCAGCGTGCAGTCCAGGCCCTGATAAGGTGTCCCTTTGCCTGTCCGGTAAGGCGGGACCCAGCCTCGCGACCTGTCCCCCGGCGTAACTAGATCGGGGAAGTATCGGCTACAGTTCCGGCTTCGGAAGTACCCGCGTCGCTGACATTCAGCGCACTCGAATTCGGGGCGCTGCCAGCCGTCTGTACGCCAAAAATGGTAGGCAGCACGAAGTTTTTTAGTTCGGCTTCGGTCATGCTGGACGCAGACCGAACGGCCCCGCATATCTCTGCGAATAGTTCAGGTGGGCCGTCCGCTATCAGCGCTTCCGCCGTAGTCAATGCGGCGCTGTTGCCTTCATCGTCTTCCAGGTCCAGGCCCGCGATGCACTTCAGGCCCCAGCGAACATAAGCGGGGTTCAGTTCCTGGGCGATTAAGGATGTAACTTTCACGTGCAGGTCTTCGATGGTAGCAGCTGCGTCCGGCGCGATAACTTCCGCGCCCTGCGGTAGGGACTCCAACAAAGCGCTGGATTCGCGCGTCAGTGCTAACAGCCGGGATTGCATATCAGATGTAGCAAGGGTAAACTCAGCGCGTCTCGCTTCGCTCATCTTGCGTAGCGTGAAACTGACGCCTGGGAAGACTTGGGACTCAAAAGTAATTGTAGGACGGTAGGTATACACCGGAAGGCTCCTTAGTGGAAAGGTTGGGGGGGGGGAATAGCAAAGGGCTGACCGAAGCCAGCCCGATGACAAAACGGACGCGCGGTTAGACGAACCAGAGTGTGAGCTCATCGCGCAGGGCCAGCGTGGAAGCGCTGGCTTCGCCGCTGAATGACGCCGTAAAGCGGCGTTCTTCCTCACGCTTCGGGGCCTGCACCTGGACGCCCTTGCAATGCAGGACAACCATGCTGCCCGGCACCGTGCCGCACACATACACCGTATCAATGGCCGTCTGGGCCAGTGCTGCGGCTTCCAGCGTGATGAACGCCGCTGTGTCGTCCTCATAGAGGCTGAAGCGATTACTGACCACCCTGGCATCGCGTTCAGCGTCAACAGGCCGATAGTAGCCGAACGTATCTTTCACGACCGTCCCGCCCGCCGCAATTTCAATGCTGGCGTTCCGCAGCGTAAGCATTTCGGTACCGTTGATAATCGCCTTACCCACGAATCCAGGCACCAGTCCACCATTGGTAACAGGGGATGCCGGTTCGACGGGAAACGCGGTCAGACCGGCCCTCAGTTGCGCGTCAGTCGAGACGAACTGATTGGACGACAGCACACCCATGCATTCGCCTTCCGCCGTGGTGGTTGACGCGCCGTCCTGCCCTAGATTGAAGGTCATGCGAGTGGGAACGCATCCCACTCCTAACCGCTGGTCAATCGTGCTGGGCTGGCGAAAGTCCCAGAACGCGAACGGGATAATCGCATCGTTAAGCGTGTACTTGTAGGCCGCTGCGCCGTCCACAACACCTGTGCCGGACGGAAAGCCGTTACCCGCCGTTGCCGTGGTCACGGCCCCGGCTGCGCCAAACACCGATTGAATGATCGGGTCAGAATCCGGCTTGACGCCCGCGACGCCGTTAGGTGCTAGGGACATTTCGACGGACCAACTACCATGAGTCCGGCCCTTACCGCCCTGCGTCCGGGACAGAGTGCCTGTCTTATCGGGCCGTGTGATCGGGGCCACCATGTTTTCTAACGTAGCCCGCATGAAGCGGCAGGCGTTAGAGTTGCCAACCGTCGCGGTGCCCGTACTGTTAGGCACGGTACCGAAGGCAGATTGAATTTGCAGATAAATACGTTCAAGACGTGCTAGCGCATAACTCATTTGTTGATTCCTTTAAGCCTGCTGCGCCGCGTCATGATACGCATGCAGCAACGTTATGTCAGACATCAATTCCCGCGCCCGCGCCTGGGCTGCGGCCCGCGCATTGCGGAAGGTTTGCGGCGGTTCCGGGAACCCGCCCGCGTAGCCGTAGCGCTGGGCGTCCGCGTCGCTGATACCCAGTGCCAGATAGTCCGAATCCGGGATAAAGCACGCGCCCCCGGACAGCACGTCCTGGGCTAGCGACAGATCAAACTGGGCGCGCATCCCGAAGCGATCATATTGACGGCCCCCAATGCTGCACTCCAAACCAACAAAGCGATAGTCTTTCACCATTTCCCCCTTCTTATGCGAGTACCTCAAACAGAAATGAAAAGCGCAGCAGTTGGTACCAGTTCTGCTGTCCGCGTTTGACGGGGGAGCGGTCCATACTCATGGTCACTACCCAGCCCGCCTGGGCTAGCTCATTTGCTATCTGATTCATTACATCCTCGATAGCGTCTCCCAAAGATTCAAAGTCCTGTTGAGCGCTACCACCCCGCCAAGACAAAGCCACATCCGCGCCCATGCGGACTATGCCCGCGAAGGTAGCGGGTAGCTGTTTGCGCTGATTCACGCTAGCGCTGGTATAGACAGCCAGCACCGGCAGTTTGTAAACCGTTGTCGCTTCCAGGTCCGACGGATCTATAGCGCCCAGGAAAACGTTCTGTGACTTTGGCACAGAAATAAAATCGAGTGTGAACGGATCTACGCCATAGTCCCCGGCCAGTGCAGACAGCAACGGATTGAAGCGGGCGGATAAAGCCCCCAGCAGGGCCGCGCGCGCCCGCGCTGAAATTTGTGCCATATATACCTATGAGTTAGAGAGTTAGTCAGCGGGAAGACCGCAGTTGCGCCGTGACCGCCCTTATTCTACCACGCATCTGTGCACTTAACAGCTTCAGAAGATGCTCCCGGTCATCTACAGTCGCCCCTAGAAACTTGCGCTGGGGAAGCCGGCGTCTCGGATTGCCGTACTGATGCCCAATCGCCCGTGCCGCAGGCTTATCGTAAATGCCTACGATAACGCTCCGTCCGTCTTCAGCGACGCGTACAGTCATAGCTTGGAGCATATGCGGGGCACGCGGACCGATCAGATCGACCCCACTACGCCCCAGTGCCTGTTTAAACGCAGCATAATGTTCAAACCGGATAATGTTCCCGGACCGCCTGCCTAATAACTTGCCCCGCTCATCGCGGATAATGCCCGTCCTCCCGGACCCCCCAAGTTTCTTTATCATGCGCGTGGACGCCCTACGCTGTTGCGTGCCATCCTTGCTCCCCGTGTACGGGTTCCAGTAGACAGGGGTTTTTGTGGAGTAGGGCGCAAACGGTTTTCCGTCCGCGTCCAGGTGGCGCGCGGTCCGATCCAGGATCTGGGCCTTTACATAGTTCCCGGCTAGCAGCAGCTCCGCTTTAGTTAACTGGGTAGCGATAGCCACCCCCTTTGCCCACTTAGTCAATTTGCGCTGAATCGATTTGGTAATCATACTGGTACGCCCTCTTTTTCTTTAGCCTTCAGGCTGAATTGCGGGACCCATTGGTGCCTGCAGCGATACCCGCCACACGTCACAAAGACATTGGCTAGCTGGCCGTTCGATAGCGCGTTGATCTGCTTACGGGTGAAACCCGTTTCCCGCGTCGCTAGCAGCCACTCCCGGCACTTAGGCCTGGTCAGCTTATCGCTCGGCCCGCCGTATTTGTACAGTAGGCCGATATCTTTGCTTAACTTGGCTTCGATCTGCTGATAGCCATGGTCAGCAATAGTCCGGTAGAACGTCGATAGGGACGTATCCGCGAGGCTGGACGCGCGCGCCGCAGTCATGTCGAGTTGCTTTGCAATCATGACTGTCAGATAGGACACCCGGAGCGCGCCCACGCTAAACAGTGCCTGCTGCTGCGCCGCCCGAGCCTGTATAGCTACCGCTTCATGCAACATGTCTTTATACACCCCCATCTGACGCAGAAACGATGCCTTATCCCGCGCACCGAATGCGACCGTGATCTCACGGCCTAGTTGGGCCCCCAGTTCTTCCAACACGTTGCGGAAGAACTGGAACTGACCTTTGAAACTCTTAACATAGGAGCTCACCAAAGCTAGGTACCCCGCGTCAGCCATCGCGCGCTGGAAGGTCCGTTCGATTGTTTGCAGGACATGCACGTTTCGCGCGGTGCGGTCGATTACCCCGTCTGTCATAGCCAGCTTATCTACCACGGCGTGCACAGTCTCCCGGCGCGCCTGTTCGACCATGTGTGCTACTTGCGTTTCAAAGAAGGCTACCAGATTATCAATTGCCCGTTCCTGTTGCATTTTAACCCCGCTGATTCCAGCGTGTAAATGCTATGTAGTGGTCAGCAAACTGTCCCTGTCCGGCCTGCGCGGTCCCGGCTACCGGGTCCCCGGCCAGCGTGTACGTAGTCTGCGCCATAGGCAGAGGGGTTGCGGTTTGCCGGTACATTGTCCCGCCCGTCAGGCCCACGTACACATGCCATCCGACCGCCAGCCCGTAGCCCAACAGCGCGCCCTGGGAGCGCAGAGCCGCAGGGACTACGCCCGTGGGGGCCGTCAGTGACGCGATATCAAAGCTAACAACTTTGCCCGCTATCAGTTCGACCGTAACCGGCGCCGCGGGCTGTGACTGCACGTTGCCGTCATCAATCCACGCTATAGCCACGTCATAGTCGTCCGCGACCGTCCCCGGTCCATTGACTAGGGACACGTTGTCAGAGCCCCAGACCCCCGTTTCCGGCTCATAGAGCGCCCCTGGTGAGGGCATAGGGGTGCGGACAACCGGCAGGCCCTGGGCGCGTACCGCTTCCCAGTACTGGCTGTGCAGAAGCCTCTGATACAATTCGGCCTTCCCGGCATAGCGTCCGTTCGTGGTGGCCATCGCCGCGTCGCGATAGAACAGCATCAGGGCCCAATAAACCGCCCAGCGTTTCAGCGGTGACCAGACTCCCGGCCCGTATGGGCTGGATACCACGATTTGGGACAGCATAACGCGCGCCCTCATCGCCTGCGGAATGCCGGTATTCATAACCGCCGCGTAGTGACCCCCGCTCACTGACCCATTGCCCCATGGGGTGCCCCCATATGCCAGCATGTGCTTCAGCAGCGCGTCCCCGGCTTCTTCTATCGCCCGCCGTATCGTCTGATCAAGGGTAATTGATTCCGCGCTGGACACGGCCAGCACTTCGTTATCAAGCGACACCATATCCGCTGTAGTAATCCAGTTGCCGTCTGTCCAGAGCATTCCCGTTTTCCTTTCCTGCAAACAAAAAAAAGCCCCCGGCCCCGTGCTGTCACACGGTAGCCGGGGGCTGCAAAGCCCGGACAGTAGCCGGGCCGTCTTTGGTGTTTCCTATTGCTTGCCGGTCTGTTCGATAGCTTTTCCAAGCAAAGCCTTCAGCAGTTCCGGCTGGGCCAGTGCCGCACGCTTCGATGCTTCGATGCGGACGGCCATATCAGCCCGGTGTGCCTTCACTTCATCGGGAGTAGCCAGCCGGTGGCTACCCTGTACGATGCATCGCGCCGCGTTGTCGAGAGTAACCTCGGCGATCACCCCAGGGGTTGTCCCGTGGGTATCGGAATCCAGCGACATAATGAGGCAGCATCCGTCTTTGTGCGTCGCTGCTAAGTCAGTCCGCAGGACCCGGCGCTTTACAGCTTGTTCTGTGATGTTCATTTGAGGGTTGCCTTGTTTGTCGGGGTTTAGGCCGTGATCCGCTGGCCGAATGCGTTGCGAAGTACCGCGCATCCATACAACACGTCAACCGTGAACTGTTGGGATAGGGTGTTCGGCGCGTAGCTCATGACGATGCGGACGCCGAAGTTCCCCATTTCGGAGTACTCCGCAACCGCACCCGTGCCCGGCAGGGGCTTCGGTAGGCGACGCGTCACCAGCCCGATAGCATCCTTCGCGAATGCGAGATTGTGCGTAGTCAAGGGCGTGCTACCCGTCTTCACAACCAACTGGGATCGGAACACATTGAAGTCCTTCAGCTTGCCGATGGAACCCCGGATAATTGCATCACCGCTGCCGTAGGTCTGAGCCTCGCTGAAACGCGGCAACTGGCGCAATATGGAGTAGCTTTCGGGGCTAACTACCAGATACTTGTCCCGTGTCCCAACCTTCGCATTAAACAATATGGTTTCGGCGTTGTCAATCACAGTCTCTGTCAGGTCCGCGCCAGGGGTTCCGAGTGCTGCGTTGGTAGTGAAACCGGGGTACAGTGCCAGCAAGTCCGTTTCGATGGCTTCGCAAACCGCGATAATCGCGGGCTGCAGGTACAGAGCCAGCAGGTCCGGCACGGCCAGAACCTTCGTCACATCGGGAATCGTGAAACTCGATTCTTTGTGCTTGTTCAGCACGATTGCGGCGTTCCCGGCGTTTACGGCCTGGGTAGCAACCGCGGACCCTTCGCTGATGTCATTGGCAACCAGCGCGGGCGGAATCGGGACGTTCACGGTGTCACCGGCCTGGGCCAAAACAGGCTCAAAGCTGCGGTTAACAAGGTGGCCCATGATGAGATTCGCGGCCAGCGCGGGCAGGGCGTCAGCTGCCACCAGCTTGACAATCGCGTTAGCGACATTTGCGGAAGTAATAGAAGGCATAACTAAGTAAGTTTCTCCTGAAGTGTGTTGTTAGGGCGCGCTTACTGTAGCGCAGCCTGGATTGCTGCAGCGGCTTCAGCGCGAACGTCCGCACTCATGCCCGCTTTGATGTCGTTAAGGTCAATCGTTTTCCGGCCACCTGCAAAGGTGCTACCGGGTACCACGCCCGCGCCCCCAGGGCCACCCATGGGAGCCAGTAGGTAGTCATGCTGTTGCGGGATGAAGTCCTTTACGAAGGCTTCTACCGTCAGATTGTCGCCCGCGATCAGTTGCCCGGCTTCGTTCCGCTTGATATGCGGCCTCAGCAGGGTGATTGCGGTTTCGCGTGCCGTGCCTTCACGAAATTGGAAGCCTGATAAGGCTCGGTCAACAATTGACCCGCGTTCCGCCTGATCGGCGCGTTCATTCGCGGCTTTTTCACGTTCTTCCATTGACGCTACCTTCTTACGGTCAGCTTCAATGAAGCGTTTCATTTCCGCGACCTGCGCGTTCAGCGCGGGGTCCGTGCTAGCCGGGGGCTGGGTTGTGTCTTCCTTCTTCGGGGGTACTTCTTCCTTAGCCGGGGGCGGTGTGGCTTTTGTCTGTTGTAGTGCGTCCACCATCGCCCCCATGCTGTCCAGTTTGGACTGTAGCGGCTGCAGTAACTGAGCAAACAGCGCTTTAAGCTGTTCAGGGTCCATTGCCTTGTGTTCCTTTTGAGTGCATGTTGCAGCGGCTTAGTGCAGCCGCTTGTCTGTCCACACATAGCATAAACCAAGGGCGTGCATTTCTGACCCCGGATTACCTGTGTGCTGCTTCGTAATAACGTGATAACAGGGGTTTTACGAAATGTTAGGTGCCTCGTGATCGTCATCATCGAGTACTGCCGCTTCTAGCTGTGCACTCATGCGCGCTGCGTCCTCTTCAGCCCTCATGCGCGCCGTTTCAGCGCGGCTGGGGGCCGCGTCAATCTCTGCACAGATCAACTCGTGTATGGACGGGTTCAGGTCCGGCATTGCGGCACGCGCTACCCGCTTGTCCAGTTCCTTTTCCAGCGTCTTACTGGGGATATTGAGCGCGTACAACCCGGTCACCGTTTCGATTTGGGCTTGATTCACTTCCTCATCGAATGAAAAGCCCCGCACGTCGAACAACAGCCTAGCGTCCCGCTCATACCCCGGCACCGTCGCGCGGGCCGTGGCCACGTCGCCTAACACCCACTGCATCCCGGCGCGTAAGATGTCCCCAATGCCAGCCAGCACGTCATGGCTGGGCTGCATGTCCTGCTGTTTGGACACGCCTGACTGGGCGCTGGCCGTTGCGCTGTTAGACCGGGCCTGGGCTACCAGATACATGCTTCGGTAGATGTCTTCTTTAAGCGCTTCCGCGCGCCGCGTCAGGTATTCCCATGAGTGACCCTGTGGTTCCGCGAACTTGTAGTCACTCCCCATTGACAGCTTGATGAACCCCGCTTCTGATTGCGTCAGATCGGACATTTCATCGTCTGTTATGACCACCGGCATAGCCAGCGCTGCCATGAACAGGGACCATTTCAGAGCATTGGACACGTTTAGATGCTCGATTGCGGGAAGGTATGTCCGGTTGCCCATCCACCAGCCTTTAGGCACCTGAATCCGGCGCAATGGCAACCTGCCCTGGGCAGCTAACGCGTGGTAGCCCTCACGTACCATCGTGATCGGCTGTTGGTCCGCGTCACTTGTGACTTCCTGCTTTACGGGTGCCTCATAGACGCGGTATCCCTGCCGGTCAAAGTAGGTCCAGCGTTCCAGGCTTCCGGCCCCGGCCCCGGCTCCAAATGACTGCGTACTGACCTTCGCATAGATCACGGCCCATGTTAGGTTCCCTTGCGCATCGCAGTCCCAATTAATCAATGATTGGGGGCTTACGTGGGTCAGGTACGGGTCCAATAAGCCTGCCTTCTTCTCTTCAGCCAGACTGCCAGGCTTTTGTGATTCGTCCCGCGTGGGAAGGTCCGTCAGGACCCAGCTACACTGATACAGCAGCAGGTCCGTGAAGACGACCCGGAATAGATCGACAAAAGTGGTCCCGTGCCGAGTGCAATCTCCCAGGAACCGGGTCCAGAATGCGGCCTGATCGGCAGGTAGGGGTGCATCTGTTGCTTCCCCCTTCGCACCTGTCAGCTTGATATCAATTGTCGGATCCTGTTTGAACATTTCGGCTTCGTGCCAACCTAAACCAGTGCCTAAGTGGTTCTCATAACAGAAATGCTCCAGGCGGTACTGATACAGCGTACTGTCTTCGCGGGGGCGCTGTTTCAGAAACCGGCCCCGATGTTCCCAAATTGCCAGCCCTCCTTCGTACAGCAGCCTCGTGTCTTCCCACGCGCTGGCGTTGTACTCCGGGTGTTTTGCGTCTACGTCTTTGCGCCGCAGGGAACCGCCCGTGTCTATCGTAACCATGCCGTCACCAGCGCGCCTTCCGCTGCCACTGCCGCATCAACGTACAGTGCTGACAGGTTGATGCTGTTGCCACCGTCGCCCGCGTCAATCTCCCACACCCCCGGCTGGGCCGTCCCGGCTGGGGCGAATTGCGCGATAACCCCGACTCCGGTAGCGGCCACCAAGGCCACGGTGCCCGCGTACACCCTGCCCGTCGCCGCGATATCGGCCTGGATACGCACCTTCCACGCGTAGCCCGATGCGGCCACCTGGACAGGGGTGCCCGGCACCGGGACCGCGATTTTGCCTAATGCTAAAGCCTGCATTGTTTACACTCTATTGCATGATGCCGGGCTGAATCCCGGACTGTGATGTTCCTGCACTGTCGAACTGTTTCTGGACGAAGTAACCGTACGCGTCGCTAACGTGCGTCCGGTTCATATCTGATTTATCGATCTGTCCCGTAGTGTTGCCACTGGAGTCACGCTTCCACTTTACTTGCTCCAAATCAGCAATTAGCTCTTTACATGACGGGTCAATCAGCGTCCTGACTTCACCGGCTGCATTGCAAAGCATTGCATTGACGGAGTTTACCCTATCCCGGACTGATGGGTTAGATTTTGACAGGTGGAATGTGACCCGGTACTCAGGATGCAGCTTGAAAAAATCCCCGATAGCCCGATAGTCGCTGTCGCCTACCGTCTTCCGGGACTGGCCCGACCTGTCGCCGTAAATCCGCAGCGTAATCGGGTAACCCATCTTTGCCTTCCGGTATTCCAGCGTCCGGTTAACGAACTCTTCACACGCTTCCAGGGTTGTCGAGTTTGGTAAACAAATCTCTTGTAGCACGCTGATTTGTTGTCGCCTCTGATTCGTCAGGTAGGTATAGTGTGTGTCTTCTTCATGCCATTGACAGATCGTGGAACACATCGGGTCAACGTTGAAATCCAACGACCATACCAGCGGACGGCGGGGGTCAAACACCAATGGACGGACATGCTTACGCCCGTAGAACGCGCGGTATGTGTTGCCCGCCGCGACTAGGTTAGCGGGCCGTCCCTGATATTGCGATTCCCAGGCTTCCTCTGATAGTCCTAATTGCAGGGCCTGCAGGTAGTCAGGACTACGCATTGCGGGCCAGAGTGCCTCACCCAGCTTGCGGCCCAACGGGCACGGCCCCTGCATTTCAGAGGTTTTGTCCCAGATTGCTGGCAGGTTTAGCAATGTCCATTGCTCCCCGGTCCCGTTAGCAGCTGCTTCGATCAGACGGCCCGCTAGGTCGTCCTCATGCCACCGGGTCATCAGCAGGATTACCGCGCCACCAGGCATGAGGCGGGTACGCGCGGTGTTACTGTACCAGTCCCACACCCGGTCCCGCTCGGTCAGGCTGTTTGCGCTGGCATGATCCTTTACGGGGTCATCGATTAACAGCAGGTCCGCACCCCGGCCCGTGATCGCGCCCCCGATGCCGGTAGCATACATTCCGCCCCCTGCTGTCGTGTTCCAGCGGCCCGCGGCTTTGCTGTCAGCGGACAGCTTGAATCTCAGCTGACCTGCGAATTGCGCGCCAATGTTGCGCACCTTTCTACCCCACTCTTCAGCAAATTGGGTGCCATATCCCGCGTTTATGACCGTCTTATGCGGCCAATTGTCCAAAAACCACGCGGGAACCCACTTGCTCACCAGTTCAGATTTCCCGTGCCTAGGTGGCATGTTGAGGATAATGCGCGGGTGCCGTCCGGCTACCGCATGGACTATATAGTCCGACAGCATTCGGACGTGGGGAGCTGCTATCCAGGGTCTGGGGTCCCGGTTCGTCAGCCGTACCGCAAGGCTGGCTGGGGTCAGCCTCCATAGGTTCTGTAGCAGTGCCGGATCAATCGCGGGCGATGCCTGCTTCGTCATTCGGTCCACCATAAACTGTTGATAATACGTGAGAGAAGCACTTAGGCACGGAGGCTTGACAAAAATAGAATGTGGGGCATAAGCTAGAAATATGAACGGCACGCGTACATGTGCGCATCCCTAGTACATGTGCGCATCCCTAACCGGCTTCACTGGAGCACACCGTTTTACCTGCGATCTCCCCAGGCCTCACAGCCTCTCCAGGTCCTAAGACGGTGTGCTTCAGTGATGGCCGGAAGACCGGCGGAATCAGGAGGTTTGTGCTAATCGAGTACTTCGTCCTGGGGTCCGTGTTGGGCGACCAGGAGCGCCAATTCGGACAGACGGGCACTCATGTCCGGGTCCTTCAGGATGGCGTCGGTCGGAATTTGAATGCCGATTGGTCCGTCATTTGCTCCTGTCACTTGGGTACTGACCAGCCTGGAGTGGATGTAGGGGGACACGGCTTTTGCGGCATCGATGCGCATAGCGATACTTGGTAGCATCGTCGTTAGCTGCGGCTTGCCCGTCGCGTCCAGGACCACTTGACCGTTAGGCCCCATCACTGGGCACTCGACGGGCAAACCAGCCACTACCCTGAGCATGAATATCACGGGGTCCGTGCCAGTTTCCGCGACCATTTCCTGTGCGCGCTTCATCTGCTTTTTAGACGAACCTGTGAAGGTAGGAGTCTTCTTTACGGGCGCGTCAAGTGCGGGCGCGGGTGCGGGTGCGGGTGCGGGTGCGGGTGCGGGCTTTTTTCGATGGATAAGTGGCATGATATTTTTACCTTACACTGCTATCGTGAGTGGAGACACATGGTCCCAAGTCGCCGCGGTCATCCGGTCGCCGCGGTCATCCGGTCGCCGCGGTCATCCGGTCGCCGCGGTCATCCGGTCGCCGCGCGGTCATCCGGTCGCCGCGGTCGCCTGGTCGCCTGGTCATCCGGTCGCCGCGGTCATCCGGTCGCCGCGGTCGCCTGGTCGCCTGGTCGCCTGGTCATCCGGTCGCCGCGGTCATCCGGTCGCCGCGGTCATCCGGTCGCCGCGCGGTCATCCGGTCGCCGCGGTCATCCGGTCGCCGCGGTCATCCGGTCGCC
>Ga0163152_10000864_pt1 | contig 50110 bp, 32 predicted proteins | sample OliLakLV19MP8IB2_FD_148635 | JGI IMG/M metagenome (GOLD analysis project Ga0163152, IMG submission 148635) | Freshwater microbial mat bacterial communities from Lake Vanda, McMurdo Dry Valleys, Antarctica - Oligotrophic Lake LV.19.MP8.IB-2 | ecosystem: Environmental > Aquatic > Freshwater >... | reverse complement strand
AAAGGCCACGCACATTTTTTAATGAGAGCCCCAATCGCTGCATGCGGATTTCCGTTTCGCGGCATGAAATTCCAACATCAATTAATACAGCCTCACGCTTGTTGCCCACGTAATAACAATTTCCATTACTCCCAGAGTTTAATGAGGCAAAAAATAATGACATAGATGCGAAGGTAACAGATTTAATATTTTACTGGCAACGCGCTTTGTTGTTACCTTGCAACATTAAATTTTCTACCCATGATTAAAGAATATATTCAAACCAATCAGCAACGATTTTTAGATGAACTTTTTGAGTTACTCCGCATTCCGTCTGTAAGTGCTGATAGTAAACACAAGAATGATGTGCGCAAAGCCGCAGAATATGTTGTAAAGAAATTAAAAGATGCTGGTGCTGATACAGTAGAACTTTGTGAAACAAAAGGTCATCCTATCGTATATGGAGAGAAAATAATTGACTCCAAGCTACCCACTGTGTTGGTGTATGGACATTACGATGTGCAACCAGCTGACCCTATTAATTTATGGACCTCGCCACCTTTCGAGCCAGTTATAAAAGATGGAAAAATTTATGCCCGTGGATCGTGCGATGACAAGGGGCAGTTTTACATGCATATAAAAGCCTTTGAGGCCATGATGAAACTCAATCAGCTTCCATGCAATATTAAATTCATGATTGAAGGTGAAGAAGAAGTAGGCTCTGATAATCTGGGCATTTTCGTAAAAGAAAATGCAAACAAGTTAAAAGCCGATGTAATTCTGATTTCAGATACTTCTATTATTTCTTTAGATAGTCCTTCAATAACCGTTGGCTTACGCGGATTGAGTTACGTGGAGGTAGAGGTGACGGGCCCTAATCGCGATCTTCATTCCGGAGTTTATGGTGGCGCTGTTGCAAACCCGGCAAACATTCTTAGTAAAATGATTGCTTCTCTACACGATGATCAAGGTCGCGTAACAATTCCTGGATTTTACGATAAGGTTGATGAGTTGAGTAAGGCCGACCGCGAAGCACTTAATAAAGCACCCTTTAATTTAGACTCCTACAAAAAAGAATTAGCGATTGAAGATATTAATGGCGAGGCTGGCTACACCACACTGGAAAGAACTGGCACGCGACCAACGTTAGATGTAAATGGAATTTGGGGCGGCTACACAGGTGAAGGAGCGAAGACAGTTTTGCCATCCAAAGCTTCCGCTAAAATTTCTATGCGTCTTGTGCCGCATCAAAACAATCATGAGATCACAGAACTGTTCACAAAACATTTCAAATCAATTGCTCCTAAATCGGTAAAAGTAAAAGTCACTGCTTTGCATGGTGGCGAACCGGCCGTAACTCCAACCGATTCTAAAGCTTTTCGTGCCGCGAGTAAAGCCTTTGAAGAGGTGTGGGGTAAAACGCCAATACCAACTCGTGACGGTGGCAGCATTCCTATTGTTTCATTGTTCAAAAAAGAATTAGGATTAGATACTGTTCTCATGGGCTTTGGTTTAGATAGTGATGCCATTCACTCACCTAATGAGCATTATGGCATCAAAAACTTTTTGATTGGCATCGAAACCATTGTAGCTTTTTATAAACATTATAGCAAATAGATTTTGTAGAAAATAAAAAGTCGTGGCTTACTATAAGCCACGACTTTTATTATTTAAGGCAATCCTTAGTTATCCCTTAAAAATTCTTCGTAGGTCTTTAGCACAATTGGTTCAATGGCGTCTTTCGATTTTGCGCTAATAACTTTAGGTAAATTTTTATCTTTTATTTTTTTATAATCTTCCTTCCCTTTTTCAAAGCGGCTTTCAATGGCTTCAAGATTGGAAAGTTCTGCCTGATTTGGTTTATAGTAACTATTTGCAACTTTAGCGTATAGCTCAACCATCTTTTCCCTTAGCTGAGGCTCAGCAGCACCTACGTAATTATCACCTTTAGTTACAACAAGCGTTTCTTTCAATTTAGTAAGCTCAGTAATTAAAGGTGCTGCAATTTTTGCACTTTTGGCATCTCTTGCTTTTACACCCTCTGCAATTTTAACATACTCATCCAGCGTATAAACCACGTAAGCTAATTCCTGCGACATGTTATACAGCTTCTTCGTGGCTTCTTCCTGAAGTTTGCGATCAGCCAAAGAAATATCTGACTTAGGATCATATTGAATTACAAGATCATTTGTAAAGGTTTCTTTGCCTTTTTGAATGATAACTTTATAGGTGCCTGCAGGAACACGCGGAGACGTGAAGCCTCCAAATGCAAATGTTTTTCCTGTTGCCACCTTAGGTGGTTTCATGTTGTAATTCCACTCCACCACATTTATGCCCTTTGATTTTCCCGGACCTAACTCAGCAATCGTGTTACCTTCTAAATCCTGAATCTCCAATGACATCTTACCAAACGTATGTCTTTTCTTTAGGTAGTAAATAATTTTTGCTGCTCTACTCGGATTATTTCCAACAAACTGTGTCTCTGTACTACCTCCACCAAATCCATTTGTTTCTGCAATGATGGTTGGTTTCGTGGTAAAGAAATGAAGTTCTTTATTCATGTTCTCTTCCGTAAGCTGACGCAAGGGACTGATGTCATCAATGATGATTACTCCACGGCCATGAGTTGCAATAACCAAATCATTGGTTTTCTTGTGCAATTCAATAAAGTGCACATTGGCGGCAGGCATGTTGTTGGTGAACTTATACCAGTTCTTACCACCATTCAAAGTTATGTACAAGCCAAACTCTGTCCCCAGAAACAGTAGATTTTCATTCTCATAATCTTCCTGAATGTTTCTGGCAAAGCCATAGATATCTGAAGTTACGATAGATTTCCAGGTGGCTCCAAAGTCAGTTGTTTTATACACATAAGTGTTTGTGTCACCAGTTTGATAGCCTGTAAATACAGCATACGCGATGCCTTTGCCAAAGACACTTGCCTCAATATGATAAGCCATTGTGTTTTTAGGAAGCCCCATAATATTGGCGACTACGTTTGTCCAGGTCTTTCCACCGTCTTTAGTAATTTGCAAATTACCATCATCAGTTCCTGCCCACACAATGTTCTCATCGAGCGGAGATTCAGCAATGGTAAAAATGGTGCAATGATTTTCCGCACCAGAATTATCACGCGATAAACCACCGGAGTCTTCCTGATTTTGTTTTGCAGGATCATTGGTAGTAAGGTCGGGAGATATTTTCACCCAGGTTTCGCCCATGTCTTCTGAGCGATGAACAAATTGGCTACCCATATAAAACCGATCAGGCTTACTGGCACTAATCGCCATAGCCGCATTCCAGTTAAAGCGAAGTTTTGGGTCACCTTTTCCCGCTAAAGGCTGAACTGTTTTTGCTTGATCTTTTGCAGGATCATACCGCCAAACATTTTCTGCGCCCTGCATTTCAGAATAAATCAATTTTTTTGTTGGGTGTGGGTATACACGGTACCCATCGCCTACACCAACACGTCTCCAGTCGCGAGCCTCGACACCACCCGGGGATTGAGAAGGCCCATACCAACAGCCATTATCTTGCAATCCACCATAAACATTATAAGGTTCTTCATCATCTACACTTACGTGATAGAACTGTGATAGGGGAAGGTTCTCAACAATTTCAAGCGTAGTGCCACCATCCCAAGAACGATAGACGCCACCGTCAGTGGCAGCATAGATCCGATCAGAATTTTTGATGTCAAAAACAATGTCGTGAACATCGGAGTGGTTGGGGCCAAGATCTTTAAATGTTTTTCCACCATCACGCGAAATGGAACCGAACAAACCAGCTTTCACCACAACATCAGGATTTCTTGGATCAACTTCTATTCGCGAGAAATAGAAGGGGCGCACTACAATTCCAAAATCGTTGTTAAGTTGTTTCCAAGTGGCACCCGCATCCTCACTTCGGTATAAACCCTTGTCCTTATCTTGTTCTGATTCAATTACTGTGTAAAGAATGTTGGAATTAGATGGAGCCACCGCAATGGCAAGTCTTCCTAATTTTCCTTTAGGGAAACCGTTGTGAATTTTGTTAAATGTTTTTCCACCATCAATCGATTTGTACAGCGCGCTATTAGCTCCACCTGAACTGAATGACCAAGGTTGTCTTCTGAACTCCCAAAACGAAGCATAGACAATGTTTGGATTGTTAGGATCAAGAGTAAGGTCGCTGCATCCAGTGGTTTTATCAACATACAAAATCTTGTCCCACGTTTTTCCACCATCTGTTGTTTTATAAAGTCCGCGTTCTTCGCTGTCATTCCAGAGTGGACCGAGCACCGCAACATAAACCTCATCCGGATTTTTGGGATTAACCTGAATACCGGCAATCCGTTCAGATTTTTCAAAACCCATCTTAATCCAGTTTGTACCACCGTCAACAGTTTTATATAATCCATCTCCAACGGAAACGCTGTTCCTTGTCCAGGTTTCTCCGGTTCCTACCCAAATAATATTATCAGGACTGGATGGATCTATTTCTACCGCTCCAATCGATTGACAGTAATCATCAAAAATGGAGTTGAAGGTTGCTCCACCATTACTACTTTTCCAGACACCACCACCTGCTGTGCCAACATACAATATGCGATCGTTGGTTGGGTGCAATTCTAAATCGGTAGTTCGCCCGCTCATTAATGCAGGCCCAATATGCCGTGCCTTCAAATCGCCAAATAATTCCTTTCCCTTGGTTACGGCTTCTTCTTGTGCATACCCTGATACTACAATGACAGAAAATAAAAATGCGATTATACTTTTTTTCATTCTAATTTGGTTTGAGTAAAATGAAAAGAGCAGATTGTAATCTCTGCTCTTTTCAAAACGTGTGGTTCTATTTTATGATGTCTTCTGTTATCATACTCTTAATTTTCAGCAGGCATAGCAAAAGCGGTTGGTTCCACTTTAGGATTCAATTCAATCTTAGTTATTGTTATGGGCTGGCTTCCCTGCCCTTTTGCTCCTTGCGACATTGAAAAAGGCATCATTAAACCATTTACTTCCTGATAATCGCTCATGGTATTTTGTGATATCATTCCCTTTGCTGGCCCTGAATTAACTTCTTGTTCCATCATGATCGGCACAAAGTTTTCGGCATCGAAATAATAGTATACTATATTATCGGTGGGCTTACCATCAACCTTAATTGGCTTTTTGGTAAGCTTCAATTTAAAGGTCTCAGTACCTTCAATGCTTTCTTTACCTAAGAGTTCTACTTTATATCCTCTCGCTTTGTAATTTAAAAATGGATCAGGAAAGTCTCCTATATCTAATTTGAAATTTTCGGTTGATTCGGCATCACTTTTTTCTCCTTTCATAGTTTGAAAATTAGTCGACCAAAGTATAGTTCCATCATACACCCCTTGTTTAATTTCTTTGCCTTGAATATTGATTGTAGTCATTTGACGACCATCCTTTAATTGAACAATTTCGAATGGAATTTCCATTCCGCCCTGATTTAATTTGGTATACATTTTAATTCCCTGGAGAGCTTTCCACTTTTCAATACCTCCGGTATTCTCGAAGTAATTGGCAATGATTTCGTCTACAGTTTGTGCTTGCAATAGCACGGTGCTCATTAATAAAAATAAAAATGTGATAAGATTACGATTCATAGAGGTTGGGTTTAAAAATTGTGGATTCATAAACCTGTTATACGGGTTGTAAAGTGATTAGTAACAGATTCTGCAATAAAATTACAGGAATTATTTTTGTAAAAAAGAAGTTAATGATCATTCATCGACCTTTATTTAAGCAAGCCTTAGTTAACTTTGACCTCTGATTTCTCTATGAAAAGACATATTCTTCTTTTATTCATACTCTTTCCCTCAGTTTTAAGTCAGGCTCAAATCCTAACCCCTGCCAAGTGGACTTATTCTACTTCCACTCAAAACACCAAAGTAGGTGATGAAGTAGAATTAATTTTTACGGCTACTATAGAAAAAGACTGGTACTTATACTCATCAGAGTTCCCTTGCGAAGACCCAATCAAAACAAACTTTATCCTAACTCCGCATTCAAGTTTCCAATTGGTGGGCGGCATTCAACCCATCAACCCAATTGATAAGTATGACGAGATTTTTGAATGCGATGTTAAGATTTTTAAAAAGCATGCTGAATTCCGTCAGAAAATAAAAGTGCTAAGCTCTCCCTTAAAAATTTCAGGCGAATCAGAGTATCAAATATGCACGGAAGTTACCGGCCAATGCGTGCCGGGTGGCGAAGATTTTTCCTTTAGTAATATTAAAGTCTCCTCCAAAACTCCGGACACATCGATTCAAAATCCAATCAATACGGACAGTTTTTCAGTCTCTAACTTCCAACCTCTAACCTCTAACCTCCAGCAACCAGCAACCAGCAACCAACAACAATCTAATGGCCCCATTCTCGATCCTACTCTTGTAAAGGAAGATGCGCAAGGAAAATCTATATTAGGATTTTTGTTAATAGCATTCTTAGCAGGTATAGCTGCCCTCATCACGCCTTGTGTTTTTCCCATGATACCCATGACGGTGAGTTTCTTTACCGGACGAGGCACAAAGTTTCAAGCATTGATGTATGGCTTTTTCATCATTCTCATTTACACATTAGTCGGTGCGGCACTTGCTCCATTGATGGGACCGGAAACTGCCAACCATCTTTCCACAGAATGGATTCCAAACTTGATTTTCTTTTTAGTCTTCATTGTGTTTGGCCTCTCCTTCCTTGGTTTATTTGAAATAACCTTGCCGGGATCGATCATAAATAAAGTGGATCAACAAGCTGAGAAAGGTGGACTGGCAGGAGTGTTCTTCATGGCTTTCACCTTGGTGTTAGTTTCATTTTCCTGCACAGGCCCAATCGTTGGCAGTATTTTAGTTTCATCGGCTGGGGGTGAGTTTCTTAAACCCATCGCGGGCATGTTCGCTTTCGCCCTCGCTTTTGCAATTCCGTTTACACTGTTTGCCTTTTTCCCTAATTGGTTAAAGTCTCTGCCAAAATCTGGTGGTTGGTTGAATACAGTAAAAGTTGTTTTAGGTTTCGTTGAGATTGCTCTCGCCTTTAAATTTTTAAGTATTGCTGATCAAGCTTTTCATTGGGGAATACTCGATCGCGAAATCAACATCGCTATCTGGATAGTAATTGTTGTGTTGATTGGGCTTTACTTGATGAAAGCTTTTCGCTTACCGGGTGATACGGGCAAGGATGCTGAAGATAAAACAATTAGTGTTTTTAGAATCTCATTGGCGATGATTGTATTTGTGTTTGCCGTTTACTTAGTACCTGGTATGTGGGGTGCACCTCTAAAATCTCTTGCTGGTTATTTACCTCCTCTACATACGCATGATTTTAATCTACTAAAAAACTCATCGGAAAAATCGGGAGCGATTTGTGATCAACCAAAGTATCAGGACTTCCTTTACTTACCACACGGACTAAACGGATACTTTGATTATGATCAAGCTCTTGCTTGCGCGCGTCAACAAAACAAACCAATATTTATTGACTTCACCGGGCATGGTTGCACCAATTGTCGCGAGATGGAAGCCAATGTTTGGTCCGACCCACAAGTTCTTCAGCGCTTGAATGAAGATTTTATTGTTGTTGCACTTTACGTAGATGACAAAACTGAATTACCAGAAAGTGATTGGTATACTTCAAAGTATGATAGCAAAGTAAAGAAGACCATCGGCAAACAAAATGCCGACTTGCAAATCACAAACCTGAACAACAACGCTCAACCTTTCTATGTGTTGGTTGGTAAAGATGAGCGTGTGCTTCTATCGCCTTATGGTTATAATTTAAATGCTGAGCGCTTTGCTAAGTTTTTAGATAGCGGAAAACAAAAGTATAAGGAGTTATATCCGTAAATTATTACCTTTAACTTCAACGGGTTCTAAAGCCTGATTTTTTAAACTAACTTTGTAGCTTTTTTAGTCACTATTTTTTGAGCAATGAAATTTTCAACTTCTACCAAAGTAATCTGGGGTGTTCCACTACTGTTAGTTATTGCTGGTGTTTCATTCTTTTGGATTGATTATAAGACTTCCTTCTTTTCGCAGCAGGGCAATTATGTTTTGGAGAGTGATTCATCGCACCACGTTGAGCGGGAAATTGTGCTGCCCGTATTCCTCCACGGTATGGTAATTAACAATCTTCACGTGGTTGAAGATGAAGTAAAGCGCAATCAACGGTTTACAGATTTACTATCGGGCTACACGGTGCCGCCCACGATCATGCAACAACTGAATTTGTTGCCGCGCTCTATCTATGATTTTAGAAAAATAGCTGCACATAAAAAATATACATTACTCGTTGAGCCTGATTCCCTCAAAACTGTTCGTGCAATTGTGTATGAACCCAATGCTGTTGATTATGTTGTCTTTCATTTAAAAGACTCTCTGCTTGTAGAGACTTGCCAGCGCAGGGTTGACACGTTAGAACGGCAGATTAGCGGACGGATAGAGTCTACGCTTTCACATACTATCGAAGCTCTAAATATTTCAACTGATCTTACCAATAAGTTTGTGGACATTTTTGCCTGGCAAGTTGATTTTCAGCGCTTGCAAAAAGGTGATCAATTCAAATTAATTTACGAAGAGAATTTGGTTGATGAGGTATCCATTGGCATTGGCCGCATACTGGGAGTTTACTTCGAGCATTCGGGTAATGGGTATTATGCTTTTCCATTTGATCAGGGTGATGGCGAAGATTATTTTGATGAGAATGGAAATAGTTTACGCAAAGCATTGTTAAAATATCCTATCGAATTTACGCGTATTAGCTCGCGGTATTCAAAAAATCGTTTTCATCCGGTTGTAAAAGTTTTCAGGCCGCACTTAGGTACGGACTTCGCTGCGCCTACGGGTACGCCCATCCGTTCTGTTGGCGATGGAATCATTGAAGAGGCTCAATACAAAACCAATAATGGCAATTATGTGAAAGTGCGTCACAACGGAACATACACTACGGGTTACTTGCACATGTCAAAAATCGCCAGCGGCATTACTGCTGGCACCCGGGTGCGCCAAGGCCAAACCATTGGCTATGTAGGTAGCACAGGGTTGGCAACGGGACCGCATCTATGCTATCGGTTTTGGAAAAACGGAGTTCAGGTTGATGCGCTTCAGGTTGAGCTACCTCCATCAATGCCTGTGAAAACTGAAGTTTTTCCTGATTTTGAAAACGTGAGGAATGCAATTATTAAACGATTGCAACTCATTCCGTTTCCATCTTCTTATTCAGAAATAGATGTAGCCGGACTTTAACAAGAAAGCAAAACACAACTAGTTTTTCTTTTGGGTGGAAATCGTAAAAGACTTTAAGACTTGCCTTTTCCCACTCGTTTGGAGAGGGTTAGAGTGAGGTGTTTTTTTATTCACGCAATTTTCCTGTTACCTTTTTGGTTATAGAGTAACTTACGGTCGCGCATACCGTATGGTTAACTAAATTAATGTCCAGGTTTCTAGTAACAATAGCATTTTCGTTTTTTGCACTAACCGGCTTTTCACAAAAGGTAGGGCTGGTGCTAAGTGGTGGTGCTGCAAAAGGTATTGCCCACATTGGAGTATTAAAAGCGCTTGAAGAAAATGAAATTCCAATTGACTATGTTGTAGGCACTTCCATGGGTGGCATTATTGGTGGTTGTTATGCCGCTGGTATGAGTCCGCATCAAATTGAAGACATCATTTTATCAAAGGAATTCTTGAATTGGATAAATGGCCAGATTGAAGAAGATAATAACTACTATTTTTCACGCAACGATGACGATGCCTCCTTCCTTCGTTTAAATCTTTCTCTCGATTCCACTTTCTCCTTTCTTCTAAACACCAACCTCGCAAATGATCTTTCACTCAATTTTGCATTAGCCGAAAAAATGGCTCAACCCGCTGCCATCGCTCACAACAATTTTGATAGTTTGTTTATTCCACTGCGGGTGGTTTCCGCTGATATCTTCACTCAAAATGAAATAATTCTTTCTAAAGGGGTTTTGAGCGATGCGTTGCGCGCAACTCAAACCGTTCCGTTCTTTTACACCCCTATTCGGGTTGATGGAAAATATCTTTTTGATGGTGGCGTGTACAACAACTTTCCAGTGGATGTTGCGCAGAAAGAATTCAGCCCAGATGTAATTATAGGATCAAACGTTTCATCAAAAATATATCAAGAATATCCGTATGGCGAAGATGACAAGCTAATCTCGCGCTCACTTCTTTATATGTTGCTCGATAAATCCGACCCATCGGATATTCCAGATAGTGGCGTTTATATTCAACCTAATCTTACAGGATATACAACCTTTGATTTTGGTAAAGCAAAAGCACTTATTGATAGCGGTTACATTCAAACCATGCGGCAGATGGATGAAATAAAATCAAAGATCGTTGTGCGAAAGACATGCGAAGCGGTTGCGGAAGCCCGAAATAAATTCAACAATAAAAGTGCTCCTTTCTTTATTGAAGAAATTGAATTTGATGGATTTACAAAAAACCAACAAAAATATGTCAATCGATTTTTCAGAACAGGCAAGCGTTTGCTATCATTCAACGAAGTTAAATCTGGGTTCTATCGACTTGGTTCTGAGGATTATTTTAGCAACCTCTATCCTGGTTTTACTTTTAATGCTGATCGTCAAAATTTTAATTTCAAGCTAACCAGAAGGCCACAGAACAATTTTCAGGTTGATTTTGGTGGAGTGATTGCCACTCGAAACATCAGTAGCATTTATTTAGGATTGAATTACTATTATTTCAATCGCGCACTCACACATGCAAACATCAACTTTACGGCAGGTAGTTTTTATAAGTCTGCCCAATTGAAAGCGCGAATTGATATGCCAAGGCGCGCTCGTTTTTACTTGGAGCCTGAGGCTACTTTCAATAACTGGGATTTCTTTCAAGGCAAGGATCTAATTGTTAAGAATGTAGATCCAACTGTACTTGGTCGCATCGACCGTAAGGTTGGAGTCAATCTAGGTTTTCCCATTGCACATAATTATAAACTCATGGTAGAGGGTTCCTATGTTAATAACCGTGATCAGTATATAAACTCAGCCGTATTAGTTTCCACTGACACGTTAGACATCCTTCGGCTGAGAGGAAGCCGGGTTGGTGTTAGCTTCTCTACTAACACACTCAACCGAAAACAATACGCTTCGGCTGGTAAATTCTTTTCATTTAGGGTTGATTGGTTTGGACTTAATGAAATCCTTGAGCCGGGTAATACATCTGTTATTGTAGAGGGTGCCAAAGAATATCATACTTGGTTACGCGCAAAAGTTTCATTGGAACAATATTTTAAACGTGGAATTTATAGTTCTGGATATCTCTTCGAAGGAGTTTTCTCCAATCAACCAGTTTTCATGAACTATGGCGGCACAATTATTAATGCTCCGGCTTTTAATCCAATTCAGGATAGTAAGACTTTACTATTAGAAAATTTCCGTGCATTTAATTACGTGGCCGGTGGCTGGCGCAACGTGTTTTCAGTTCGAAAAAGTCTTGATTTTCGCCTAGAGGGTTATCTTTTTAAACCTTTTGAATCAATCGTGCAAGCTCAAAATCAAGAGGCTTCACTTAGTAGCGACTTAACAAAAATTTACTTTGCCGCCACTGCCGGGCTTGTATTGCATTCAACCGTTGGCCCCATAAGTTTAAATGTCAACTATTATGACGACAAACAGAACAAACTCGGGGTGCTGCTTCATGTAGGGTTTCTGCTGTTTAATAAGACTTCGATGGAGTAATTTGCTCACTAATTGCCCTAAAGCCCATTTGGCTAGGAATAAGATTGCTGGGGTTTGATGTAATTATTTTCCGCTTTTTCAATTTTTAACTATGTTTATCCTTTAATACAGTTGCGTAGCTATCCCAGTGTATTTTAATACTATGAGAAAAACCTTAGTCCTTCTCTGCTTTGCTTTGGCAGGGATTCAATTCTCGAATGGCCAGTCTGTTCAATGGGCTTCAAAAGTTATCGATTTCTCATCAGAGCTAACTCCCATTCAATACTCTGCACAGCAGGCACTGGGGCAGCCAAACGTATTGCCGGCTGGGGGTCAAAACCCCGGAGCTTGGACACCTGATAAGCCGAAAAGAGCCGAGTTTATCAAACTTGGTTATGCTACGCCAATGCAAATTCAACAAATAGCTATTGCTGAATCGTATAACCCAGGAGCTCTTTATAAGGTTTTTGTGTACGATGAGGCGGGCCGAGAATATCTGGTAAACACCTTTAACCCAATGGCTGTGCCCTTACAAGGCCGAATGCTCAACGTTTTTCTGGATAAAACCACTTATAAAGTTAGCGCAGTAAAAATCGAGTTTGATGGCAGCGCCTTGCCTGACTATTTCTCGTTAGATGCAGTGGCTATTTCCGATTCTAATATTCCTATAATAGCTAATATCGATTTGCCTGAGCTTCTAAGCAAAGGTTTGGTGGTTGAACGTCTGGATACAAATGTGAACAGCGATTTTAGTGAGTATAATCCGCTACTATCGCCTGATGGTAAAACACTTTATTTTAGTAGAAAAAATCACCCTGAAAATGTTGGCGGTATAAGCGATAAAGAAGACATCTGGTATTCTGAATTAGGTGCCGATGGCAAGTGGAGTCTTGCTAAAAACATAGGTCCACAATTCAATAACAATCAACCGAACTTTGTCAATACCGTGTCGGCTACTCCTGACGGAAAAGCTGTTGTGCTCCTTTTAGGTAATAAATATTTGGACAAAGGCAAGATGTTAGCGGGTGTGTCAATTAGTTCCAATGTAGGTGGCAAATGGAGTGACCCAAAGGCCTTGGAAATTGAAGACGATTATAACTACAACGAAAAAGCAAATTACTTTCTAGCCAATACGCGCAAATCATTGCTAATGTCGGTAGAGCGCGAGGACACACAAGGTAGCCGAGACTTGTATGTAAGCTTTGAAAAAGATGATGGAAAATGGACAAAGCCGCTTAATTTAGGTAAAAGTGTAAACTCAGTAGGCGAAGAGACTGCACCCTTTTTAGCTTCTGATGATAAAACTTTATACTTCTCTTCCAACGGATTTAGTGGCTATGGTGGCAGCGATGTGTTTATGACAAAGCGACTAGATGAAACCTGGACCAACTGGTCGCCCGTTGAAAACCTAGGACCGGATATTAATACAAAATTAGACGACCTATTCTTCAACATTCCTTCTACCAGTGAGTATGCCTATTACTCGCGTGGCGTAACCGTTGATAACTCCGACATCTTTCGGGTAAAGATGCCCATGTTTATGACTCCTGATCCAATTGTAATTGTAAGAGGCAAGCTTGTTGACTCAAAAACCGGACAACCAATTGGCGCAAAGATTATTTATGAAAGACTTTCTGATGGAAAAGAAGTAGGGTCTACTTATTCTGATCCGGTAACCGGTGAGTATGAAATTCACCTTCCCGGAGGGCAGCAGTACGGTGTGCGCGCTGAAGCAAAAGATCATATTTCAGAAAATCAAAACCTTGATTTGCGAAACTTTACAAAAGATGGCACTTTAGTTACCAAGAATATTACCCTTGATCCTATAGGCGTAGCACTTGTAGAAGAGAATACAAAAATTAATCTGAATAATATCTTCTTCGACTTCGATAAATCCATTCTGAAGCAGGAATCCTTCCCAGAACTTAATCGCATTGTTACCTTGATGAAAGATAAGGCTACTATGCAGGTAGAAATTTCCGGACACACAGATCCTACTGGACCCGAAGCTTATAACCTTGGTTTGTCTGAACGCAGAGCGAAAGCTGTTTCAAAATATTTGGTTGAAAAAGGTATTGATTTAGATAGAATTAAAACCACCTACTTTGGCGAAACTCAATTGTTAGATCCAAGCAATACGCGTGAAGCCAATCGTAAAAACCGAAGAGTAGAATTCAAAATCTTAAAAATGTAAGGATGAAAACTATTTGTCTTCTTTTCCTAATTACATGCAGTTTATACGTTGCAGCTCAAAATGCCGATACATTAATATATGCACAGGGAAAGATTACTAATGGGGTGACAAAGGAACCCGTTGCTGCGCGTATCTCTTACCAAAGTCTTCCTTATGGAAGTAAGGTGGGTTTCCTTTCGGGAAGTTCATTCTCATTTCCTCTTTTCGACAATGAAAAATATTCTATCACCGTTGAGGCAGCCGGTTTTGCTCCTTCAAAGTATCAACTGGATCCTGGAGATGCTAATAGCGAAAGAAGGGTTATACAAGATATAGAATTAAGCATACCATCTGGAGCCGCTAACAATGCCGAAACTACTCATACTGTGGGTAAAGTAATGCGGCTTAACGATTTGAATTTTGATGCCGGTAAAGTCAAAATTGCATCCACTTCATTCGAAGAATTGGATGAGGTTGTTTTGATGTTAAAAAATAATCCTCGCATGGTTATTCAGTTAGAAGGCCACACCGACACTCGTGGAAATGCAAGTGCAAATGTGAAACTTTCGCAAGAACGGGTTGATGCAGTGAAAGCCTATCTGGTTTCCAAAGGTTCTAATAAGAAAAAAATTAAAGCTAAAGCTTTCGGGGGCACCTCTCCATTTAGTCTGGAAGACACCGAAGAAGCACACGCGCTAAACCGAAGAGTAGAGCTAAGGGTGCTGCAGAATTAACGCGAAGCAATTACTGAATTTGTGCTTATGTATCGTGCAAATGGTTTAATCAAATCCATTTTCGCCTCCTCGCTCAGGTCACTTTCCACAACTGATTTTATAAGCAGCACAGCTAACTCAGCTGTTCGTGGCGATTCATAAATCTTACTTGCCTGTTTAAGTTTTTCGGCACATTCAGCAAAATGCTTTTTGTTAAATGCAATCACTGCCTGATTGAAGTAGAGTAAGCCTGGCAACTGATTTGGCTCCACAATTTGATATAAATTCACATTGTATTGGTAATAAATCTTGCCAACCTCTGATTGTGCAACAAGATCATTTGAACGGTAGCGCGAAATTCGGTTGTTTATTTCTCTTGTATTTGTTACCACTCCCGCAAACCGATCGGTTGATTCAAGCAATACTGTTCCATTCTTTGTTTCAACTGAAATAAAAATGTGATAATTCGTTTCAATGATTTTATAATCAAAATTAAACTCATCCAGAACAAGACTTAAAAAACTGGTTGCACTTAAGCAGTCGTAATTTCCCTTTTCAAAAATTTCAGCGAACTGGGTGTACGGCTTATAGTTCTTAAAAATTTTGCGGTGCGATTCCTTAAAAAGGAATTTTAAGAAGTCCTCGTCAGAGTGTTTTGATTTTTTATTATGGAGCGATGCGATGAACCCATCAAGTCGATTTGTCAATTCTTGAGAATTGGCAGCAGGGTAACTTTCCAACAATCCAGACAGCAACGCAGCGTCCTGCCCAACTCCCGCAAGCGGAAGAATTCCCAGTAAAACGAGTACTAGAATGGCTCTAAACATTACCTAATTGTTATCTGATAGAGATTAAAGTTAACAATTACGTAACATTAGTCAATAGTGGGTAACACAAACTTAACATTGGGAGTAGATGATAATCTCTCTCTACATTCTAAAATGTTTGAAATTAGCTCAAAATGGCAATTTTTGGGTTATTATTAGAACGTATAGCTTTTGCTGCAGCAAAAAGAAATGCTCTATCTATTGGTAAAAAGAAGTAAGGGTTATGGAAAACACCTAAAAAATGGAAAATTATCTTGATTTAGTAATACAAAATCTAGTTTAAATCTTTCATTTAAAGATTACCTATTTCACGAATGCATCCAACAAAAGATTTCAAAGTTTAACCTTACAGATGCGATCTGTGGCTCTAACACGATTAAAACTTATGCAATGTTAAGTTGTGTGATTTAATATTTTGATGGTAGTGGATTTGCTACTTTTGTTAAAGATTATAAATAAAGACATTATATGAAGATTGTTAAGAAAGTACTGATAGGAGTTGGCGTATTTCTGATTGTTCTTGTTGCTGCCGCTTTTATTATTCCAGTAGTATTCAAAGACGATATTAAAGCAGCGATCGATAAAGAACTCGCCAAGAGCATTAATGCGGATGTAATCTTTGATGCAAATAATTTTAACCTCACGCTGTTTAGCAATTTTCCCAACGTTACTGTTGAGTTTAAGGATCTAGGTGTTTTTAATCGAGCTCCATTTGAAGGAACTCCGCTTTTTGTTGTGGAAAAATTGGATGTTGAGCTAAACCTAAAAGACATTTTGTTTGGCGATCAGTTAAGACTAAAAGGTATTACTCTGGTTAGGCCGCAGATTACCATAAAGGTTTTGAAAGATGGAAAAGCTAATTACGATATCACATATCCTTCTACAGAAGAAGCACCCACAATGCAAGAAGAATCAGGTTCATTTTCGTTTGGTATTGATCATTGGCAAATAGTGGGCGGGCAATTAATCTATGATGATCAGTCGCTTCCATTTTATACTTCGTTAATAGGATTAAATCATTCCGGTAGTGGCGATTTCAATGAGAAGGAATTTGATTTGAAGACGAGCTCCAGGGTTGACTCCCTTACCGTTGCTTATGATGGAGTTGAGTATTTAACAAACAAACAAGCGGTTATTGATGCGACTATAGGAATAAGTGAAGAATATACCCGATTTACATTTAAGGATAACACTACAAAAATCAATGACTTTGCTATGAGCATGGCTGGTTGGTTTAAGATGAATGAAAAAGATTATGGCATGGATATTCAGTTCAGCAGTCCTGAAAATTCATTCAAAAGTTTATTATCATTAGTACCAGGCCTTTATACGCAAGACTTTGGGAACATTGAAACTAAAGGTGATTTATCCTTTGCGGGATTTGTAAAAGGAACCATGAGCGATAGTCAAATGCCTGCTTTTAACATGGCCTTAAAAGTTAGTGAAGCCATGTTTAAATATCCTGACCTGCCAACAGCAATCTCAAATATTAACATGGATTTGTTGGTTGATAACAAAACAGGAGTTATTGAAAACACCGTTGTCCATCTGAAAAAGCTTCACTTGGATTTTGGTGCAAATCCTGTTGATGCAAGATTGCTAATCGAAAACTTAAAAGATTACCGCATGGATGGTAATGTAAAAGCGTCTCTCAATCTGGCCGAGCTGAACAAAATGTTCCCGATGGAAGGGTTAGATATGAAGGGTGCTTTTGCAATCAATGCAAACGCCAAAGGTGTTTATGATAGCATTAAAAAAATAATGCCTGCTATTAATGCTACTATGTCATTATCCAATGGTTATGTAAAGTCATCCGAATTTCCTTTACCCCTTGAAGATTTACGTTTCAGTTCTTCCGTTCAAAATACAAGTGGAAAAATGGCCGAGACTCTTATTACTGTTAAGGATTTTGGAATGTTGATGGACGGGGAAAAGTTTACTGCCGATCTTATTCTTCAAAACTTAGATGACTACACGTGGGATGTAAAAGCCAATGGTGGCATTGATATTGAAAAAATCACTAAAATATTTCCGGTAGAGGGAATGACGTTAGCCGGAAAAGTAAAAGCCGACATTCAAACCAAAGGAAAATACTCTGACCTGGATGCGGGTAAGTATGATCGATTACCAACCAGTGGAACCGCTTCATTAAAAGACTTTAAGTATAATTCAAAAGATCTTCCCTACACCGTTACGGTAAGTCAAGCCGAAGCTGTCTTTGATCCAAAAAAGATAGAAATAAAAAACACCAACGGTACAATTGGCAAAAGTGATTTCGCAGTTTCCGGGGCAATCAACAACTACATAGGCTATCTTTTTGGAAATAATCAGACCATCAAAGGCACCATGAATTTCAATTCAACCTTATTGGATTTAAATGAGTTTATGACCGAAACCGATGCGCCAACAACTACAACAGAGTCAGCTTCCTTAGGTGTTATTCCGGTTCCAGAGAATATCAACTTTGTGCTCCACTCAAATTTGAAGACGGTAAAAATGATGGATTTCACTATAACAAATGTCGCAGGTGATATAATTGTTAATGACGGTGTCGCCAATTTAAATGGAATCTCTTTTAATATGTTGGGTGGTGCATTTGTGGTTAATGGAACCTATAACACAAAAGATATAGCGCATCCGCTTTATGATTTTGGACTTAAAATTGAAAACCTTTCTATTCAACAAGCTGCCAATTCATTTTCTATTGTACAAACCTACGCACCTATAGCAGGCTTGGTGACCGGAAACTTTAATACAGACTTTAAAGTGAGTGGTGAGCTTTACCAGAATATGATGCCAAAAATGAATACCGTAAACGGAAGCGGACTTTTAAAAATAGCGCAGGCCACGCTTACTCAATCAAAACTAGTTGCCGGAATAACATCATTAACTAAATTAGACAATGCTGATCAGGTAACATTAAAGAATGTGCTAATGTCAGCAACCATAAAAGACGGGCAGTTAAGTGTTAAACCATTCGATGTTAAGTTCGGTAACTACGTAACCAATATAAGCGGTAGCACAAACTTAGATGGATCTATTAATTATTTATTGAAGATGAACGTGCCTGCCGGAAAACTTGGTTCGCAGCTTCAAGGTTTTATTAATAAGAATACCGGAGCCAACAATCCAACTACCGAAATTCCAGTAACAATCGCCCTTGGCGGGAATTATAAAGACCCTAAAACAAGTTTGCTGATGGATGAACAAAAGCAACAGGTTACCGATGCTGTAACTGCCGTTGCTGAGGAAAAGGGTAGGCAGGCAGTGCAAGATATTTTAGAGGGTGGCAAGCCTAAAGATATTCTCAACAACATCCTTAACCCAAAGAAAGATAGTACCGCTGTAGACGGTACTCCCAAAGACTCGACTAAGACAGATGTAAAACAAGATGCGCAAAAAGTGCTGGAAGATAAATTGCAGAATTTGTTAAAAAAGAAGAAAAAGAATTAGTTAGTAGTCTTAACCCTGCTTCTTAATTTTCTTCAAGGCAATCAAGCTCGCTAACAAAAACGCCTGCCTAACGAAAGGACTTTCGTCCTACAGGTAAGCAAAGACTTTAAAAGTAACTCTTGCTGTTATTATCTGAACCTAAGCATCCATAAGGGGTCAGACCGCTTATAGTTTGCGTTGCTCAACCGGTCGGACCCTCCATTTGTCAAAATTTTAAACCTTTGGATTACTTCTGTTTGTCAGCTAATCAAAACTTTCTTCTCCTCAACTCGATGCCAGTAAAATACCCTTCCTTAATCAGCGCCATTAATTGTGCTGGTGTTGGATTGATTTGATAGAACGTATCATCGCCTCGGGCAATTTCTTTTACGGAAACCTTTCGGGATATTTTTCTTAACATTTCCTTTCTTTTAGAATCATCCTGAATATCAATAGATAAAAACTCAAACACCCCAGGTGACTTCTCTCTCATCAATCGCAACACCCATTGATCGCCTTCTTTAAAGTTTACGAAGTAATAGCTTTGGTAAAATTTAACCACCAACGAATCACTAAGTCGGCCGCTTCCCAGCCAATCTTTCTCGTCAGTATCTTTAAAATGATACCCCCACAGTTCAATGATTAAAGTATCACCTAATTCACCCGTAGATTTATCGCGGGTTAAATATTGGCCGTGAAGATTTTGAGGGATTTCCTTTAAAGGAGTAACACCAGCAGGTTGCGGCTCACGAAAAGTTACCTCTTTACATGAATAAAGAAGGGCTGACCAAAATAAAATAAGTATTACAAATCGCATTGCTTAACTTTTGATTTGGCGAAGGTCTTAAGTTTCAAATAAAAATTACCTTTTCGTCAACACATACAAATCACCTTGGTGCTTATACATTTTCTTTAAGGAAGGGTTTCTGTTGAAAACATCAGCCATCAAATTCCCTTTATCAATAATCACTTCTGGGGCATCCGCAGCAAAGGAATCCGCAACTAAAACCACATGCTCAAAATAATCAGATTCAACGAAAATTTTCTCTGATAACTGCCAATCATAAAAATAGGTCGCTAATGTATTTGATTCAAAAAGTCCCCAATCTGTTCCTAACACAAGCACTCGCTTTTGTTTTACCAGACCCTCATACTCAGATTTCTGATAAAACAATTTAGAGTAATCAATACTCTTCAATCTATTGTAGCGCGCCAAATAACTGGTTGCTATAATTCCTCCAATAAAAATCCATAGCATTAACTCGGCAATTCTTTTTCTTCGGATAAGTAAAAGGTAATGACTTATAAAATAAGAAAGCGGAGGTGCAAAAGTGATTACTTTTTGAGGGGCCATTTTACCTGCAACAATTACCTCTATACTAGCAACCACCAGCCAAAGAAACATGATTTGAAAAAGCTGCGATTGATATTTGGTGAGCCTGGCTTCCCTGTTTACCATAACCAACGACAAGAAGAAATAAACAATGGGGATTGCCGATAGGCAAACCATAGTCCATAAGGTGACGGTGTTGCTACCTAACCACTCACTTCCAAGGTAAAAGTTGTTCCAGGCAAAAAGAAAATCTCCCTTGGCAAAATAGTAAGCAAGCAATAGCAGGTGTGGCAACATAAAACCAAAAATCAACAGCAAAAATTTTCGAATTGTTGCCCGGGTGAAAATGTTTAAAATAATCAGCGTACCCGGTAGGAAAATAGAGTAACTAAAAATAAAAAGCGAAGCAATACCAAGATAAACCCCAAGGTTCAACAAGGTGCTATCTTGTTGAACCCGAAATTCAACTTCTTTAAATAGATTGTTTAAAGCAAAGATTAAAAAAGTTGCGCCCATTAACTCTCCGGAAAGAGTAAGCATGTCGAATGAAAATAAGCACACTACGCCAAAAATCAGTGCCGGTAAGTAAGTATTTTCGTTTTGAGCTTTATTATTAATTAGCAGTATAGCAAAGTATGACCCTTGAAAAAAAATAATGAGAAGTGAGATAATATGTCTTGCTGTTAATGATCTCCCAAAAATCCATTCAATCCACCTTAAAAACCAGGCGGCTAGCGGAGGGGTGTTGGTGAATAATTCTGAGTACAAAACTTTGTTATCATTCAAAGCCTCGCCTAAAACAATGCTTTTAAGTTCGTAAAGCGTTTGGCCAGCCGGGTCAACAAATAACCATAAACTAATAACAATCAGGGCAACAAAAACCCCTAATAAGCGATACGGATCATTTACACGGAAAATACGAAGCAGCACGAAACTCTATTTGTGCGCAAATAAATTAAAAAAGTTGACAGTCTTCGTTTACAATCCTTAAAGGTTTGTAAATGGGGTATTATAGAACCTTTGAGGATTTATAAAAGAGGCCGGCAAACCCTAATCTTTATTATCTTTGTATCATGAGTGGCACCGTTCGGCAACAGAAGTATAGCAAACTAATTTTAAAAGAATTAAGCGATATTTTCCTGAAGGATAAGCGCGGAATATTGGGCAATGCCTTCATTACTATTGCCGATGTGCGCATGAGTCCCGACTTAAGTATTGCTAAAGTTTATTTAAGCATGACTCTTGCCAAGGATAAAAATGTAGTGTTATCCAACATTGAGTCGCACAAAAGCGAAATCAGAAAAGCATTAGGGGACCGCATTCGCAATCAGGCGCGTATTATCCCAGTCCTACTTTTCTTTATAGATGAGATTGAGGAAAACGCACAGCGAATGGAAGATCTGATCAAAAACCTGAACATACCCAAACAAAATGAAGGGCAGGATTAACTCTCGTCATCCAAACGCTTGAATCTTTCACTTTTCATAGCGAGGCGATATTTTTTCTCTAAGAGAAAAAAAAACTTCATAAACATTATCTCACTTCTTTCCATGGTGGGCATTGCCTTTTCAACGGCCGCACTCATCATCGTGCTATCTGTATTTAATGGATTGGGTGATTTACTTCGCTCGTTAAATTCTTCTTTCGATCCTGAAATAAAAATTGAGCTTGAGAAAGGAAAATCTTTTGAAGTGGCTCCCGAATTTATTTCCAAAATAAAAGCCGTTGAGGGTGTGCAAATTGTTACTGAAGTTATAGAAGACTATGCCTATGTGCGTTACCGCGATGCCGATATGGTTGTTACACTAAAAGGGGTAAGCAATAATTTTCTCGATCAACATCGCTTGGATGACCATATTGTAGATGGGCGTCTTGTGTTGGAAGAGAAGGGAATTAACTATGCTATTATTGGCCGCGGGGTGCAATATGCGTTATCCGTATCGGCTAGTGAAAACTTGTTTCCTCTACAGCTATTTTATATTAAAAACATGAAGGTAACTTCGATTGATCCTTCACAGCTATATACACGCAGGGCAATTGAGCCAGGAGGTGTTTTCTCTATCGAAAAAAATTATGATGAGAACTACATTTTTGTTCCGCTTAAGTTTGCTGAAGATTTACTTAGCTATGGCAACAAGCGCACTTCATTGGAAGTACAAACCGACAAAATGATTGATTCAAAAACCATTCAGAAAAAAATTATGGATATTGTGGGTGATCACTTTAAAGTATTAACCAACGAAGAACAGCATCAGGATATTTATCGCTTATTAAAAATCGAAAAACTTTTTACAGCCGTTGCGTTAATGCTGCTTGTGTTGGTTGCATCAATCAATATTTTCTTTTCATTATTAATGTTAGCTATTGATAAGAAAAAAGATATTTCAATACTGGTTGCTATGGGTGGACAAGAGAATTTGATCAGAAAAATATTTTTAAGCGAAGGTGCTCTAATTGCCTTTTCAGGTGCTGCCTTTGGTTTGCTATTAGGCGGCATCATTTGTTGGTTGCAGGATAGCTATGGGCTTGTTGGAATGGGGATGGAGAATGCCATTATCTCAAGTTATCCGGTGGAAATGAAACTTACGGACTTCTTGCTAACCTCTATTGTTATTATCGCCATCACAATTCTGGTTTCATTTTACCCGGCACGCCTGGCCGCCCGATCTTATTCGATTGATCATCTATAACATGTAATTAACAAGCATGTTTTTAGGCCAAATTCTCAGAAAATTCTAACTAGAATTGTCTATTTTGCAGGTCTGCAAATTCTGTAAAATGCCAAAAATGTGCGTTTAGTACTCCTTTTGGAAGTTAAGCATTATACCGAAGTGCATTTTAAAAGCAATTAGTAGCCATGAAAGTATCGGCAGCACAGCCATTTCAAATCATTTACTCGCTCTATCAGCACGAGTATTTGGGCTATATTTTTGAGTCATTCATTGTTCACCTTGACGAGAAAGGGAAGCTCACTTATCAACATCAAAACATCTCACATAAAAACGCCCGCGAGTTTTCAAAAGGACTTGACGACCGCGATTTTGAATTGATTGAAATGATGGATGGCATGAGCCAGGATGCCGTACTAAAACATTTCTCAAAAAAAGTAATGAAGCCAGACGAGTTCTTCAGTAAAGTATTTAATAAGGACAAAGGTGATGAGCTATTACAAGAGCAGATTGAAGCGTTCATGGAAAAAAGACGCGCAGCCGTACTTGAAAAAATGCGTGGCAAAATGCTTTTTGAAATGGGCAACGATGGCGAACCAACTTGGCGGCAGGTTGAAGTATTAGAGAAGCGTGCCACCATTCAATTTCATTTTAATCGAAGCAACGAAAACACCAATTATTTTCCAACCATATCGTACGAAGGAAAACGGATAGACATCCCAAACCCAACTGCCTACTTAATTTGCAAGCACCCAGCATGGATGGTGTTTAATGGAAAACTATATGGCTTTGAAAAAATGGTTGACGGTAAAAAACTTTTACCATTCTTAAGTAAGAAGCACGTTGTTATTCCTAAAAATCTGGAAGAGACATACTACAATAGATTTGTAGCGCCTCTAATTGCTTCGTTCGATGACATTGAAGCGCATGGCTTTGAAATAAACAAAAACGAATACGATCCGCATCCGCTGCTTACTATATCTGAGTTGCCCCCGGCAAACTCAAAGGAAATAAAAAGTTTATTTGGTGAATCAAACGATGAGGGTGTTGCCAGTGATGAAGCGGGCAAAATTGTTTTTGATCTTTCGTTTAAATATGGCAAACACCGCTTTCGCGGAGATGCTTTTGGTCCGGTGAGTGTTACCGTTGAAAAAAAAGAAAATGATTATGTTTTTCATCGCATTAAGCGAAATATAGAAACCGAAAAACAGTATTCGCAAACGCTTACAAAACTTGGGCTACCCTTGCGCGGCTTTCGCACCGCAGTTGAAAAAGCACAAGCGTTTAGTTGGTTAAATGAAAATCGGGTTAACCTGCTTAACCTTGGTTTCGAGGTAAGTCAACCTGACAATCGAGATAAAAAATATTTTGTTGGCAAGGCAGTAATTGAACTGGAGGTAAAAGAAAATATCGACTGGTTTGACATTCATGCAAAAATCCGATTTGGTGAATATGAGATTTCGTTTAAAGATTTACGAAAACTGATACTTAAAAAGAAAGTTGAGTTTAAACTTCCTAACGGTGAAATCGCCATTATACCCGAGGCCTGGCTTATAAAGTATGGCGATCTTTTCGCGATGAGCGAAACCCATGGAAAGAATGAAAAGCCCGTTCTAAAAAAACATCACATCAACTTGGTGCGCGAACTTGAGGAAGGGAATCTTGCAAAAGTTCACATGAGTGAGCGATTGCGTAACCTCCAATCGTTCAGTGGCATTAAAGATTATGCGCTACCTGAAAAGTTTGAAGGCACACTTCGTCCTTACCAAAAAGCTGGATATAATTGGTTACGGTTCCTTAACGATTTTCATTTGGGCGGTTGTTTGGCGGACGACATGGGTCTTGGAAAAACCGTTCAAACCCTGGCGCTGTTGCAATCTGAAAAGGAAAAAGGAAATACAGGAACCTCCTTATTGATTATGCCCACATCGCTTGTTTACAATTGGGAGATGGAAGCCGCGAAGTTTACACCTGATCTTAAAATTCTTACTTACACCGGTACGCTGCGAAATAAAGACATTAGCCGTTTTAGTAAGTATGATGTTGTGCTGACTTCTTATGGCATTACGCGATTGGATATTGAATTATTGGGAAAATTCTTTTTTAATTATGTTATTTTAGACGAATCGCAGGTAATTAAAAATCCCAGTTCAAATATTGCTAAAGCGGTTAAAGAATTAAATTCAAGGTATAAGCTTACCCTTACGGGAACACCTTTAGAAAATACTACAATGGATTTATGGTCTCAGATAACGTTTATAAATCCGGGTTTGCTTGGCGGACAAACTTTTTTCAAAAATGAATTTCAAATTCCTATTGAGAAGAAGAATGATGAATCAAAAACAAAAAAACTTAATGCCATCATTAAGCCTTTTCTGCTTCGCAGGTTAAAATCACAAGTAGCAACCGATCTACCGGAAAAGGTGGAAAATATTCACTATACCAACATGACGGTTGAACAAGAGAAAAAATATGATGAAGCCAAATCATTCTACCGTCATAAAATTCTTGATCTGATTGATAAAGATGGCATCAACAGTTCGCGCATGATGATTCTAGAAGGTCTTACTAAGTTGCGTCAATTATCCAATCACCCTAAAATGATTGACCCGAACTACGAAGGTGACTCTGGAAAACTTGAAGATGTATCGCACATGCTTGAAAGTGCACTGATGGAGGGCCACAAACTTTTAATTTTTAGTCAGTTTGTTAAACACTTGGCCATCGTTCGCGAAATGGTGAAGAGCAAGAATATTCCGTTTGCCTATTTAGATGGTTCAAGTAACGACCGCAAAGAACAAGTGGACAGATTTAATAAAGATGCAAACGTAAAGGTTTTTCTAATCTCAATAAAGGCAGGTGGCTTAGGGTTAAATTTAACCGAAGCCGATTACGTATTTATTCTTGACCCATGGTGGAATCCAGCTGTTGAAGCGCAGGCGATGGATCGTGCACACCGAATTGGACAAAAGAGAAAAGTGTTCAGTTATAAATTTATCACCCGCAATACAGTAGAAGAAAAAATCCTTCAGCTTCAAAAACACAAACTAAAACTTTCGGAAAATTTGGTTCAAAGCGAAGAGAATGTAGTTAAGTCACTTTCCAGAGAAGATATTGAGATGCTTTTGAATTAATCTCGCATCTTCCATCGGTTGTGCGACCACAACCAACCAGCAGGATATTGATTGATAATCTTTTCTGCAGCCTTAGCATAGTCCTCCACAATTCGCTGGCTATTTTTTTCGTAAGGAGGCATCGACACCACAAAACCTTCAGTCTCGTAATAGCCGCGTTTTATTTTTCTTGCCCCATAAAAAACTGCGGGGTATTGAGTCATATAAGCTACCTGGCTAAGTCCTAAAAAAAAGGCGGTGTTTTGATTCAAGAATTTTGTATAGTGCTTTTTGTCGTTGGCGTGACCTGGAAACTGATCGGCCATAATTGCAACACCACGCAAAATATTCTTTCTCTTAATTGTCTCACGTCCTACTTGCGAGCGCTCTATCGGAAATGCTCCAAAGCGGTTTCTACCGGCCAGCGAGAACGCATCAAATGTTTTGCTGCTTTGTTTTTGATAAACATAGTCAACCCCCATTGGCAGGTATAAACAACCTGATGTTAGTAACCATTCCCAATTAAATTGATGTGAAGTAAGCAACAAGATAGATTGATTCTTATCTGCAAACTCTTTAACTATTTCTGGATTTTTATAAATCAACCTTCGCTTTAATTCAGGTGCTGAAATTGTAAGCAGTTTTAACGTTTCAACGGCATAGTCGCAAAGGTCTTTGTAAAACTGTTTCTCAATAGCTTTGATTTCGTTATCAGTTTTTTCCGGAAAGGAGTTTTGAAGATTTTTCTGCACTATTTTCCTACGATAACTAACTAACCGATAGCTAACCAAAAACAAAAAATCCGAAAAGAGATAGAGCACTGGAAACGGGAGATAGGAGAGCAGACGAAGCAGAAACATAGTTTCAAAAATAAAACAATGTTTTGATTACTTTTGTCGGCATTAGCTAATGAAAAACAAAGTTGTCATAATTACGGGTGGGTCGTCAGGCATTGGAAAGGCGTTGGCTGAAAAATTTTGTGCCGAAGGCTCAAAAGTTATGATAACAGGTCGCAATTCAGTTGATCTTCAAAATGCAGTTAACGAGCTAAAGAATAAAGGGTATGCAATTCATGGTTGCCAAGCGGATGTTAGCACAGAATTAGATAATAAAGCAATGGCCGATGAGGCTGTGCGCGTTTTTGGTAGCATCGATATTCTAATTAATAATGCCGGAATTTCTATGCGGGCTTTGTTTACAGAGGTTAACATGGATGTTGTGCGTAAAGTAATGGATACAAACTTTTTTGGCGTACTTTATGCCACGCGTTATTGTCTGCCCGAAATAATAAAGAACAAGGGCTCGGTGGTTGGCATTTCTTCTGTTGCCGGCTTTCGCGGACTGCCCGGAAGAACGGGCTACTCCGCATCCAAGTTTGCATTAAATGGATTTTTAGAAGTATTAAGAAATGAGCTTTTAAAAACGGGTGTGCATGTATTAACCGCTTGTCCTGGTTTTACCACTTCAAATATCCGCAAGCGAGCATTAACCAAAGATGGAGTGATGCAAGGAGAGTCTCCGCGCAATGAAGAAAAAATGATGAGTGCAGATGAATGTGCGCATCACATTTATAATTCTATAGTAAAACGAAAAAGAATCTTAATATTAACTACGCAAGGAAAAATTGCTGTTTGGCTAAACAAGTGGTGGCCTTCTATGGCCGATCGCCTGGTTTATTTCATTATGTCGAAAGAGGAGAATGCCCCGCATTAAGTTTTGGTAACAAACACTACCTTAATGTTATCTGCCTTATTCATATTCTTATAAAAATCAATCAACTCGTTGTATGATTCCGGTGGATATTCACCTTTGCTCATTTTTACTTTTCGAATATATAAGAGACTTCCCTGATCAATTTTAAAGCTTGATTCATACTCGCCAAATCGCGAACTAAATTTAGTTGGTTCAGGAATAAACTCAGGATAAATTTCTTCAGGAATTTGATAGCGAATGGTATCAATATCCAGGTATGATGTTCTGAGTACAACTTTTGTTTTCCTATTTTCTATCCTCTCAGGAATATAGGTTGAACGATTCATCAGGTTTGGAACCAGAAAGATTCTTTTACCACTTACAGACGCATATCGGCTTAGAATAAGCTCTGTCTCAACCTCAGCCGAAGGAATCTGTTCCTTGTTGTTTTTCATCGAAAACTTAACAAGATCGAAAGTTGGAATTTGAGTATTTTGTTGGATCCATTTCTTCTGATCATCATATTGATCATCAAGGTGAAAATTTAGTCCACCGGTTTCATACTGAAGTCCTTTGTAAATAGTTTTTGTTTTTGCTTTGGCATTACCTTTTATGTCCAGGTATACCTCAGCCATTCTTAATTGAATATTTTGTTCTGCCAGATGCGAAGGTGTTTTAACCAATACACCACCCTTTTCTGTAACCATCATGGCATATCTGTCATCGGTGAAGCTGCCCATCCAATTGAATGGGTTAGTCTGGCTCGTGCATTCTAACCACAGGGTGTCTGCATCATTTGGCACGGCCACGATTACGTGATTTGCTTGATGGCTGGGGAAGTCCTTATCAATTTCAGCTTCACCGCGGCCCGCCATAATGGTTGTGTAATATCCTTTTACCCCAACTTCCTCCAAAAGTGATATCATGTAATTAGAAAGTGCCTTGCAATCACCGTAGCCAGTTTGATCTACCGTTTTAGCTTCAAATGGTTGCAACCCGCCTATCCCCAATTGAATGCTGACATACCGTGTTTTATTTTGAAGGTATTCATATAAAATTTTTGTTTTCTCCGCCTTCGTACTTGCATTCGCAGTGAGTTCTCGTGCGTGTTGCTTCGCCTGCTCCGGCAAATTATTTCTACCCGCGTTTAGTTTAGCCTGCCACAACCCATAGTCTTTCCAAGTTTCCATTTTGCCTTCATAGCCGCTGTATTCAAATTCATTTGGCGAGGCTTTTATATTTGGAATTATTTGCTCTACATCTGGAGAAAGCTTTTCAAACTTAGTTGGAATTACGTTTTCAAATTCCCACAAAAGTTGCTCTTTACCATCTTTGGTTTTGCCTACAACTGGATTTTTAATATTGCTGAGTTTAAAGCGCGGCTTTAAAACGGATGGAAAGCTAATCGTGTAGGATGTTTTTTGGATAGAAATTTCGTCATCCTCGTAAAGAAAAAAATCGGGGCCCGAATACAAATATTTAAGCTGAACTTCATATTCGAACTCTACCGTGTAGGGATAAATTGCCTGACTTAGATCGGCATATTTTAATCGATTATCACTGTATAAAGAAAACCCATCAAAACTACTTTGGTCTTTAATATCACTTTGTTTTAACTTTTTTATCTCCTTGCCTTGCGCATCATATACAATTCCTCTCAGCATTTTGATTGACCGAAGTTTATCATACCCCACAGTAAGTTTTGCTTTTTCATTGGCTTTGGAATTTAAAATTGTAATAACCTGTTTATGATAAATAGAGGCACTATTTTTCGATTGAATATCCCACCTTAATTCCTGCATTCTTATCACGGCATACATTCCCTTTTTCATGTCTTCAGAAATTTGACTTACTGGGTATTGCGGATCCGCAGCAATTACCCGTGAGGTAACCAGGAGAAAAGCAAACAATAATTTATTCATCCTTATTTCTTTTTAAGAACAATTTGCTCAGCCTGCTTGGCAACTACCTGATTATAAAACTCACGCAAATTAAGATATTCTTGAGGAGCGAAAATACTTTGATTGATCTGAAAGCTACTAATCACATTTAGTGTGTTGCCGAATTGAGTTACACTGTAGGTATAGCGGCCAGCGTTGTTGGGCAACCGAACCACTTTCTGTTGGGGTAGTTCATCAACCAGAAATCCTTCCGGTAAGCTAATCTTCGCCATAAAAATCCGATCAAAGGGACTACTAAAATCAACAGGGTACTCGCGGTTTTCAAGTTTGAATGGGTTTTCATCAATTCTGTGAAAAAGAACCGGATTTAAATAGTAGACATCCCCAGCATTGGTTATCTGTTCATTCACAATTAAATCATAGAGTTCCGTCATGGGTTGATGAATTTCTTTTACATTGGTTATTTCAGATTTTGAAACCTGCCAGGAACGTGTGCCGATAAAGTCTTTTACGTATTCAGATTCCTCCCTTGAGAAGTACTTCTTCCTGCCGGCCAACGCATCATAACCACTTCTATCTATTTTTAATTTGCCAACAAGATCTGCCTCTGCTGTTAAAGTAAGTTCTGCATTTACAAGTATTGTCGATTTCGTTTTGCTTTGGAGAGGTGTCCAGCTGAATCCCTGTTTGGATACAACAAAGCCATTACCATTTAAACATCGTTCAGGGATCATACCAACAGGCAACAGTTTCTCTGTTGCATCCAGTAAAAAAGATTTATCGCCTATAACCGCAAGACAAACAACATAATTGAACTGAGACGAGATGGGTATTGCCTCCCTAATAAAACCATGGTCGCGGGTGCTAAGCAACACTGGGGAAACATTGATTGATGCCTTTTCTAACATAGAAGCTAACAGCAGATTAATCTCGGCCGAGTTTCCTTTCTTCTCGTCAAGAACCTTGCGTAAAGGCTTATCTATATATTTTCTACTGCTTCCATCCCACTTAATATTATTCTTCACATAATTGGTAATTGCACTCATCTTTTGCTCGAGATCGTTAATGCCGGCCGTAAGTTCTTCAACAGTCTTCTTTAAAAACCCATTTCCTGTTACTTCGCTGCCAAAATTTTCACTTTCGGAATATTGTTTATTAATATCCTCCCAACTGCCCATGTAGCGCTTCATAGGCGTATTTGGAAATTGAGTGAATGAAAGCTCAAAATTCATTTTAGAAATATAATCTCTTGACGATGTGATAAAAGGCTCGGCTTTAAATGCAGGTACGTTTTGTGCTACCCACCTAAATCTATTTTCCTGGTAATCTATTTTTTCTTGAGAAAACGAGGTTTGCCTTGTGCCCCCTGAAAATCCAACACCACCTGATCTCTCTTTCGATACAATTGTAATGCTGCTTGGCACTTTAGTTTGTTCATTTATCACAAGAACAATATAACCTTGCATATACTTATCATAGTTAAAATATTCAGGAATGCGAGCGTGATATTCACTCCATATTACGGGTATCTCTCCTTGAAAGTCCCAATCCTGAAAATTAAATAAGAAGTCGGAGTTTACTTTATAAGAAATTTCAACAATAGATCCTGCTCTTACATTTGGCAGAGTTATCTTCATAATATCTCTATTGGCATCAAACTTTTCTTTGAACACAGCATCATTCTTCATTTTGGTTTCTACCACTTTACCGTTTTCAATATTATAGGTAACAGCCTTCAGACTTCCAATTTTTTCACCATCACCATTATCATGATAGAGGGGAATACTAAAGTTTGCATATTCCAACCCAGCTTTTGTGAGAATTTTTATGCGTTGTAAACGTTCAAAGCGCAAAACAAACTGACTTTTGCTTTGATCATATTCAATACTCGATTCACCGTAGTCGGCAAGCACAACAGCTGCCGCTGACGAATCTTTATCATATCGGATCATTTTTAAATCTTCAATCGGGATGTCCCCAAATTTAATAGGTGGTTTTTGTGCAAAGGAGTACACAGGAATTGCCACCAGCAATAGGATTTTAATAGAGCGCCACATAGACTTTAGGGTTAGGTAAATCGAAAGTAAATAATTTTAATATGCTAAACCTTAAAAGGTAAGTTTCATTTACTTTTGGCTACTTTTCACTACTACTAAAGGAGTATTGGCTAAATCTAAAACCTTGTTTTTCTGTCAAAGCTGCGGCTACGAATCCCCAAAGTGGATTGGTAAATGTCCGTCTTGTCAATCGTGGAATAGCTTTGTGGAAGAAGTGGTTTCAAAAAATGAACCGGATAAAACTGGCTGGCGCCAAGATTCAACAAAGGGTAGGGCAAGCAAACCTAAAACACTTAACGAAATTGAATCTACTGGTGAAATTCGCATTGAAACTCCGGATCAAGAATTAAACCGCGTACTTGGTGGTGGCATTGTACCGGGCTCTTTGATTCTAATTGGTGGTGAACCTGGCATTGGTAAATCAACATTGATGTTGCAACTCGGCTTAGCGCTTGGCAAGGCAAAAGTGCTCTATGTATCTGGCGAGGAAAGTGAGCAACAAATTAAAATGCGGGCCGAGCGACTTTCCAGCAAACCTCAAGCGAGTTATGAGAATTTCTACATGCTCGCTGAAACAGCAACAAAAAATATCTTTCAAGCAATTGAATCCTTGGAGCCCAATGTGATTATCATCGACTCCATCCAAACATTACACTCACACATGCTTGAGTCTGCTGCAGGCAGCATCGGGCAAGTGCGGCAAACAGCAGGTGAACTCATGAAGTTTGCCAAAGAAACCAACACGCCTGTGTTCTTAGTCGGTCACATTACCAAAGATGGGATGTTGGCCGGCCCAAAAGTGTTAGAGCACATGGTTGATACTGTGTTGCAGTTTGAAGGCGATCGACATCTTGCCTATCGCATTTTGCGAACTACAAAAAATCGATTTGGTTCTACATCAGAAATAGGTATTTATGAAATGCTGGGTAATGGTTTACGCGAAGTTTCCAATCCTTCCGAAATCTTAATCTCACAAAAAGATGGCCTCGTCAGTGGCGCAACCATTGGCGCAACCATTGAAGGCAACAGACCATTGCTCATTGAAATTCAGTCATTAGTTAGTCCGGCATCGTATGGCACTCCGCAGCGAACGCCAACTGGTTTCGATCAGAAGCGGTTGAACATGCTTTTAGCGGTATTAGAAAAACGTTGTGGCTTTAGAATGGGCACGCAAGATGTTTTTGTAAACATGGCGGGTGGAATTTATGTAGAAGATCCGGCTATCGATTTGGCGCTTTGTATTTCCATCATTTCATCGATGGAAGAAATTTCGGTTAACGATAAAATTTGTTTTGCAGCGGAAATAGGATTAGGCGGTGAGCTGCGCGCAGTGAACAGAATTGATCAACGAATTTCAGAAGCAGAAAAACTAGGGTTCGAAAAAATTTATATTTCTAAATACAGTAAGAAATCATTAGACCTTACCAAGACTAAAATTGAAGTGAAGTCATTTGGAAAGCTTCAGGAAGTTTTTCAAGATTTGTTTAAATAATCATGGAATCATTCTTTACGGACACACTTGGGCTTTCAGGCAATATGTTTAGTTTTCTCATTTTGCCTTTGCTCATTTTTTTTGCGCGGATCTGCGATGTTTCCATCAACACCATTCGTATTATTTATATGTTAGGTGGGCGTAGGCTCACCTCAACCTTGCTTGGTTTTTTTGAAGCTTTTATCTGGCTTCTGGTTATCCGAGAAATTTTTAAACACCTGGATAACTGGATGTGTTACGTGGCTTACCCTGCCGGATTTGCCTGCGGCATTTTTGTCGGGATGATTATTGAAGAAAAAATCGCCTATGGTAAAGTGATCGTGCGGATAATTACGAGAAAAGAAGTAGCTGAATTAATTGCGTATTTAAACGCCCAACATTTTAGATTTACAAAAGTAGAAGCCGAAGGTCCTGATGGAACTGAGAACCTTGTGTTCACTGTTGTTGATCGCGATCGGTTGGATGATCTTTTAAATAAACTGAAAGAACTTATCCCAACTGCGTTCTATACTGTTGAGCGAGTAAAGGCTGCTGCTGAAAGTGGAGCCATTCCTGAAGAACGTGGTGGGCTTAGAATTTTTACCTGGCTAAGAGCCATTACCCGCAACTAAAGGTGGCTCTGCAGACCACCAGTGTACAAAGCCATAATTGCTACGAAGTTTTTTTGGAAAACTTCAAGAAGTATTTCAGAATTTTTTTCAGTAGGATAGGATTATAGCTTCATATTAAAGCTGGCTCTTCCTTGCAACCCCCCACTATGCAAACCCATAATGGTTGAGCCTCTTTCAAAGAATCCTCGCTTCACCAAATCAAAAATTCCAAACATCATTTTTGAAGTGTAGATTGGATCTAATGGAGTTTTGTGGGCTCTTTCAAATCTATCTATAAAATCAATTAATTCTTTTGTTGATTTAGCATAGCCACCAAAATGATATTCATACATGAGTTGCCAATTTTCATTTTGGGTATAGTTTCGTATTTCAGTTTCTAAAAACTGTGCGCCTTTCAGCGCAGGGAATCCAAGTATCTTTTTACCAGTATCTAAACCTGAAATCATTCCGGCTATGGTTCCAACGGTTCCAACAGGCAAACACAAATAATCAAAATCTACTTCAGCGTTGAGTTGCGTGGCAAACTCCTTGCATCCTTTCACAGCCAAGTCATTTGTTCCTCCTTCCGGGATTAGATAAAAATCCCCAAACAAGTCCATTAACTTTTTTTGAAAATCCGGCTCTGTTTTTTTTCGATAGTCTTCGCGAGTCACGCAGTGCAACTGCATTCCTTTTTCCTTCGCAAAAGCAAGCGTTGAATTTAGTGGCAATGTTTCTTCGCCTCTAATAATTCCAACAGATTCAAATCCCAACTCATTGGCTGCTGCCGCGGTAGCATAAATATGATTTGAATATGCGCCTCCAAAGGTTAGTAGTTTCTTATGGCCAAGTCTTGATGCCTCAAAAAGATTATATTTTAGCTTCCACCACTTATTTCCTGAAATAGACGGATGGTTTAAGTACTCACACTTTATAAATAGCCTCACGCTGGCATCTTCAAATAAAGAATTTCTCAACTCAAGTATTGGGGTTTGATTATAGGTCAGCATTTTAAAAACACAAAAATTTCAGCAATTAAAAACATTTATTTCAGTCTCTATTATAAGAAATACTAAATATTTTAGTATTGTTGCTCATGGATCAGGAGTATTTTAAAGGTCGTGGGGCTCAAATTAAAACCGGAAATAAGTTTCTCAAAACTCAGTACGTTACCGATCATGTTGAAGGCCTTGATGAACCACTCTTTGAATCTCCGCATACCCAAATCTTTTTCGAAACTCCGAAAAAGATCGTTAACAAAATAACAAGTTCTGACTTAAGCATGATGTATTCCATGAATCCCTATCAGGGTTGTGAGCATGGATGCATCTATTGCTATGCGCGCAACACACATGAATATTATGGCTTTAGTGCCGGGCTAGACTTTGAAAGCAAAATCATAGTAAAGAAAAATGCAGCCGCATTATTGGAGCAGCACTTATTAAATAAAAATTGGAATGCTGCTCCGCTCATGCTTAGTGGAAATACCGACTGCTATCAACCTCAGGAAAAAAAGTTTGAAATCACCCGAAAGATGTTGAAGGTGTTAGCCAACTATCGTCATCCTGTGGGATTGATAACTAAAAACAGTTTAATCCTGCGCGATCTCGATTTACTAAGCGATCTTGCTAAAGACAACCTTGTGCATGTTTATCTTTCAATCACCACGCTGAATGAAGACCTAAGAAGAGTTCTTGAGCCACGCACAGTCAGTGGCATAAAACGGCTAAAGACAATTGAAGCGTTGGCTAAAGCTGGCATACCAACCGGAGTAATGAATGCGCCCATAATTCCGGGACTGAATCATCAAGAAATACCAGCAATACTCAAAGCCGCTGCTGATCATGGAGCACTGGCTTGTGGCATGACGGTTGTTCGCTTAAATGGATCTATTGGAAAGATTTTTGAAGACTGGCTACGGAAAAATTTTCCTGACCGTTTCGATAAGGTCTGGAATCAAATCTGTTCGTTTCATGGCGGTGATGTTAATGACTCGCAATTTGGAAGACGCCTGTCTGGTGAAGGAAACATTGCCGACATCATTCATCAACTGCATCGGGTGGCAAAAAAGAAATACTTCAAAGACAAAAAACTGCCACCTTATAATCTTAACTTATTTCGAAAAGGAGGTAACCTGAGCTTGTTTTAAAGTATTACTCTGCAATTTTGTACCACTCAAATCATCTTCAGAATGTTTTCAGGTTTTATTAATTAATTTGCACAAAAGTTTTAAAGTGCAAATACGAAAAGCTATCGGAGTCATTCTATTTTCTGTCACCCTGCTGGGCAGCGTAATGGATTTGCATGATTTTGTAAAGCTTCCAAGACTGCTAGAACACTATCAACAACACAAATTAAAAGCACCAGACGTTTCTTTTCTTGATTTCATCAATATGCACTACGGTTCAGAAGCTGCGCGTCACGATAAAGAAGAACATCACGAACACGAAGATCTGCCCTTCAAGTCCATCGATTGTACTTTTACTCACACAGTAAGCCTGCTTGCTGCATTTGAAGCACTAGCACCATCCGCTCAGCTGTGTAACATATTGTATTCAAATTTTTATCAATCTGCTTTCTCCTCAGATTTCTGTCAATCAATCTGGCAACCACCCCGAACAGTTTAATTTTTTTATCAGTAACCAATATTGAATCATCTTATTTTTATGTAGTTAGACTCTAACTATATAAACAACCGGATTGTTTCTCTTTCTCTAATTAGTAGTGAGGCTAATAATTAGAGAGCATGTTGGTTTAGTTCTTCATTAGTAAAGATAAACAGCAATCATGTTAAATAACATCATAGAATTTTCTATAAAACAAAAACTCATTGTTGGTCTTCTGGTAATAAGCATGGCCATCTATGGCATCTTTGAATTCACCAGATTGCCTATCGATGCGGTTCCTGATATTACAAATAACCAAGTTCAGGTAATTACCTCGGTGCCTTCGCTTGGGGCTGCTGACATAGAACGCCTTATTACGTTTCCCATAGAGCAAGTCAATAGTAATATCCCTGGCCTTATTGAACTCAGAAGTTTTTCTCGATTCGGATTATCGTTGGTAACAATTGTCTTTAACGATGATACCGATGTTTATTGGGCACGACAACAAGTAGCCGAGCGGCTTCAAATTGTAAAGGATCAACTTCCTGCGGGGTTAGGTGTGCCTGTATTAGCACCTGTAACTACTGGGCTTGGCGAAATTTATCAATATGTTGTACGAGCCAAAGAAGGCTATGAAAATCAATTCAACATTACAGAATTGCGTACCATCCAGGATTGGATTGTGCGGAGACAACTGCTTCGGGTTTCAGGAGTTGCCGATGTTAGCAGTTTTGGTGGTAAATTAAAGCAGTATGAAATAGCCATTGATCCGGCTAAACTAAAATCATACAGTCTTACTATAAGTGATGTATTTAGCGCCCTGGAAAACAACAACCAGAATACAGGTGGTGCCTATATCGAAAAACAGGCAACAGTATTATACATCAGAAGTGAAGGATTGATTGGTGGACTTGATGACATCAATAGCATCTCCGTAAAAAACACAGAGAATGGAACGCCATTATTTATTAAAGATGTGGCTGAAGTTCGATTAGGAAGTGCCATTCGCTATGGCGCGATGACCTATAACGGCCAGGGCGAAGTAGCGGGGGCTGTAGTAATGATGTTGAAGGGAGCCAATAGTAATGTGGTCATCAAAGATGTAAAAGATAAAATTGAGCAAATCAGAAAAATAGTGCCTGAAGGAGTTATCATAGAGCCCTTTTTGGATAGAACCAAAATGGTGAATAATGCAATTGGCACAGTTGAGAAAAACCTGATGGAGGGTGCTTTAATTGTTGTGTTTGTCCTCGTCTTATTCTTAGGAAATTTCAGAGCCGGAATTTTGGTTGCTTCTGTTATTCCGCTCGCCATGCTCTTCGCTGTAATCATGATGAATCTATTTGGCGTAAGCGGAAACTTAATGAGCCTGGGTGCGCTTGACTTTGGATTAATTGTGGATGGTGCCGTTATTATAGTAGAGGCTGTGATGCATCAACTTGCCAATAGAAAAATGGTTGGCAGCTTAAATCTATTGACCCAGAGGGAAATGGATGACGAGGTAAAACAATCCTCTAAGAAAATGATGAACAGTGCTGTTTTTGGTCAAATCATAATTCTAATAGTTTATCTACCCATCTTTAGCTTACAGGGCATTGAAGGAAAAATGTTTAAGCCAATGGCGCAGACGGTTGCGTTTGCTTTGCTCGGTGCGTTTATTCTTTCACTTACTTATATCCCCATGATGAGCTCTGTCTTTTTGAGCAAGAAGACTGTTCACAAAAAAAACATCTCTGATAAGATGATGGAAAAGATTGAAAGTGTTTATCAGAATGCGCTCGTGAAGGTATTGAGGTTTCCAAAAACTATTGTTGCTATTGTGCTTGTTATGTTTACGGGTGCTCTCATTACTCTTTCTACACTTGGGGGTGAATTTATTCCTGCTCTTGAAGAAGGAGATTTTGCTGTGGATACACGAGTGCTGACAGGAAGTAATCTTGGTGTGTCCGTTAATGCCACACTTATGAGCGAAAAAATATTACTTGAAAATTTTCCTGAGGTAATTAAAGTAGTTGGTAAAATAGGCAGTGGCGAAGTGCCAACAGATCCAATGCCAATTGAAGCCAGTGACTTAATGGTAATTTTAAAACCTAAGAAGGAGTGGACCTCGGCAACCACATTTAATGAATTGGCTGAAAAGATGGGCAAGGCACTGGAGGCCATACCGGGTGTAACATTCGGATTTCAGTACCCAGTGCAAATGCGCTTTAACGAATTAATGACTGGCGCCCGACAAGATGTTGTATGCAAAATATTTGGCGAAAATCTGGATACGCTTGCGCTCTATGCCAATAAACTTGGAACCATAATTAATACCGTTGAAGGAAGTACAAATTTATATGTAGAAGCTATTGGCGGGATGCCACAAATTGTGATCAGTTACAATCGAGCTGTTATTGCTCAATATGGATTGAACATAGCTGAAATAAATCGAATCATAAATACTGCCTTTGCCGGCCAAAGTGCCGGGCTGGTTTTTGAAAATGAAAGAAGATTTGATCTGGTGGTAAGGATGGAAGGCGGACAACGAAAAAATTTGGAGGATGTGCAAAATCTTTTAATACCAACGACTAGTGGCAATCAAGTGCCCTTAAACCAACTAGCCAACATAGAAATTAAAGATGGCCCTAATCAGATTCAGCGGGAAGATGCAAAAAGAAGAATCATTGTTGGATTTAATGTGCGCGGCCGCGATGTGGAAACTATTGTTACTGAACTTCAAAAGAAAATAGACGCAAACCTTAAGTTTCCGAGTGGCTATTATGTTACGTATGGCGGAGCTTTCGAAAACTTAAATGCCGCAAAGAAAAGATTAAGCATCGCGGTTCCCGTATCGCTTGTCCTTATTTTCGTCATGCTTTACTTTGCATTCAATTCAGTAAAGCACGGGCTATTAATTTATACCGCTATTCCACTCTCCGCCATTGGCGGAATCTTCGCTTTGGCTATACGAGGCATGCCGTTTAGCATTAGCGCTGGTGTAGGTTTTATTGCACTATTCGGTGTTGCGGTTTTAAATGGAATTGTACTTGTGGCTGAGTTTAATCGACTCAAAGCAGCCGGTGAGTTAAATCTTAATCAAATTGTTTTGTCAGGTACAAAGGTTCGGTTGCGTCCAGTGCTTATGACTGCGCTTGTAGCATCGTTAGGATTTCTGCCAATGGCATTGAGCAATGGGGCTGGTGCTGAAGTTCAACGACCCTTAGCTACCGTTGTGATTGGTGGATTGTTGATTGCTACATTTCTCACGCTTTTTGTTCTTCCCATCTTATACATTTTATTAGAATCTAGAACAGGAAGAAAGGGTAACAAAAAAGTGCACGTTGCTGCCATAACATTAATTCTTTCCTTGTTCTTATTCGCTAAAGAATCCAATGCTCAAACTCCAATAACTTTAAATCAAGCTATAGATACGGCCGTTGTCAATAATCTATTAGTTAAGAACGAGCGGCTAAAAGCTGAGTATCAAAAACAACTTATTAAAACAGGAGCAAACATTCCTCAGACAACTTTAATTGGCGAGTATGGTCAAATAAACAGTGCTTTTTCTGATAATCGATTTGTTATCAATCAAAACATCAACTTTCCAACTGTATATTCTAACCAAAAGGCCTTACTTAGAGAAGAGTGGAAGAGCAGTGTCTTAAACGTTGCCGTTAAAGAATCGGAACTTAAACGGCAGGTGTCGCAGGTATTTTATATGCTTGCCTATCTACAGAAAAAGAAAAAACTATTACAGCAAAACGATAGTTTGTATAACGAGTTTCTCGTGAAAGCTAATTTGCGCTTTGCTGTTGGAGAAACGAATATTCTTGAAAAAATGACTGCCGAAACACAACGCGGTCAAATAGCCATTCAGTTAAATCAGCTAAATGCAGACTTGGATCTGTTGCAGGCGCAGTTTCAACTTCTTTTAAATACACCAACCTTACTGGTCCCTGCTGAAGAAGATTTCAAAATGGCAAGAATTGAAACGGTTGACACGGCTTCTATTATTCAACACCCAATGCTCCAATATTTAAAACAACAAAAAGCAATTTCACTTAACTTCACTCGCTTAGAAAAATCAAGGCTGATGCCAGATTTATCTTTTGCATACAACAATATGAGCATGCGCGGTACCGGTGCAAATGAAATTGTATATACAGGGTCTACCCGGTTTCAATCTGGTCAGATTGGGTTAGGAATTCCGTTGTTTTATGGATCTCAAAAGGCGCGAATAAATGCTTCCAAATCGATGCAGATAATGCATGAGACAAGCTACCAGGCAGGGGTGCAGCAATTAACAATCGAATACAAAAAAGCATTTACTCAATATGTCAATTTTTCTAAAGCAGTTGATTACTTCGAACAGTCCGCATTGAAAAATGCTTCACTAATCAGTGAAACTGCCACTAAACAATTTGCCAATGGCGGTATCAATTATTTGGAGTGGGTACTGTTGACTAACCAGGCAATCACAATCAAAAATGAATACCTCATTGCGGTAAACAATCTGAATGAAAGCATCATTCAACTTAATTATCTTTTTAACAAGTAGAACTTATAGACGCCATTATGGAAAACATACTATTCAGTCGTACTCTTTTCAACAAAACAGTTCTATCCACTTTATCGGCAAGCATACTTGGATTTGCAATGATTGCTTGTTCATCAAAAAATGAAGCGCCAACGACAGATGTTGTTCAGCATAATGAAGACATCGTTACGCTAACTGCCGATCAATATAAAAACGCAAGCCTGTCATTTGGAATGATTGAGCAAAAATCTATCTCCAGCACATTAAAAGTGAACGGGCGAGTTGAAGTGCCGCCACAAAATATGATTTCGGTAAGTGTGCCCATGGGTGGCTATTTAAAATACACTCAACTGCTACCCGGTATGCACCTGAACAAAGGTGATGTGATTGCCGTGATGGAAGATCAACAGTATGTTCAGTTACAACAAGACTTCTTAATCGCCAAATCAAGACTTAAAAACGTTTCGAATGAATATGAGCGCCAAAAAGAACTTAACCAAAGCAAGGCTACGAGCGACAAGGTTTTTCAACAAACGGAATCCGATTTCACAACAGAAAAAGTAAATGTAAAAGCACTCGGTGAACGGCTTCGGCTGATTGGTGTAAACCCGGATAAGCTGGATGAAAATACGATGTCCAGAAGCATTAACATTTATTCCCCAATTGATGGGTATGTTTCGAAAGTGAATGTGAATATTGGCAAATACATGCAACCCAGCGAAGTGCTCTTTGAATTAATTAACCCGGCCGATATTCATTTGGCCTTAACGATTTTTGAAAAAGATCTTGACAAAATTTTTATCGGGCAAAAAGTTTTCGCTTACAACAACAGCCAGCCTAAAACGAAACATGAGTGTGAAATTATTCTAATCGGTAAAAATCTATCTGTGGAAAGAAGCACAGAGGTACATAGCCATTTTGAGGATTACGACAAGAGCCTCGTTCCTGGAATGTACATGAACGCTGATATTGAAATAAAAAATAATACTGCTTATGCGTTGCCTGTAGAATCAATCGTGCGGTTTGAGAATAATCAATATATTTTTGTTGAGGACAAGGAAAACTTTAAAATTGAACAGGTTATAACGGGTGCTTCTGAAAATGGATTTCTTGAAATCATTGGGGGTGAAAATTTGGTTGGCAAAAAGATTGTTATCAATGGAGCTTACAATTTGCTAATGAAAATGAAAAACCAAGTCGAAGAGTAGGGGCATTATCTTAAATTATTAAAATCCGGAAAAAGCGTTTTAAGTTTTTATCAAATCTTACCATAAATCAAACTTGTTCATTAATGAGTTGGGCCTTCAACAAGAAAAAAATCACAGCAACACTTATAGTAATTTTGGCAATAATCTATTCGTTTGCTCAGCCAATGGATAATATTGCATCCAAACAAAAAGTTTGGAAAAAGCTCATAGTCCCCACCTCACTTATTGCGGTCGGTTTAATTGCTATTGATGAGGATAATTTTGTGAGTCGCTTTCACGTATTGGAGGAGAGACAAGAAAATTTCAGTGGCTTCAGTTCTCGCCTTGATGATTATTTTCAATATGCTGCCATTGTGGTTGCTTATGGGCTTGAGATAGCCGGAATAAAAGGTAAAAATAATGCCATTGAAAAATCGATCTTGCTACCCAAGTCTGAATTGCTAATGACTGCGATTGTATTTACTCTCAAAAACACAACTAATGTGCAGAGACCAGATGGCTCTTCCTATAATTCATTCCCGTCTGGCCATACGGCTCAAGCATTTGTTGCTGCCACATTTCTTCATAAAGAATATGGTTCCAAAAGTATTTGGTATAGCATAGGTGGCTATACCATGGCAACAGCAATAGGAACCTTCCGGGTTATTAACAATCGACATTGGATTTCGGATGTATTAGTTGATGCCGGTATTGGTATTTTATCAACTGAGTTAGTCTATGTAACTCATCAATATAAGTGTACAAATCAAAAATGAAATTAGCTTTGATTCCAACAGCAGGAAAAAAATCTTATGGTTTGTATGCTTGTCTCAAGTTTTAAAATCTAGTCTTTGGAATTTCTTTCAAATCTTACCACAAGGGATTTACTCATTTACGGATTGGGCTTCTTTGCTCAATCACTCTTTGGTGCGCGTATTTTGGTTCAGTGGATTCTTTCGGAGCGTGAAGGTCGCGTTGTATCCCCCACATTATTCTGGATTTTCAGTTTATGTGGTTCGTTTTTATTCCTTGTTTATGGAATCCTAAGATCAGACCCAGTTATCCTATTCGGTCAAACCATTTCATTTTATATCTACATCCGTAACCTGCAGTTAAAAAGATTCTGGGTTCGAATTCCACTCGTGCTAAGAATTGTCATCACACCGCTTCCGGTAATCTTATTTTTAGGAACCGCTTTTTACAACCCCGTTTCAATCAATACCATCTTTGATAGAACCGATTTTAGTGATTCAATAATCGTTATTGGAAGTATCGGTCAATTACTCCTTAATTTCAGATATTTCTATCAATGGTATTTTTCCGAAAAGGCAAATGAGTCATTACTTCCGCTTGGGTTCTGGATAATTAGTGCGATTGCATCGGTTATGGTTGTGTTTTACGGTTTCAACCGGCTTGATCCGGTTCTGTTGATTGCACAATCTATGGGCTTCGTTGCTTACTGTCGAAATATTTATTTGCTCACCCGCCAACCTGCACAACAAGCTTAGGATGTTTATTTTGCATCATGATTGAATTCCTTTCCCTGCTTATTCAACCAGAAGTTCAGCAATACCTGATTGATCATGAGCATGACGATGAGCGCGATTTGATACTCCGTAAAAAAGAGATTCTGGGAATACCAACATCTATAATTGCCTCTCAGCTAATTGGGCGGGGCAAAGCAAAAAATAAACTTCCCAGCTGGTATAAAACCAGAGGTATAATATATCCTCCTTCTATTAATCTAGAGCAATGCTCTTCAGAAGCAACCGCCTCCTACAAATTATACATAATTAAAAATCTGATTGGTGAATCCCAATTATTGGCCGTTGATTTAACTGGCGGATTTGGTGTGGATAGTTTTTTTCTATCAAAGGCGTTCAACACGGTTCATTATGTTGAGCCTAATGACGAACTATTAAAAATTGCAGAGCACAATCATCTCATACTAGGAGTAAACAATATTACTTATCAGCATAAAACAGCCGAAGCTTTTCTTGAAACCACTCAGGAAAAGTTTTCGTTTGCTTTCATTGATCCAAGCCGAAGAGATGATTCCCGAAAGATTTTTAAATTAAGCGACTGTGTTCCTGATATTGTTTCTATTCAGGATAAGATTTTATCACTCAGCAGTCACTTACTAATAAAAGCTTCTCCGCTACTTGATATCCATCAAGCCCTGCGAGAACTTAATCATGTAAAAAAAGTGTTTGTTGTGTCGGTTGGAAACGAATGCAAAGAATTGCTTTTTCTGGCTGTGCAATCGTATTTAGGAAAAGTTGAGATTGAAGCTGTTGATTTGAATTCACAAGGGGATCTCAAATCGTCATTTGTTTTTTCTCTCGATGAAGAAAAAGAGGCTGATTCTCCAAAAAGTGAACCTTTGAAATTTCTTTATGAGCCGAATGCTTCTATTCTAAAAGCAGGAGCCTTTAAGTTGGTGACGGGGAAATATGCTGTGAGTAAACTAAGTGCCAACACACATCTCTACACTTCCGATCATTTGATTACTGACTTTCCCGGCAAAATTCTACAAATAGAAGAACTCAATCCAGATTCAAAAAAAATAAAATCAGTATTACCAGGCGGGCTAGCCAATGTGATTACCCGCAACTATCCGCTTAAAGCGGAACAACTAAAAAAGAAATTCAATCTAAAAGATGGTGGGGATAAATACCTGATTGGTTTTTCTTCGGATAAGAAAAAATTTCTCGCTGTGTGTTCGAGAATAAAATAATTTTTCTCTGCGCTACTCCTTGTTCTCTGCTGGTTATGAGTCTGTTATAAAGCCAAAATAATTTGCTCTACCGGAGTTTCACCCATAAACGATTTTACAAATCTTCGCTCTTTAGAGTAAACATAAATTGCCGGAGTGGGTATAGAGCCAAAATTCAGATACACATCTTGTCCTTCTGCCTTGCCAAACCTAACATTGGCTAAGTTTTCCAATTTATAGTCTTTAGCAAATTGCTCAATGTTCTGTTCTGAATCTGAAGCAATAAAATGCAACGTATAATCTTTGAATGATTCCAGGTTTTCCTGAATTGATTTTGCCTCGCGCTGGCAATGATCGCAATCCGTATTAAATAAAATAAGAACTGATGCCGGTGGCAAATCGCGCGTGGTAGCAGCGGAACCATCCAGGTTTTTAAAAGCCAGGTGCGGCAGCTCATTTACTTCCTTTTTAATTTCCGCATCTTTTTTTTCAGGCTTGCTGCATTGTGCAAAGACAATTACTGACAATAGCAGAAATAAATATTTTCTGATCATGATTCAAATAAGATTAATGCAAAGTAAATAATTAAAAACAATAGTCCCGAAGTTCCATATAATTGTATAACTTTTTTTCGATTCTGCACATCTTCCCACCACAACATAATCCAGGGCTTAATCAACCCAATGATCATGAACAAAAACGAAGTGAAACTAATAAGCAGAAATAACAACCTCACATAATACATGCGCTAAAGTTAAAAGTAAATTTTATAAACTACTTGGCATTATTTTGAACCACTAAGATAGTTAAGAAATGAAGAGCATGAAGTCTCATCCCTATATCCTCAACTCTTAGCAACGCACAAACTCTTAATTTTCTTAATTCCTTAACTATCTTAATGGTTATAGTTTTTCCCTGTTCTAGGGTAAGCTATATTTGCCACCTGTTTTTGAAAACTGTTGGAGTGAAGGCGAATGATTTCCTTTCTATTTACCGCGCAGACAGTCTGGTGCAAACGCTGGCCGAAGGGATACGTGCGTCCACACATTCCAAAATTCACATCAAAGGCCTTCATGGAAGCCTAGATGCAGTAATTTTTGCCTCGGTAATAAAAAGCGTTCGGGCATCTCATATTCTCATTGCGCAGGACAAAGAGGAAGCATCCTATTTACTAAATGATCTTCAGAATTTATTGGGAGAAAAAGAAGTTCTCTTTTTCCCAATGTCGTATCGCAGGCCTTACGAATATAGCGAGGTTGAGAACGCAAATATTCTCATGCGCTCCGAAGTGCTTAACAAGATTAGCGATCATCCTGACGGAAATGTTATTGTCACGTATCCTGAAGCCATTTCTGAAAAAGTAATCAACAAGAAATCTCTTGCCACCAACACGTTTCTAATAACAAAGGGTGAAATCCTTGACCTCAGTTTTCTGGAAGAATTCCTCCACAGTTTCGATTTTGAAAAGACAGATTTTGTTTTCGAAGCCGGGCAGTTTGCTATCCGTGGGGGAATTATTGATGTGTTTTCATTTGCTCACGAACTTCCTTATCGCATCGAACTTTTTGGGGATGAAGTAGAAAGCATTCGCAGCTTTGATCCAGGTTCACAACTTTCTGTTGAAACCACCGACAAAATTAACCTGATGCCAAATGTGCAAACACGGCTAATTCAAGAAGAGAGACAATCATTTTTAAATTTTATTTCACCCTCCTCAAGGATTTGGATAAAGGATACTGAGCTAACAAAAGATATTGTCGAAACTTGTTTTCATAAAGCAAGCGCTTCATTCGACCAGATTCTCCGCGAAAGCGGGCAGACCAAAGTTGTGCTTGAACCTTCACAACTTTTTAATTCGGGTGATGCTTTGATTGCAAGTCTGGAGAGCTTTGCCTGCATTGAGTTCGGTTCTAAATTTCTATTTAAAACGGATAGGGTTTACGAATTCCGTTCGTCTGCTCAACCCTCATTCAACAAAAATTTTGAATTGCTCGCTACCGATCTGTTGGAACACCAAGCGCAAGGGTTTGGAAATTTTATTGCGGCTGAACAACCCAGGCAAGTTGAGCGACTTCATGGAATCTTTGAAGAGATTCATCCTGAAATAAAATTTCAGTCGCTCGAGTTTTCACTTTGGAAAGGATTCGTTGACTCAATTCTTAAAGTTGTTTGCTATACCGATCATCAGATTTTCGAGCGCTTTTATAAGTATAAGCAAAAAGAAAAATTTTCCAAATCAAAAGCGTTAACCTTTCGGGAATTGCAGACGCTGCAGCCGGGAGACTTTGTAACGCACATCGATTATGGCATTGGCAAGTTTGCCGGCCTTGAAAAGAAAACTATTAATGGCAAAGAGCAGGAAGCTATCCGCCTTGTCTTTCGTGATGATGATTTGCTAACCGTTAGCATTCACGCACTTCACAAAATTTCTAAGTATTCAGGTAAAGATGGGTCACCACCATCCATAAGTAAACTAGGCAGTGGCGAGTGGGAGAGTAAAAAAGCAAAGGCTAAAAAGAAAGTTAAAGACATTGCTAAAGAACTAATCAGTCTTTACGCAAAGCGAAAGGGTGCTCCTGGTTTTGCGTTTAGCGAAGATAGTTTTTTACAAGCCGAGTTAGAGTCATCCTTTATTTATGAAGATACACCCGATCAGGCAAAAGCTACTGAAGACGTAAAGCGCGACATGCAGAAGCCACATCCTATGGATAGGCTTGTGTGTGGCGATGTTGGTTTTGGAAAAACCGAGGTCGCTATTCGTGCCGCATTCAAAGCTGCCACGGAAGGCAAGCAAGTTGCGGTGCTGGTGCCAACAACTATTTTGGCGATGCAGCATTACAGAACTTTCTCGGAACGCCTTTCCGAAATGCCTGTAAAGATTGATTATGTCTCACGTTTCAAAACAACTGCTGAGATAAAAGAAATCATAAAGAAAGTTAAGGAAGGAGAGATAAATATTATTATAGGAACCCACCGCGTGGTAAGTAAAGATGTTGAGTTCAAAGATCTTGGTTTGTTAATTATTGATGAAGAGCAAAAGTTTGGGGTGAAGGTAAAAGATCGCCTCAAAGAGTTGAAAGTGAATGTGGACGTGCTTACGCTTACGGCAACACCCATCCCACGCACATTGCACTTTTCGTTAATGGGTGCGCGCGATTTAAGTATTATTAGCACACCACCGCCAAACCGACAGCCCGTTACCACCGAACTACATACGTTTGATGAAGTTGTTATTCGTGATGCTGTAAGTACCGAACTGAGAAGAGGTGGGCAGGTTTTCTTTGTTCATAATCGCATTAGCGATATTGATCAATTAGCGAACACCATTTTCAAGTTGGTGCCGGATTCACGCATTGGGATTGCCCATGGCCAAATGGATGGCGATAAGTTGGAGAAGGCTATGGTTAAGTTTATCGAAGGCGAATATGATGTACTTGTCTCAACAAATATTATCGAGTCTGGCTTAGACATTCCAAATGCCAACACTATTATTATTAATCAAGCGCACATGTTTGGGTTAAGCGACCTCCACCAAATGCGTGGGCGTGTTGGGCGATCGAATAAAAAAGCTTTTTGTTATTTGCTTACGCCACCAAGTTCTGTGTTGTCGTCCGATTCGCGCAAGCGGTTAGCGGCACTAGAAGAGTTTTCTGAATTGGGTGATGGCTTTAAAGTTGCCATGCGTGATCTTGATATTCGTGGTGCAGGAAATTTATTGGGTGCCGAGCAAACTGGTTTTATTACTGACTTAGGTTTTGATACGTATCATAAAATTCTGGATGATGCCATTCAGGAATTGAAAGAGACAGACTTTAAGGAATTATTTGCCGAAGAGCTTTCCGCGAAAGCAAAATTGATTGTGCCAGATTGCAGCATCGAAACGGATTTAGAAATTCTGATTCCAGATACCTATATTAATAACACAAGCGAACGTCTGCAACTTTATGCTACCCTTGATAATATTAAAGACGAAAAGGGGTTAGCTGGTTTTCAAGAATCTTTAAAAGATCGCTTCGGTGCGCTGCCCGATCCTGTTCATCAACTAATAAACTCCGTACGCTTACGTTGGATTGGGGAAAGGCTTGGTTTTGAAAAAATCAGCTTGAAGAATGAGAAGTTGCGGGGTTATTTTCTATCTGGTAATGAAGAATATTTTAAGTCCGACACGTTCGGAAAAATTCTGGCTTTCATTCAGAGCAACAGCAAGCGGTGCCGCATGAAAGAAAGTATGGGAAAACTAACGCTTACAATAGAAGCAATTCCTACTGTGGACTCAGCTATCGAGCTGCTGGTTCCTCTTTCATCTTATGAGGTCAGTTCTCTGAGCGAAATATCAACTATATAAGGCTCCAAATTAAGAGCATCAGTAAAGGTATTTATTCTCAAAACTCTTTTATACATCGGAGAATAGTAAACCTCAATGAAGAAATTACCGGTATGGTACAGATAAATCTTTTCATCCTCGGTTTCACGAGAAATAATGTAGTCCGTACTTCGGGTAATTAGGTCGCATTTCTTTTCAAAAGAGGCAACTTTAAAGTCTTCTATCGAGATCATTGGGGTTAATTTGATTTTGCTCTATCTCTATAGAAAATGCCATACCAACCCTCAGAATAGCAGAATTAGGGCAATTCCTGTAAATAATCTCCCCATGGCAGGAATTTCCTTCCCATTTTGAAATTTGATACTAACCCTTGATTTACAGCGTTAAGCAGTCGTTTCAGGGTTTAACTTCTATTAAGGATTTAGCAAAAAATCGCTACCCTTTGGAAAACATTGATTTATCTATTTATATTAGCGGTTACTTTTATGTATAACCAAAAGCAAATGAAGTCTTTTAAGTCTCTCTTGTCATTAGTTGCGCTGTCTGTATTAGTCTCATCTTGTTTTCTTCGTCAAGGAGGAAAGCCCACTGCTCAAAATCCTGGTCAGCTTAGTACTGCCACGGGTTTAAAGTACACCCGCGATGCGGCTGAGGGTTTTGCGGTAAATGAATATCGTTCGCAGCCAGATGCGCCAAACATGGTGTTCATTGAAGGTGGCCGCACTGTTTTAGGCTCTTTCGAGGAAGATGTTATGTCTTACAGAGATAACATTGAAAGAACTGTATCAGTAGCCTCATTCTATATGGACGAAACAGAAATAGCCAACATTCACTGGCTAGAATATCTTTACTATTTATCGGTAGACTCTACAAAGATTGATGGTGGAAAGGCATATTCTGAGGCTCTTCCTGATACAATGGTTTGGCGGTCGAACCTTGCTTTTAACGATCCTTATGTTGATCATTATTTAAGATATCCTGGTTTTCGCTACTTCCCAGTTGTTGGTGTTAAGTGGAATCAAGCAAATGAATATTCTAAGTGGAGAACGGCTAAAGTAAATGGTGATTTAGCCGAAAAGGCTGGTGT
>Ga0163152_10000863_pt1 | contig 50129 bp, 45 predicted proteins | sample OliLakLV19MP8IB2_FD_148635 | JGI IMG/M metagenome (GOLD analysis project Ga0163152, IMG submission 148635) | Freshwater microbial mat bacterial communities from Lake Vanda, McMurdo Dry Valleys, Antarctica - Oligotrophic Lake LV.19.MP8.IB-2 | ecosystem: Environmental > Aquatic > Freshwater >... | reverse complement strand
GTAATGCGGCCACGTGAAAGACTACCGGTAAGCCGTGTGCCGGAAATCGGCACGCACGGTTTGAAAGGGGGTCCTACGGAAATGGCCGCGGACGCTCGCGGATCAGGAAAGTAGGATCTACCAATGAGCACCATGAACATTTCGTTACCCGAGCTTCTCAAGTCCTTCGTTGATGAGCAGGTTTCTGAGCGTGGTTATGGGACTTCCAGCGAGTACGTTCGGGAGCTGATTCGAAGGGACCAGGATCGCCTTCGGCTGCGCGGCCTTCTGCTTGAAGGCGCTTCGTCTCGTGCGGCCGAGGCCGTGGCGCCTGCGTACTTTGCGAGGCTGCGGCGGAGCGTGGGCCGGCCTTCGAAATCACGCGCCCGTGCATGAAAGGCAAGCCGGTAGTCCCCCGCGAGGCGGCCAATCGCGACGTTCGCGATGCCTTGTCCTACTACGTCGCGGCCGCGTCCGGGGAGGCGGCCCTGGGGTTCATTGAGGCCCTTGAGCAGGCGTTTGCACACATTGGACGGGCTCCCTCATCTGGGTCACCGCGTTATTCGCACGAACTAGATCTGCCGGGGCTGCGGTCCTGGCAGCTCAAGCACTTCCCTCACATCGTCTTCTACGTCGATCGAACCGACCACGTCGACGTTTGGCGCGTGCTGCACGGCGGGCGTGACATTCCTGGCTGGCTGCGTTCTCCCTGGGCGGACGATTGAGGCTTTCCCCGTTGGACAGAGGACCGAAAAGAGGCCATAGAGCAGGAGCGACACCGGAAATGAAGAAACGAAAACTGGGGAGCCGCGGGCTCGAGGTCTCGGCCATCGGCTTCGGGTGCATGGGGTTGAATTTCGCGTACGGCGCACCCTTGGAAAGGCCCGACGCGATTGCGTTGATTCGAGATGCTTTCGAGAGCGGCGTGACCTTTTTCGATACCGCCGAAGCGTATGGGCCGCTCACCAACGAAGAGCTGGTGGGCGAGGGCCTGGCTGCGATCCGCGACCAGGTGGTGATCGCCACCAAGTTCGGTTTCAAGGAAGGGAGGTCATCGCTTGGAATGGACAGCCGCCCCGAACGCATCCGTGAGGTTGCCGAGGCGTCACTGAAGCGCCTTCGCACCGATCACATCGACCTCTTCTATCAGCACCGCGTCGACCCGAACGTGCCCATGGAAGACGTCGCCGGCGCGGTCAAGGAACTGATTCGTGAGGGCAAGGTCAAACACTTCGGGCTGTCGGAAGCAGGGGTGTCGTCGATCCGCCGCGCGCATGCCGTGGAACCGGTCACGGCACTTCAGAGCGAGTATTCGCTTTGGTGGCGTGAGCCGGAAACGGAACTGCTGCCTCTATGCGAGGAACTGGGCATTGGCTTCGTGCCCTTCAGTCCGCTTGGCCGAGGCTTCCTGACCGGGAAGATCGATGAAAGCACTCTGTTCGCCAAAGACGATTTCCGCGCCGGTCTGCCGCGATTCGCGCCCGAGGCCCGCAAGGCGAATCAGGCGCTCGTCGATCTGCTCGCGACGATCGCGTCGGCGAAGGCCGCCACCTCCGCGCAGATCGCCCTCTCGTGGCTCCTCGCGCGGAAGCCGTGGATCGTGCCGATCCCGGGCACCACAAAGCTGCACCGCCTGAAAGAGAACGTGGGCGCCGCGGTCCTGGATCTGACCGAGACCGACCTGCAGCGGATCGACGAGACCCTCGCGAAGGTTCATGTCGAGGGCGACCGCTATCCCGCGCACCTCGCGGCCCAGGTTCGCAGATGAGGCGGATCTCGCGCCGGAGCCAGAGCCCGGGTCAGTCAGCTCGTCGAGCAGGTGAAGCCCCTGCAGAAGTAGCGTTCGGGCGTGACTCCGGTCACGCCCGGATGAGGGCAGGCCCGCGTTAGGCTGATGTGGATGGGGCTGCGACACCTTGCCTTGTGTGTGGCGGCCTTGCTGGCGGCCGTGGCAGGTTCCGCCGAAGCGCAGGTTCAAAGTTTTGGCGTGCGCTCCGAACTAGTCGTGCTCTCGGCGAGCGCTATCGACGTTCAGGGACGGCCGGTCACGAATCTCAAGCGAGAGGAGTTTCGGATTCTCGAAGAGGGGAGACCGCAGGCCCTCGCCCATTTCGCCTCTGGGACTGCGGCCCCGGCGCGCATCCTGCTGCTGGTCGACGCGTCGGGCAGCATGAACGCCGAACTCAAGTCCACGTCCACCCGGATGGCCGCCACCCAGGTTCTGGCCGCGCTCGCGTCCGAGGATCAGGCCGCACTGGCCGGCTTCGACAGCAGTTACTGGGGCATCGTCGCCTGGACGAGGGACCGGCAAAAGATCGAGGAGGGACTCGTGGGCCTCAAACCCTTCGGATCGACGGCCCTCCATGATGCGCTCGATCGCGCGGCCCGCGACCTGGCGAGTCACGGCGAGGGTCGGCGCGCCATCGTGGTGATCACCGATGGCGTGGATACATCCAGCAGCGAGACGCCGGCCGCGGTGATCGCCCGTTCGAAGGCGCTCGATGTGCCGATTTACGCGCTCAGTGTTGTCTCGCCCCTCGACGATCCCCGGTCTGGTGTTTACGTCGGTGGCAGCGGTAGAATCACTAGCGTCGCCGCGGGCAGCGCCCTTCTCGAGAGATACTCATCGATGTCAGGGGGCGCCGCTTTCGTGGCGTCGGACTTCGCGGGGCTCAAGAAGGCGGCCGATCGGATCGCCCTCGAACTCAAGCACCAGTATCGCCTGGGTTACCCCGCCCCCGAAGGTCCCGCTCGATTTCGCTCGGTGGAAGTGAGAACGACGCGTAAAGGTGTGGTGGTTCGCACACGGAGCGGCTACATCCCTCCATCGTAAGCCCGTTAGTGACGTTTTTGAATTGACCCAAAGGAGGTCCTGTATGAAGAGAATGATCATGTCGGTCGCCGTTTTGAGCCTCGTCGCGAGCGGTTGTGCGACGAAGAAGTATGTGACGCGCAATGTCGGAGAGGTGAACGAGAAGGTCGAGAACCTCTCGGGCGAGGTCGAGAAGACCCAGGAGCGGGTCAAAGGAAACGAGGCGCGTATCGACGCCGTGGACAAGCAGTCCCAGGCGGGGATTGCCTCCGCGAAGGGCGATGCGGCGGCCGCCAAGGGTTCCGCAGCCACCGCTCTGACCAGGGCCGAGGAAGCCGAGCGCGCGGCCAAGGGCAAGTTGCTCTACACCGTGACGCTCTCGAACGACAAGGTCACCTTCCCGTTGAACCGGGCGGAGATCAGCGACGAAGCGAAGACGATGCTCGACGAAGCGATCGCGCCGATCGTGGCCGCGAACCAGGGCGTGTTCTTCGAGATCGAAGGTCACACCGACGCCACGGGTCCCGAGCTCCACAACCACAAGCTGGGTGAGGAGCGGGCCATGGCGGTGCGCGCGTATCTGTATGACAAGCACAACATCGCGCTCTCGCGGATGGAGGTCATCTCCTACGGCGAGTCGAAGCCGGTGGCCGACAACAAGAAGCGCGACGGGCGCGCTCAGAACCGCCGCGTGGTGGTGAAGATCGTCGAGTAGTCCATCAAGGCGGTCCTGACCGGCCCGGGGTGGTTACCCCCGGGCCGTGCCTCCGGACCATCAAAAGCCCCAGCGCTCGCCTGCGCCGAGCAGGGTGGCGAGGCCGAGCAGGGCGAAGATAAGGGCGGCGATGCGGTGGACCATCTTCACCGGCATCCGATGCGCGAGGCGGTCGCCCAGAAGAACCGCCGGCACGTTCGCGATCATCATGCCGAGGGTTGTACCCGCCACCACCGACCCAAACGCCCCGTACTGCGCGGCCAGGGCAATCGTGGCGATCTGGGTCTTGTCGCCCATCTCGGCGAGGAAGAACGCCACGAAGGTTGTTCCGAACACCGAAGACTGGCCGATCTTTGCGTCCTTCTCCTCGAACCGGTCGGGAATCAGGGTCCAGATCGCCATGCCGAGAAACGACACCCCGAGGATCCAACGGAGAGCCTCCGGCCCCACCACCGAGGTGATCCACGATCCGACCGCACCCGCGAACGCGTGATTCGCGAGGGTTGCCAGCAGGATGCCGAGGATGATCGGCCACGGCTTGCGGAACTTCGCGGCCAGCAGGAACGCGAGCAGCTGGGTCTTGTCGCCGATTTCCGCGAGCGCCACGATGCCCGTCGAGATGAGAAAGGCTTCCAAGGTGAGAGTCGTCTCAGTTTACTTGCCCCTCAAAAACTCCTGACGGCCGCGCCTGGAAGGAAGCCGCCAAGCCGCCCGCGTGCGCGAAGCCCGCAGAAGGTTCGATGGCACCCGCGCGTTCCGTCGATCATGAGCTGAGCCGCGAGTTGCGCCCGGACGACGCGGTGCACATCGTCCAGGCCCTGAGCGGGGGTAGGCCGCGCTCTCCTTGGGATCGTGGCAGAGTAGGGGCCATGACCGTCAGGACCCTGCTTTTAAGCCTTCTCGCCGTCTCGGGCCTCGCCTACGCGATGTGGTGGGCGCGCGTCACCTGGTCCCGACTGAGCGCACCTTCGCCCATGCTGCTGGCCCTCGGCTTCGTCACGAACTTCTTCGACACCCTGGGTATCGGATCGTTCGCTCCGACGACCACCGCGTTCAAGATGATGCGGCTCGTTCCCGACGAGCAGATTCCGGGAACCATGATTGTTGGTCACTCGCTGCCGGTGGTGGCTCAGGCCCTCATCTTCATCGCGGTGGTGCCGGTCGAATCCGTCACCCTGCTCTCCATCATCGTTTCCACCATCGCGGGCGGCTGGTTGGGAGCGGGCGTGGTGTCGAGACTTCCAAGACGCGGTGTCCAGGTCGGCATGGGCGTGGCCCTCCTCCTGGCCGCGCTCTTCATGGCGATGAGTCAGCTCGAGTTGTTCCCGGGCGGCGGCGAGGCGCTTGGCCTTTCCGGCCTTCGGCTGGCTATAGCGATCGTCGTCACCTTCTTCCTGGGCGGGATGCTGATGCTGGGCATTGGCCACTATGGTCCCAGCCTGGTGCTCTACAGCCTGCTCGGAATGGACCCGCGGGCCGCGTTTCCGATCATGATGGGCTCGGGTGGCTTTGTCGGGCCCGCTGGTGCGGTGCGGTTCCTCAAGTCGGGGCGCTACGATCTGCGGGCGGCCATAGGCCTCACCCTGGGTGGGATTCCAGCGGTCCTGATCGCGGCCTACATCGTCAGGTCCCTGCCGCTGTATGTTCTGAGGTGGATGGTGGTGGCGGTCGTGGTCTATGCCGCGGTCGCCATGCTGCGGTCGGCCATGACCGAGGGTCCCGCTGAAACTCGTCCCGGAGCTTGAAATTGGAGGGGCGCGAGAGCGCCTCCCGTATGCTGCCTGCACCACCGCGGTTGCCACCGCCAAAGCCTCCGGAGTGAACATGAAGATCCTGCTCGCCGTCCTGCTCACCGCATGCGCGTTCTCATCGGCGATCGCGCAGACGCCCGTCGCCACCCCCGACATTACGGGTGCCAAATTCATCCGGCCCACCGCGGCCGACGACTACGAAAAGCGCGAAGTGATGATTCCCATGCGCGACGGAGTGAAGCTCTTCACGTCGATCGTGATTCCCAAAGGCGCGGGCCAGGCTCCCGTCATCATGACCCGCACGCCCTACAACGCGGCGGGCCGCACCACGCGAAACCGCTCGACCCGGATGCTCGACACGCTTCCGCAAGGCGACGAGGTCTTTGTCGCCGATGGCTACATCCGCATCTTCCAGGACGTGCGCGGCAAGTACGGGTCGGAAGGGGAGTACCTGATGACACGGCCCCTGCGCGGACCGCTCAATCCCACGGCCGTCGATCACTCCACCGACGCCTACGACACGATCGAATGGCTGCTGAAGAATCTCCCCGAATCGAATGGCCGGATCGGCATGCTCGGAAGCTCCTACGAGGGCTTTACCGTGGTGATGGGGCTTGTGAATCCCCATCCGGCGCTCAAGGTCGCAGCGCCCATGAGCCCGATGATCGACGGCTGGATGGGCGATGACTGGTTTCACTACGGCGCCTTCCGCCAGACTAACTTCGACTTTTTCACCGGCCAGAACACCGCGCGGGGCGGAGGGACCGGCGACGTGGTGCGCCAGGGCTACGATGACTATGAGAACTTCCGCCGGGCGGGTTCCGCGGGCGACTATGCGAAGGCCGCCGGCCTTGACCAGTTGCCGTATTGGCGAAAGGTTTCGGAACATCCCGCCTACGACTCGTTCTGGCAGGGTCAGGCTCTTGACAAGATCATGGGCGCTCAGCCGCTCACCGTGCCCACCATGTGGATCCAGGGCATCTTCGATCAGGAAGACATGTGGGGCGGGGTCCATGCCTGGGCCGCGGTGGAGCCGAAGGACGGCGCCAACGACAAGAACTTTCTCGTGCTCGGCCCGTGGCGTCACAGCGGCATGAACTACGACGGTTCGACCCTTGGTCCGTTCAAGTGGGAGGGCGACACGGCACTCCAGTTCCGTCGCGATGTGCTGAAGCCCTTCTTCGATCAGTACCTCAAACCCGGCGCGCCCCGCCCGGAGACCCCGCCCGTCTTCATCTACAACACCGGATGGAACCGCTGGGATCGGTTGAGGTCCTGGCCGGCCTCGTGTGAACGGGGTTGCGCCGCGGTGTCGAAGCCCATCTACCTGACGTCAGGCTTCGGTCTCAGCTTCACCGCCCCCGTCGAGCGTGACCTGAAGTCACGCGCGGCCCTGGACGAGTACGTCTCCGATCCGGCCAAGCCCGTGCCGTACCTGCCGCGGCCGGTCCGGTTCGCCGACGGCGACGCGTGGCGTCGATGGCTTCTCACCGACCAGCGCTTCATCGCCGACCGCCCCGACGTGTTGAGCTACCAGACCCCGCCGCTCACCGAAGCGGTGCAGATCGCAGGCGTGCCGGTGGTGAACCTCGTGGCGGCGACGAGCGGCACCGACAGCGACTGGGTGGTGAAGTTGATCGACGTCTACCCCGACACGGTCCCAAGCCAGCCCGAGATGGGCGGCTATCAGTTCCCGATTGCGCAGGACATCTTCCGCGGCCGGTACCGGGAGAGCTTCGAGTTCCCGAAGGCCCTCACCGCCAACGCGCCCCTCGCGTACCGGTTTGCGCTGCCCACCGCGAACCATGTCTTCCAACCCGGTCACCGGATCATGGTGCAGATCCAGTCGAGCCAGTTCCCGCTATACGACCGCAATCCCCAGACCTTCGTTCCGAACATCTTCTTCGCGAAACCGTCCGACTACGTGACCGCGACCCAGCGCATCTACCACGCCCAGGGCGCTTCGAGCTTCATCGAACTCCCGGTCGTTCCCCTGAGTTAAGAAGGCTCTTGATGGCGACTTCGAAGGATCCCAGGCCGCGCGGGGCCGCGCGTCGAATCGTCATCCGGGTCGCCCTCATGGCGCTGGTTGTCTTCGCAGGCGGGTACGCCCTGAGCCGGCCCGCAAAGGTCGAAGGCGAGGAACCGAAGGACGGTTTTCTCCGCGTGAGCGGAATCATCCACGTCCATACGACGCATTCGGATGGCGGGGGGACGCCGGCCGAGGTCGTGGCCGCGGCGAAAAAGACCGGCGCGCGTTTCCTGATCCTCACCGATCACAACAACCTCGACGCGAAGGCGTTCGAGGGATACCGTGACGGCGTCCTGGTGATCGTGGGCTCCGAGCTTTCCACCACCGCCGGGCACATCGTCGGCATCGGGATGGAGGCGCCCACGTATCGCTTTTCCGGAGACGGACGGGACGGCCTCGAGGACATCCGCGATCTCGGCGGAGCCGCCTTCGCCGCACATCCATTCAGCGCGCGGGACGATCTCCGGTTCACGGGATGGGACCTGCCGGGGCCCTGGGGACTCGAACTGATCAATGGCGACAGCGAGTGGCGGAGTGCTGGACTGCGTGTGGTCTCGGCGGCGTTCCTGTATGGCCTCAACCGCCGCCGCGCTCTTCTCGGGCTGCTCAATTCGCCCGATGAAGCCTTGTCCCGCTGGGACCGGCTTCTCGCCGAGCGCGATGTGTCCGGCATCGCGGGGGCCGACGCGCATAGCCGCCTGCCGGTGTCGAAGCGATTCGCGCCCCGGTTTCCCTCGTACGAATCGATGTTCGCCCTCCTGCGGAACTACGTGCTTTTGAAGGAACCGCTCTCGGGCGTCTTTGCCGCCGATCGCGACCGGGTGCTGGAGGCGATCCGGAGGGGCAGGCTCTACGTGGGGATCGATGCCATCGCTCCCGCGGATCGGTTCTCGTTCACCGCTTCTTCGGACACCGCCCGCGCCACGATGGGGGAGACGCTCACTCCCTCTGGGAATCTCCGGATTGAGGCCGGAGGGGCGCTTCCTCGTGGTGCGGTGATCTCCCTTTTGCGGAACGGCGTGCTGGTGGGCTCGTGGCCAGGACCTCTCGAGGCCGCGGCGCCGGGAGCGGGTGTTTATCGCGTGGAAGTCCGGGTTCCAGGCTGGAGGCTGCCCTGGATCATCAGCAATCCCATCTACGTCTTCGACGAGGCTACTTCGAGCGCCCGCGAGGCCAGGGCCGCCTGGCCCGAGCCGAAGGAGGCCCCGCCCGCGATCCAGGTCCTGGACGATTTCAACGCGGCCACGAAGTTCCAGGCCGCCTCCGACCCGACGTCCACGGTAGAGCAGGCGCTCGACCCGAAGGCGGGCGTCCAGGGTGGCCAGGCGCTCCGCCTGGGCTATCGAATCGGGCAGGGAACGGAATCGAATCCGAATGTCTTCGCCGCCACGGTTGACTGGACCCACCGTGACCTGACCGGGAAGAAGGGACTCGTGTTGTCCGTCAAAGGCGACGGGGTCTACCGGATTACCGTTCAGGTGCGCGACGAGAACAAGGCATCCACCGACGAAGGAACGGAATGGTGGTTCGGCTCGATGCGGACGACTACCGAGTGGCGTCGCCTGGCACTTCCGTTCGAGCGTCTGCGTTCGATCAATCCCCGGACGGACGGCAAGCTCGACCTCGATAAAGTGCGCGCAATCGTCTTCCTGATCGACCGCGGCGCGGCGACGCCAGGGGCGCGAGGCCGCGTGTGGATTGATGATGTCGGCGTCTACTGAAGCCGCGGCCCGCGGTTGCTTGAGCCCTCTGTCGAACCGCCGCTCGTCCCCCGCTCCCCGGTGCTGAGCGAGGCCGGGCCGGACAGCGACGTCGATCGACTGGTCGACATCGAACCGGGACGAACGTTGCTTGACGTGATCGCACTGGAGCAGGGTAGCGAAGCGCTGCTTGGACGCTCCGTCGAAGTGTTGACCGACGGCGGCCTGAGTCCTTATCTGCGGCAGCGGATTCTGGCCGAAGCCGCCGCTCTATGAAGGACGACCGGGTCTATCTCCAACACATCCGGCCTCCTGAAGGGACCGTGAGCCTCGCGGAGGCGAGGGCGGTCGCAGGCTGACTCGCCGCTCGCACTCCGGTCGTCGCCTCGTCGAACCACTCCACGCGGGTTTCGCCCGGTCGAAGTGGTGAGGCGCGTTGTCACACCGTGCGCGAGCAGGTACGAACACGAACGGCGGATCACCAGTGCGAGCTGATCCGCCGTAGGGTGCGACGACCGCGTTATTGACGGGGCTTGGCCTTGCGCGGGTAGTCCTTGATGTCCTCGAGCGACCACTTGATGAAGGTGCGGAGGTCGTCGTTTGAAGCCTTGAGGTCGGGCTTGCGCAGGTACATCATGTGGCCCGACTCGTACCAGGCGAAGCGGTACCGGTCCTTGAGTTCGCCGCCGGGCTGGAGATGGTTCATGGTGTAGATGGCGTTGAAGTAGTCGCACGCGGCATCGTAGTAGCCGCCGGTGACGAGGACCTTGAGATACGGGTTGTCGCGCATTGCGCCGCGGAGCATCTCGGCCACGCTCACGGTGTCGTCCTGCTGCCAGGGACGCACGTTGCCCCAGACGTTGTACTGGATGTCGGGGTTGTACTTGAGCTCGGAGCGGAGGTACTTGTTGATCGCGGCGCCGAAGGGGCCGTTCCAGTCGGCGAGCTCGGGCGAGTACTCGGGGCGCTCGCCCGCGGCGTCCTTGTCGATGCCGATGTAGCGGGTGTCGAGCCGGCCCACGGTGTAGCGCTGATCGCGGAGGAGTTCCTTCCAGTGGCGGGCGAAGTCGACGCGGAGGTTCGCCTGGAGGACGTAGTCCTTGCTCAGGCCGGAGTAGCGCGCGAATTTCGCGGCGACACTGTCCCGCTCGGTGGAGGTGAGCTGGTCGCCCTTGCCGAGGGCCACGAGATACTCGTTCATCGCGAACTTCTCGGCTTCCGCGAGGACGTCCCGAAGGGGTTTCGACTGGAGATCGGCGGGAAGCTGCTTGTGGTACCACGCGGTAGCGGTCTTCGTGGGAAGGCCGGTGGCGTGCGACACGTCGGGACCGCGTTCGAGGTTCAAGTCGGTGGCGGAAACGAGGATCACGCCGTTGATCCACATCTGGAACCGCTGCTGGAGCGAGGCCACGAGGCCGGAGGCGCGCACGGTGCCGTAGCTTTCTCCGATGATGTATTTGGGCGACGACCAGCGGTCCTTCTTGTTCACGAAGGTGTGGAAGAAGTCGCCGACCGACTGGATGTCGGAGAGCTTGCCGTGGAACTTGTGCAGGTCCTCGCCTTCGACCATCCGGCTGAAACCGGTGCCGATGGTGTCGATGTAGACGATGTCGGCGACATCGAGGATGGAGTGCGGATTGTCCTCGAGGCCCGCGGGCGGCTTCTGCTGGAAACCGTCGTCGTCATAGGTCACGTGGCGCGGACCGGTGAAGCCGAGGTGCATCCACACCGACGCGGTGCCGGGACCGCCGTTGAACGAAAGCATCAGCGGGCGCTTGCCGGTGTCCGTGACGTCGTTCTTAAAGTAGTACATGTAGAACATCTTCGCGACCACCTTCCCGTCCTCGCGGATCGGGATCCAGCCGAGTTCGGTGGTGTAGTTCACGGAAACGCCGTTGAAGGTGCCCGTCTTCTTCACGACGACCGGTTCGGCGGGCAGGAGGTCGGCTTCCTTGCCGGCCTTTTGTCCGCCCGAGGCGCCCGGTGCGGCAGGGGCGGCGGGGGCGGCGCCCGGTCGGGCCTGGGCGAGAACGTCGGTGGCGTAGCTCAGCAGGCAGGCCGTGGCCAGGGTAAGCAGGATGCGGCTGGACTTCATGGGTCTAAGGCTCCTTGAACGATGATCAATGCGTGGAAGGTGAGCCCCCCGTTCCGGGGCGGTTCAGAAGTGTGATGAGCATACCCGGGTGCGCGGGCCTCAGGCCTCGCGCGGGACCAGATGGATCGCGGGCGCCTTGATGACGGCGCACACGAGCGATCCCTCGCTCAGATTCAATTCCCGCTCCGCCGCACGAGTGATGGAGGCGGAGAACGCGAAACCGCAGTCGAGATCGATGCGCACCAGAGCGCCTTCCTGATGAATGGCCTTCACCGTCGCGGCGAGGCGGTTGCGGGCGCTCGAGGGTGCAGCGCCTGGTTCGAGAATGACCTCGTCGGCGCGGATGCAGGCGAAGACGAGGGTGATGGCCGCGCCCGGGTCGAGGGCGGTGAGCGACACCCCGCTCGCGTCCAGGGTCACGAGCCCCTCAGGGGTCCGCGACGTGACTCGGGCCGGGATCACCGCCTCGATGCCGACGACGCGCGCCGCCGCAACCGAATCCGGCCGCGAGAACACATCGGCGATAGGGCCTTGCTGGAGGACTCGTCCTTCGCCGATGAGGGCGACGTCATCCCCGAGAGCCAGGGCCTCCGCGCGATCATGAGTCACGAGGACCGCGGGAAGGGATACCGCGCGGAGAAAGCGGCCGAGGTCGCGACGCAGCGAGTCGCGCGCCGCGGCATCGAGAGCCGAGAGAGGCTCGTCGAGGAGCAGGATCCGCGGTTTTGCCGCAACCGCCCGCGCGAGCGACACCCGCTGCTTCTGGCCTCCGGAGAGTTCGTGGGGCCGCCGCTCCGCAAGATCCGCGACCCCGACCAGCTTCAGCATCTCGCCCACGCGAGTGACTCGTTCCTCCGCGCCAACGCCGAAGGCGACGTTGTCGGAAACGTTGAGGTGCGGGAAGAGGGCCGACTCCTGGGTCACGTAACCCACGCGCCGAAGCCGCGTCGCCACATCGATGCCGCGCTCGCCGTCGAACCACACGTCATCGCCGATCTGGATTCTTCCGAGATGGGGTCGATCGAGCCCCGCGAGCATCCTCAAGAGGGTGGTTTTCCCGGAGCCCGAGGGGCCGAACAACACCGTGGTTCCGGTGTCGCGCAGGTTCAGCTCGAAGCGGAAGGACGGTCCGCCGGGGAAGGACTTCGTGACGTCGATCAACGGCGTTTCGCTCCGGGAAGAACCAGGCCGCCGAGGAGGTGCGACGTGGCGGCGAGAATGGCCAGCGAGAGCAGGACCAGAACCGCCGAGGTCCTTAAGGCGGCGGTGTAGTCAAGCGCCTGAACGCTGTCGTAGATCGCGATCGACGCGGTTCGCGTGACCCCGGGGATGTTGCCTCCGACCATCAGCACCACCCCGAACTCGCCGAGGGTATGCGCGAAGCTCAGGATCACTCCGGCGAGGACGCCGCGTCGTGACAGGGGCAAAACCACGCGGAAGAAGACTCCGGCCGCCGTTGACCCGAGGCAGGCCGCCGCTTCGCGCAGCCGAATGTCCACCGAGGCGAAGGCGGTGGCAAAAGGCTGAACCGCGAAGGGCAGGCTGTAGAGGATCGAGGCGAGAAGGAGCCCTTCGAAAGTGAACGCGAAGCTATGTCCGGTCAGGCGCTCGAGGGTCTGGCCGAAGGGCGAGCGGGGGCCGAGGGCCAGGAGGACGCAGAACCCAAGGACGGTCGGGGGCAGGACAAGGGGCAGGGCGACGATGGGTTCGACGATGACGCGAAGGCGCGAGCGGGTGAAAGCGAGCCAGTATCCAAGGGGCAGGCCGATGACGAGCAGGCAGACCGACGTGGCCGCGGCGAGGACAAGGCTGACGCGAAGGGCTTCAAGGTCCACCTGCGGCTCAGGACTTCGGCAGGCCGAAGCCGTGACGGCTGAGGACCGCGCGCCCCGGAGCGCCGGTCAGATACCTCTGGAACAGTCGAGCGGCTTCGAGTGAGGTCGTCCGCTTGAGAATCACGCCCGTCTGATCGAGCGGCGGGTGAGCGCTCTCCGGAACTTCGGCGAAGGCGAGATCCTTAGCCTTTGCGCGCGCGAGAGAAAGGGCCACGAGGCCGGCTTGCGCAGCGCCCGTGTCCATGAACTGGACGGCCTGGGACACGCTGTCGCCGAGCACCAGCTTCCTCGAAATCGCTTCGTAAATCCTCCACGTTCGCAAGGCCGCCTCGGCGGCCCGGCCGTAGGGCGCGTGGGCCGGGTTCGCGATGGCGATGCGCCGGATCGTGGGACTCTTCAAGAGATCGCCGAAGCCTTTCGGATCAAGCCCCGTCTCCTTGCGCACGACCAGGGCCAGCCGACCGATGGCGTAGGGGAAGGGCGTTTCGCAGAAGCCTTCTCCGGCAAGCCGCCGCGCGTATTCAGAGTCCGCGGAGAGGAACACATCGAACGGCGCGCCCTCCCGGATCTGCGCGAAGAAGTTGCCCGATGATCCGTACACCGCCTCGACCTTGAGGCCGGGATTCGCAACCCGGAAGCCGGTCAAAACCTCGTCGAGCGCGAAGCGCAGATCGGAGGCCGCCGCGATGCGCAGCGGCGCGCCTGGGGCGGGCGTGGGAGAAGGGCCGGACGTCTGGAGGGCCGCCGCAAGGACGGCGAGAAGGGCGGAAGGGATCATGCCTGACGGAGTCTCGCAGATGCCGGGAGTTGTCGCTGCTATCCACCCCGGGCCCGAAGCTGATTCATACGCATCGGGAGTGATCCGAGCTCGTCCTGGTCGAGCAAAAGGTCTTTCCCGCGCGTACTTCGAACGGGACCGACGCCTGGTGAACGTCCGCACCCGCCATGGGCGCGGATCGCAAGCACTAAGTCCGTTCGGCGACTGCTTTGAGGCTGATGAGGCCCTTCTCGAAATCCTTGCCGACCATTTTGTCCATGCTCATGAACAGGCACATCACCTTCATCATGAACGCCTGCGGCCCGGTCATCGACCAGACGACGCGAGTGAGGCCACCGTCGCCGGTGATTGCGAACTCCACCTGGTTGTGGGCCTCGAAGGGCTTGAAGAAGTCGATTTTGATCAGCACGCGGGAGACGGGAGTGGCTTCGAGTATTTCCATCCGGCCCTCGCCCGCCTGCGCGTTGCCCTGCCAGGCGTACGTCGCTCCCTTTCCCTTCTCCGCACCGCCGTAGGTTCGCTTGAGGTTGGGATCGAGGTGCTCCCACGGGGACCACGACGTCCATTCGTGAAAGTTCTCAATGAGCGCGAAGACCTTCTGAGGTGGGGCCTGCATGGAACCGGACCGCTCCACGCGGAAGGTGTCGGGCTTCGTGGCGGCGACCACCAGCACCATCAGGATGATGAGTGCGATGACGCCAAGGATTGTCAGCAGCATGGGAGTTCCTCGTTCAATGGGCTTAAGACTACGTGAGACCGGCGGGCTCTTAAAGCGGGCGGATGTCCACCAGCACCTCGGGGGACCGCCGGCCGAATTTCCCCGCCCACTCCACGATCTCGGCCAGGGTGTCGAAACGGAGGATCGAAAAACCGGCGATCGGCTATCGGCGTGGGCGGCCGAAGATCGCCATGACGATCGAGCTCATGAGCCAGCCCAGGAGCACCCCGACCGTGGTTCCGATGAACATGTGGGCCAGGGCGTGCTGGGTGGGCGTGGTTTGCGGGGTCGCGAACGGACCGCGGAACTCCGTCACGTCGTAGATGTTCGGCATGCCCATCACCGCGAGACCGATGCCCAGAATGGCGGTCCCGTTCGCGACCAGACCCTGATTGAAGACAAGGGGCAGAAGGTGACGGTAGGTGCCGAAGCCGCTCGGCCTCACGCGGACGCCGTAATACACGATGCCCGCGAAGCCCACGGCGGACACCGAGACGAAACGCACGATCGAATCGGGCTGGCCGGCGATCGACAGGCCGAGCCGGAGCAAGCCCACGATCGCCATGACGATGAGGATCGGGGCCTGGAAACGGAGGTATTCCGAATAGGGTTTCTGGAACATGATCGCGCTACTTTCGGCCCGCGGCGGCGAGTCGTTCGGTTTCGGCGCGGAGCCGCTCTTCCTGGGCCCGCAGCTCGGGGGTGTAGGCCTCGCCGAAGTCCTCGGCGTCGAATACTTGGCGGATTTCGATGACGGAGTCGTCGTTCATCGGGTTGGGGCAGCGCTTCACCCACTCGATCGCTTCCTCCATCGATTTCACCTGCCAGAGCCAAAAGCCGGCGACAAGTTCCTTCGTCTCGGAGAACGGCCGGTCGACCACGGTGCGCTTGGGGCCAGAGAAGACCACCCGCGCCGCCTTCGAACTTGGATGGAGCCGCTCGCCTGCGAGCATCACACCGGCCTTCCCGAGATCCTCATTGAATTTGCCCATCTCGGTGAGGAGCTTCTCGCTCGGCATTTCACCGGCTTCACTTTCCCTGGTGGCTTTGACTAAAACCCTGACTCGCATGACTATGACCTCTAAATAGCTGTGTTCTTCGAGCTTTCCACCCCGCGGCCGGATTGTCTCGGAGCGTCGCTCTATCCACCGACGAAGCAGCAATCTGGAATTCGACAGCAGGCCAGAATTTCCCGGAAGTATTTCACGGGCCGGGCCGGCGTTTCCCTAGAATTCCCGATCTTGGCTCAGAAAACCTCGCTCGGTGCGGTACCCTCGCTCGCCGGCCTCACCACGTTCGGGATCGGCGGGCCCGCGGATGAGGTGGTCGAAGTCTCGGGCGCCGACGCGGCAGCAGCAGCGTGCGCGCGGCTTCGGCTCGAGGGAACGCCCATGACGTTCCTCGGGGGCGGGTCCAATGTCCTGGTGAGCGACCGCGGCGTGCGCGGCGCGGTCATCCGCTTTCATGGCGGTCAGATTTCCCGGGAAGGGCCGGAGGTCGTTCGCGTCGAAGGGGGAGTCACGGTGAACGGCCTGGTTCGATGGTGCATCGGCCACGGTCTCGGCGGCTTCGAAGCCTGGGCGGGGACGCCTGGAACACTCGGGGGAGCGGTCTACGGCAACGCGCACTTCCAGGGACGACTGATGTCCGAGGTGGTCACGCGCGCCTGCCTGTTGAGTCGCACGGGCGACCTGGTGATCGATCCCGTGGAGGGCCTGGGCTTCGGGTACGACATGAGCCGGCTTCAGACCACGGGCGAGGCGCTCTTGTGGGTGGAGATCCGCGTTCACGAGGCCGATAGGGCGGCGCTTCGAACCACCGCGAAGGAGTCGCTGACCTTCCGAAAGCGAACCCAGCCCCTGGCCCTGCCGAGCGCCGGCTGCATCTTCCAGAACCCTGAAGACCAGCGCGACCGCCTTCCCGACGCCGTGCCGTGTTCGGCCGGCGCGCTGATCGACCGGGTGGGCCTCAAGGGCGAGAAGCGCGGGGGAGCCCGCATTTCCCCGGTGCATGCCAACTTCATCGTGAACGAGGGCGGCGCCACCGCGGCCGATGTGGTCGCTCTGATCGATGAGGCGCGGCGGCGCGTCAGGGATGCCCTGGGCATCGAGTTGCGCGAGGAAATCGTGCGCCTTGGGGATTTCACCGGCGACCGGGAGAATGGTGGGGCGACATGACAACCCTGGTGGTGACGGGCGGCAAGCCGCTTAACGGGCGCGTGCGGGTGGGGGGCAACAAGAACGCGGCCCTGCCGGTGATCGCGGCATGCCTGCTCACCGACGAAGAGTGCGTTCTCGAGAACGTGCCGCGCATTCGCGATGTCGAGGTGATGGCCGAACTCCTGCGCGGCCTCGGCGCCACGGTGAAATGGGAAGGGACGTCGACCCTGCGGATCCGCGCCCTCGAGATCTCGTCCACCGAACCGCGGACCGAGCTCGTGGCGAAACTTCGCGGTTCCGTCCTCCTCCTCGGCCCGCTGCTCGCCCGCAAGGGTGAAGCGATCCTCGGCGCGCCGGGCGGCGATTTCCCGTCGCGGCGCAACCTGAATCAGCATCACGCGGCCTTGAAGGCCCTGGGCGCGCGTGCCCGCGAGGCCGGCGGCTTCGAATCGCCTGAGGGTTTGCGGGCGTCGTCCTTCTACATGCTCGAAGCCTCGGTCACAGCCACCGAGACGGCACTCCTCGCCGCCGCGCTCGCGAAAGGAACCACCGAGATCCGTCACGCCGCCTGCGAACCGCACGTGAGCGAACTCGCGCGCTTCCTCTCGAAGATGGGCGCGGAAGTTTCGGGCATCGGCTCGCCGACCCTGCGGATCACCGGCGTTACGAAACTCCGCGGTATCACCCACCGGATCTCGGGCGACTTCATCGAAGCGGGGAGCTTCGCGGTGGTGGGGGCGATGACCCGCGGCCACGTCCTCATCCAGGGCGCTTCCGAGATAGATCTGGAGCCGGTCGTGGCGGTCCTGCGCCAGTTTGGCCTCAACTGCCGCACCAACGGAGACGAGCTCGAGGTTCGGCCGAGTCAACTTCGCGCCGCCCACCGGGTGACCACGGGCCTGTGGCCTGGATTCCCGAGCGACATGGTGAGCCTCGTGACGGTGCTTGCGACCCAGGCCTCGGGCGCCACCCTCATCCACGACTGGCTGTACGAGCTTCGTCTCTTCGCGCTCGATCAACTCTCCGGCATGGGCGCCGATCTTTTCCTTTGCGACCCGCACCGGATCCTGATCAACGGGCCGCGCATGCTTCGCGGCCGGTCCCTCGATAGCCGCGACATCCGCTCCGGCATGGCCCTCATCACCGCCGCCCTGGCCGCTTCGGGGGAGAGCCGCATCGCCCCCCTTGAGACCGTGGAACGGGGGTACGAGGGCCTCGTGGAGCGGCTCAAGTCGCTGGGCGCGTCGGTCGAAACCGAGGCGTGAGGCCGCGGCCCGGCGGGCGAACTTCGATAGAGTAACCGAGCCACCATGCCCCGACTCATCGAAAAGCCCACGCAGATTGAAGCCGCCGGTACGCCGCCCAAGATCATCCGTGAATACATAGGCCGGGTGAACTCGGGAACGTCCGCCGCGAGTGTCGCCCACATGAAGTCGCCTTCCGGCTGGAGCGAGCCGAAGCAGACGCCCGAGTTCTGTGAGTACACGGTGGTGCTGAGCGGCGTTTTGCGGGTCGAACACGCCGGCGGATCGATCGACGTTGCCGCCGGGCAGGCGGTGATCACCGAGGGCGGCGAATGGGTGCGTTACTCGTCGCCCGGTAAAGACGGGGCCGAGTACATCGCGGTTTGCCTGCCTGCCTTCAGTCCCGAGACCGTGCACCGGCACGACTGATCGCCATTGCCCCTGCCCCAAACGCCTTGAAACACCCCGCCCGGTTCGCGTTTCTCGCGACGATGATCCTGGCGCTTCGGGCCGTAGGCGCACTTGCGGCCGATGAGGTGGTCGTCCTCTCCGGCGGCGGCGCCCTCCGCACGGCGGTCCTCATCATCGACGGTCCGCGGGGCGCGGAGATCGCCCTGGAGGATGCGACGCGGGGGCTCGATGTCTCGTTCTCCCGAGACGGCCGCGAGGGCAAAGTCACGCTGAGGTCGCGCGGGCGTGAGGTGACGCTTGAAAACGGCCGGAGCCTCTTCAGTACCGACGGTCAGTTGCGCGCGCTGGCGGATCCGGTTCGGGTGGTGGGTGAGCGGACCTACCTCACCCCGCCCTCCGCCGCCACCGTGCTCGGGGCCGCTCTCGGGCAGACCGCGAGCTACCGCGCCGCGTATCGCGCCATCGTCATCGGTTCGTACGAGGCCCCCCGACTGAAACTCGCGAATGTCGTTCAGGCCGCCACGGTGGAGAGTACGGTCGAACTCAGCAAGCCCGTTCCCTACGATATTCGCAAGGAACAAAACCGGGTGGTGGTGACGTTCCAGGCCGATGTGATGGAGACGGAGTTCATCGCCGAGGCCCTTCCGGGACGGATCGTGGCCGCGGCCCGATTCGAGCGCGCGATCCCGCCCCGCCTCATCTTCGACCTCGGGGATCGCTTCGCTTCGGTGAGGACCTCCGAGCGCGATTCGCAGCATCTGACCCTCACTTTCGACAGCGCTCTGGCCGCGACCCCCTCTCCGGTTCCGGGTAGCCCGGGTGCGTCAATCACGCCCCTGCCCCGCCCGTCGGTTTCGCCGGTCACCGGGTTCAACCGGCCTATCGTTCTCGTGATCGATCCGGGCCACGGCGGGGGCGATGTGGGCGCACAGGGCCCGGGCGGGCGGTTCGAGAAGGACGTGACCCTGGCCCTCGCGCGCAGGCTGCGCGCAACCGCGCTCGACTCCCTGTCGATCCAGGCGTACCTCACCCGCGACGGCGACACCGAAGTTCCCCTCGACGAACGCGCGGCGATCGCGAACAACTTCAACGCCGACATCTTCATCTCACTCCACGCGAACGGCTCGCGGGTGGCCTCGGCCAAAGGCACCGAGGTGTTCTTCCTCTCTTATACCGCGGTTGACGACGAGGCTCGCCGCATCGCGATCCAGGAGGGAGCGATTCTCGACCGCGCCCCATCCGCCGACAAGGACGTGGGCCTGATCCTGTGGGACATGGCGCAGGCGGCCCAGCTCGAGAACTCTTCGAGACTGGCCTCGAATCTCCACACGGAGATCGCGGCGGCCGCACTCTCGAGGTCGCGCGGCGTCAAGCAGGCGCCTTTCCGGGTGCTCGTCGGGGCCACGATGCCCGCGGCCCTCGTGGAGGTTGGCTTCATTACCAACCCTGAAGAGGAGAAACTTCTCTTCTCCGAGGCCCATCAGGTGCGCATCACCAACGCGATCATCCAGGGCCTCGGTCGGTTCATCGCCGCCCTTCGTGCGAACCCGTGAAAATCCGTCGCGTGGTGGCGACCGCCGACACTCCGCCCCCGCGGGGTTTTCCGCGGTGGGCCTGGTGGACGGTGCTTCTCTCGATCCTCCTCTTCGCGGCTCCTCTGACCTCACCGTGGTGGTCGACGATCCTGCGCAGGGAGGTGACGGGGACTGCGGACGAGGAGGAGGAGGCTCCGGGCTTCGCGTCGAATCCCGACACTCCTCCGGCCGAGGCCGTTGTCCCCGGCGCGACTCTCAAGCTGACGCTCCATCTCCCCGGGCTCGGCGGAGCGGAGTTGCGGGCGGTCGAGCGTGAGGTGCCCTACGTCCGCGGATTCCTGGCCCAGGTCATGGCCGCCGCCGCCGAACTTGGGGTGGGCACGCCCGAGGTTTTACCCCTCCTCCCGCCCGGAACGCGGGTTCTGGATGCGGCCTACACGTCCTCTGGCACCGTGTACCTCGACTTTTCCGCCGAACTGGAGGCGGGCCGCGGCATAGGCGCCGCTGAAGAGACGATGCTCATTCAGGGCATCGCGACAACCGTCATAGACAACTTCTCGGCGGTACGCCGGGTCGTTATCCTCGTCGAGGGAAAGACGCCCGGGGTCGGCCACCTCGATCTCTCGCGCCCCTTCCGGCTCGACGATCCGCTCTTTGTCGCGGACGCGCCATCCACGGTCGAGGACACGCCGGCCCCGGCCGCGGCCCAAGCAGCACCCGCCCCGCCTCCCGCAGCACCGCCCCCGGCATCGCCGGTCGCGACTCGGAAGTAGCTCACGCAAAGGAAGACCCAAACGCCCCATGAACCGGTCCACATCGTTGAAGGCGGCACGATTCACCGAGTCGGTGATTCGTGAAATGACTCGCCTCGCGAACACGCATGGCGCGGTGAATCTCTCCCAGGGATTTCCGGACTTTCCGGCACCCGAGGAGCTGAAGGAGGCCGCGGCTCGTGCCATCGCCGCGGACATCAACCAGTACGCCGTGACCTGGGGGGCGCCGAACCTCCGACAGGCCATCGCCGCGAAGTTCGAGCGAACCTACGGTGTTCCGGTCGATCCGGACCGGGAAGTAACGGTCTGCTGCGGGGGCACCGAGGCGATGGTCGCCTCGATGATGGCCTTGCTCAATCCGGGCGATGAAGTCGTCACATTCGAGCCCTTCTACGAAAACTACGGCCCTGATGCGATCCTGGCGGGGGCGATTCCGAAGTTCGTCACTCTGCGGACGCCGGACTGGTCCTTCGATCCGGCCGAACTGCGGGCCGCGTTCAGCAGCAGGACGCGCGCGATCATCATGAACTCGCCGCACAACCCGACGGGAAAGGTCTTCTCGCGCGAGGAGCTCGACCTCATCGCCGGGCTGTGCCAGGAATTCGACGTCGTGGCGGTCACCGACGAGATCTACGAGCACATCCTCTACGACGGGAACGTCCACATTCCGATGGCGACCCTGCCGGGGATGAAGGACCGGACCATCACCATCAACAGCATGAGCAAGACGTACAGCGTCACGGGCTGGCGCGTGGGCTGGACGATCGCGCCCGAGTGGATCACCGGAGGGATCCGGAAGGTCCACGACTTTCTGACCGTGGGCGCGGCCGCGCCGTTGCAGGACGCGGGAGCCCTGGCCCTCGCCCTGCCGCAGTCGTACTACGACGACCTCGGCGCCCGGTACGCGGAGCGCCGGACCCGGATGCTTAGGATCCTCGAGGCCTGCGGTTTCACGGTCTACAAACCCGGCGGCGCCTACTACACGATGGTCGACACACGGCCCCTTGGTTACACGCACGACGTCGAGTTCGCGAAGTACCTCGTGAAGGAGATCGGCGTCGCGGTGGTTCCGGGGTCGTCCTTCTACCAGGACCCGGAAAAGGGCCGCACCCAGATCCGCTTCGCGTTCTCGAAGAAGAAGGAAACCTTCGATGAAGCGGAACGAAGGCTGTCGAAGCTGCGCCCGAAGGAGTAGCGAGGGCCCCACCCTCGTCGCAGGCAGCAGCCCGTTCCACCCACCGCGAACCGCCCTGCTGCAAAGCCCTTTGGCCACTCACGTCACCCCGGCCTAAGCCGGGGCGCAGCGCGAACTCCCGTTTCCGACCGCGAAGTCCCGCCCCACGAGGTGCTGGTGGTCTTTGCGCCGGCGGAGGGTTCGGCTGCTTCTGCCGCGGAGGTTTAATCTCAGCCCAAATGTCACAGGAAAAGAAGATCACCCGTACGCCGGAAGAGTGGGCGGCTCTGCTGAGCCCCCAGCAGTTTCACGTCGCGAGGGAGAAGGGAACCGAACGCGCCTTCACCGGCGCTTATTGGGACAACCACGACAAGGGGATGTACCGCTGCGTCGGATGCGGGGCGGAACTCTTCGCCTCGGACGACAAGTTCGACTCGGGCACGGGGTGGCCGAGTTTCACCAGACCCGCCGATCCGGAAATTGTTGAGACGGAGACCGACCGCAAGTTCTTGATGACGCGAACCGAGGTTCACTGCGCCCGGTGCGACACCCACCTCGGACACCTCTTCCCGGATGGCCCGAGGGAGAAAGGTGGAATGCGCTACTGCATCAACTCCGCGTCGCTCAAGTTCGAGGAGCCGAAGGAGAAGCCCTGAGGATCGCTCAGATCGCGATCGGACGTCTTATCGTGGTGGTCTGACTCATCGGCGCGGGCGAGAGAAGCGCATCCCAGGCGATCTGCCACTCGCAGAACGGCTCGGCTCTCTGTGTGCACGCGACTTTCCGCACCACCAAAGCCCGAGCGCCCGCAAGCTCAAGCGAGCGATGAAGGAACCCGGTGGCGCGGGCGCAGCGGACATCCGAGCCCCGAACTCGCTCGAATCTCAGCCGGACCTTCCCGTCGCCAACCACGGTGGCGTCGACCCCGCCTTCGTCAATGAACTGACTCCACGAACGCTCGGCCGCCCTCAGGAAGTCGAGGGGGGTGGGCCGGGCGAGCAGGGCTTTGTGCACCCCGCCCAGGCCGAAAACCGCGTTGTGGGCGCCGGACTTCTCGTAGAAACTCCCGTCCGCCCCGAAGTGCGCCCGCGCCAGGCGGGCCAGCGACTCGAGTTCCTCCACAGGGTAGAAGGCGGAGGCAAGCACCAGACCCTCGCACCGCTTCTTCAGGTTCGAGTCGAGAGAGGCGACGAATCCCTTCACTCTCGCCGGGCCGTATTCGGCCTCGAGAAAGCTCAGGAACGACGCGATCGATGTGCCCTTGATCCTCACGGACGGAGTCCTCGCTTGCTTGGACGGACGGACGAATCAGTTATCTCGAACGACTCTGGGGAAGTGCGAATGATAAGGCCTTTGGGGGCGTTTGGTCAGGCACCCCGCGCGCGGCGCTCGGCGGGCAGAAGAGCGGCATACAGGAACGCGTTGGCGGGTACGCTCAGGCCGGCCCGCGCGGCCAGACGCACGATTCCGCCGGTCTGGGCCTCGAGTTCGGAGGGCTTGCCGTCAAGGAGGTCACGCTGCATCGAGGCGGTGGCCTCGGCGGGAAGCCGGTCGGTGAATCCGAGAGTCCTCTCGATGGAGCCTTCGGGAAGGTTCACGCCGCGGCAGCGGGCGAGCGCCGCCACTTCGCTCATGGCTGCGCTCAGGAGCGCTCGCGTTTCGGGGACGCTTCGCCAGACGCCAGCCGGGCTTCGGGTCACCGCCCCCACGGCGCTGAAGGGCGCGATGAAGAGGAACTTGTCCCACAAAGCGGTCTGAATGTCGGCCGAAATCGTCGCGGCTACGCCCCTGCAGCCGTCGAGGGCTGTGTGAAGCGCCTCGACGCGCTTCGACCTTTGGCCGTCGGTTTCTCCAAACTCGACCCGCGGAGTAACGCCCGCGTGGTGGATAAGACCAGGTTCGGCCACATAGCTCATCAGCCGGCAGACTCCGGGGATCACCCGGCCTGATCCACACGCGGCGGCGGCCTCGTCGGGGGCCTCGACGCCGTTCTGGAGGGTCAGGACGGCGCTGTCGTCGCGCAACATGGGCAGGAGTCGGGCCGCGGCATCCTTGACTTGCCAGGTCTTCACCGCGAGCAGGACAATGTCCACGGGCTCCACAAGCGCTGGGTCCTCGGCCGCGGGTGCCGGGGCGACGATGAAGTCCCCTTCGGTGCTCTCGACGCGCAGCCCCCGCTCGCGGATTGCCGTGAGATGCGCCCCGCGAGCCAGAAAGGTGACGTCATGCCCCGCCTCCGCGAGCCGGCCCCCGAAGTAGCCGCCGACCCCGCCCGAACCCACCACCGCGAATCTCATGCGGCGCGAAGCCTACGCCAGCCGGGGGGCCGCGCGGGTGCGCGACGTTACAATCCCCGCACATTGAAGATTCTCTGGACGTACCTGAAGCCCCACCGCGGCCTGGTCGCCTTCGCCCTCTTCCTCGCGGCCATCAACCAGATCTTCTCGCTGCTCGATCCGCTGATCTTCAGGCACGTGATCGACGAGTACGCGACCAGGTACGCGGAACTCGATCGGCGCTCCTTTTTCCGAGGGGTTTTGACCCTCCTTGCGGCCGCCGTGGGCGTCGCCTTCATCTCGCGCGTGGCCAAGAACTTCCAGGACTATTTCATCAGCGTGATCACGCAGCGGGTGGGGGCCGCCATCTACGCCGACGGGGTCAGGCACTCGCTGAACCTGCCGTATCAGCTGTTCGAGGACCAGCGCAGCGGGGAAACCCTGGGGGTCTTGCAGAAAGTGCGGACGGATGTCGAGAAGCTCATCTCCACCGCGGTCAACATCCTCTACCAGACGCTGATCGGCGTCGTCTTCGTGATGATCTACGCACTCAGCGTCTATTGGCTGATCGCTCCCGTCTATTTCATGACCATCCCGATCCTGGCCGGCATGGTCTCGCTCCTCTCGAAGCGGATCAAGGAGGTCCAGAAGGAGATCGTGGCCGAGACCACGGCGCTTGCGGGTTCGACCACGGAATCGCTGCGCAACATCGAGCTCGTGAAGAGCCTTGGTCTAGCCGCCCAGGAGATTTCCCGCCTGAACTCGACCACCGCGAAGATCCTCGTCCTCGAACTGAAGAAGGTCCGGTACCTGCGGAGCCTGTCGTTCATCCAGGGGACGGTGGTGAACGCCCTGCGCACGAGCATTCTCTTCCTGATGTTGTACCTCATCTACTCGCGGGACATCACGGTCGGACAGTTCTTCGCCTTGTGGATCTATTCGTTCTTCATCTTCGGGCCGCTTCAGGAACTGGGGAACGTGATCACGGCGTATCGCGACGCCGAAGTGTCGCTCGGGCGGTTCGAGAAGCTCATGCAGCTGCCGGGCGAGCCGTTGCCTGCCAATCCGGTGGCTGCTTTCGTGCTCGACCGGCTGGAGTTCGAGAAGGTGAGCTTCACTCACCTGACCGGGGCCTCGCCGGCCCTGTCGGAAGTGTCGTTCGGTCTATCCAAGGGGAAGACCATCGCGTTCGTGGGCCCTTCGGGATCGGGCAAGACGACGCTGGTGAAGCTGCTGGTGGGCCTCTATCGGCCGGAGACCGGGCGGATTCTCTACAACGGGAACGACGGCAAGGATGTCGATCTGTCTCACCTGCGGGCGCAGATCGGCTTTGTGACCCAGGAAACGCAGCTCTTTTCGGGCACGATCCGCGAGAACCTTCAGTTCGTGCGGCCGGATGCGACCGACGCCGAGTGCCTCGATTCCCTGAAGCGGGCGGCCTGCGACAGCCTGCTGGCGCGCGCGGAGAAGGGGCTCGACACGGTCATCGGCGAGGGAGGCGTGAAGGTCTCGGGCGGTGAACGCCAGCGCCTGTCGATTGCCCGCGCCCTGCTCCGACGTCCGCGCCTTCTGGTCTTCGACGAGGCGACATCATCGCTCGACTCAATCACGGAAGAAGAGATCACGACCACCATCCGCGACGTGGCCACGCACAAGGATGTGATGACGGTCCTGATCGCTCATCGGCTGTCGACCATCATGCACGCCGACATGATCCATGTTCTCGAACTCGGCCGCGTGGTCGAGTCGGGCGCGCACGATGAACTGGTGGCGATGAAGGGGCTCTACTACGCGCTCTGGCGCCAGCAGGTGGGCGAGCGCCGAGCCCTCGCCGCCCCACCCGCGGCCTAGCAGCTAGCGCTAGCAGCTAGCAGTCCGTGGTGAAAGTCTGCCGGCATTCGACGAACGGCGCGCAGCCTGGCCACTGCATCCCGCCTGGCTTCTTCGCTCAGGACCCCGAATATTCCCGATATTCGGGGCCTTCGGCTCATCGCCATGCGGGCGCACCGCTCGTCCCCCGAGGGGAGGCTCCGCGCCGGCCCAGGGCCAGGCTGCGCGCTCTCGGTGCTGCGGCACACTTTCACCACGGACAGCCAGGCTGGGCGTTCACTCAAAACCACCCCCGCCGACGGCGGACCGTAGGGGCGAGGCACGCCTCGCCCTGGCGTCGCTGGCCGCGGGCCGGGCATGCCCGGCCCCTACTAGGCGCGGGAGGGTTCAGTGCCCGGGGTTGGGGCGGTTGTCGCGGGGAGTTCCCAATTCGTATGGGGCGCGCGGTTGAGGACGAACCACTGCCAGATGATCTCGCGGTAGGTGTGCGGCTTCACCCCGAGCTCGTCGTACATGGGCCGCAGGATCACGTGGAGATTGCGAAGGTTGTAGAACGGGACGCGCGGGAAGTAGTGGTGCTCCGCGTGATAGTTCGAGTAGACGAACAGGAAGTCCCAGATCCCCGAAGGCCGCATCACCGTCGACCACTTGAGCGGGTTTGTCGGGTCGATGTTGTAGTGCTGGCCGAGCCGGTTGATCGTGAAGGCCACGGGGAAGACAAGGAAGTAGGGCAGGAACCACACGCGGAGCATCGCGCCCATTCCGCCAAAGTAGTACAAGGCGGCGCCTGCGAAGAGCTGGATCACGATCGTGGCCAGACGCTCGCGTGCGATCAGCCCCCGAAGCGGGGCCGGGTAGGTTTTTACCTCGTTGGCCGCGGCGCGGAAGTAGATGGGCATGAGCGCGGGTGTGCAGTAGAGGAGCTTGAACCACCGCTTGTTCCGCTTCGGCGACAGCCAATGACGCTTCGGATCGAGGTCGCTCGTTCCCAGGTTGTCGTGGTGGTCGAGATGCCAGCGGGTGAACTGAGAGGCCGAGATCCCGCTCGTGATGGCGTACAAAAGGCCCAGGGCGCGCTCGGCCGCGGGCCAGGGCTTCCTGAAGACCGCGCTGTGGACGACCTCGTGGAGAAGTGTGGTCATGTTGAAGAACGTGAACCCCTGCAGGACGATCAGGGGCGCCGCGATCCACCAGGGCTGGTCCTGGTACAAGACCACGCCGCAGATGAGGACGATCGCGAATTGCCGGGCCGCGTAGGCGAGGTGGATCGCCGGGTTCTTTTGCGACAGGGCTACGAGCTGCTCCGCGGAAACCGTCCGATGCAGGACTTCCTTGAACGGCCCGACCGCCTTCCAGTACGACTTGGGCTTGACCGCGGGTGCTTCGACTTCGGGCTGATCCATCGCCCGCGACTTTATCAGCCGCTCCCCTCGGGCCTTGAGCCGCGCAGGTTGGTCAGGGTCCGGTGATGAGACGCGCCCCGCGCCGATGTGTGAAGTATGAGTAGGCCCACCCGAGCAGCACGATCAGGCGGTTCCGGAAGCCGATGAGAAACGTGATGTGGATGGCCAGCCACGCGAGCCAGGCGAGCCGGCCCGACATCTTCCAGCCAAACAGATCGCCCTCCGCGACGCCGCGCCCGATGACCGCGAACGATCCCTTGTCCGCATATCGGAAGGGTGAACTGGCGCCGCCTCTGGCCAGGCTCAGGATGTCGCGCGCCGCGTGCCGTCCGGCCTGCATCGCGGCGGGGCAGACCCCCGGGACGCCCGCGCCATCCTGCTGGATCCAGGCGAGGTCGCCCGCCACGAAGACGTTCGGGGCGCCCGGAACCGAAAGGTCCTTGTTCACGGGCACTTTGCCGGCGCGATCAAGCGGCACACCGAGCGATCGCGCAAGTGCTGATCCCTGGACGCCGGCCGCCCAGATCACGGTTCGCGCGCCAATGCGATCGGCGCCGAGGGTGACGCCGGCTACGTCGATGTCCGTCACCCCTATTCCCGTCCAGACGTCGACGCCCAGGCGTTCGAGTTGGGCGCGCGCCGCCGCCGAAAGGTCCTCCGGGAAGGGAGGAAGCACGCGGCCGGCCCTCTCGATCAGGATGATCCGAGCCGACTTCGGATCGATGGCGCGAAAGTCGCGAGCGAGGGTTCGGCGCGAGATCTCCGCGAGCGCCCCCGCCATCTCGACGCCGGTCGGGCCCGCTCCGATCGCCACGAAGGTCATAAAGGAGCGCCGCTTCTCTATGTCGCTCTCCCGCTCAGCGTTCTCGTAAGCGAGGAAGACCCGTCGCCTGATGTCGAGGGCGTCCTCGATCGTCATTGAGGCCCGGAGCGGTTCGCTCCCAGTCGTCATGGCCGAAGTAGGAGTGGCTCGCGCCCGTCCCCACGATCAGGTAGTCAAAAGGGAGGGGTTCGGCATCCGTCTCGACGACGTTGGTCTTCGTGTCGATCCGGAGGGCCTCGGCGAGAAGCACCCGGCAGTTCTTCTGACTCGAAAGGATGCTTCGAATGGGCGCTGCGATGTCCGCCGGGTTCAACGCTGCGGTCGCCACCTGGTAAAGCATGGGCTGGAAGAGGTGGTGGTTTTTCCGGTCGATGAGTGTGACCGCGACCGGCGCGTCGCGGAGCGCGCGGGCCGCTTAGAGCCCCGCGAACCCGCCGCCGAGAATGACCACGCGAGGAGGCGGTGACCTCAATGCGGGGAAGCCACGGCCTCGGAGGGCGGAATGCGGAGGAGGCTCCGCGGCCGGCGGAGCAGCGAGAGCGCGGTCTGCGCGAGCAGGACGACCCCTCTCCTTGTGGGCATGCGCCGAGCGCGGAGCGCCATGCCGAAGGCGAGGCCGAAGCTCACGCCGAGGTTGCACACGCCGATTGCCGCGACGCCGGCCAACATGCCCGCCCAGTGTTCGAGAGAGAGGGAGCCGGGCCCGAGGCCGGCCACCGCCATGGCGAGAGTGCCGGTCACGAGGGTCACGTGGCGGACCTCGAGGGGCAGGCCGAAAAACCGGCCGACCTCAGGCGCGAAGGCGAGCCCCACCCCCAGCACCAGTGCGGTGGCCACGCCGCCCACGTGGCGGGACAGAAAATCCGCGAGCGCGCTCACGCGGGCCTCGCCGAAGCGCACGCGGAGTCCGCCGGAGGACTTCAAGGCCCCGGCCACGTTGAAGAACACGAACGCGTTGTCGATCCAGCTCGCGACCCAGCCGCCAATCCAGAGAATGACGCCGGTGAACATCGCGAAGGGGATCGTGAGGGATAGCCAGGGGTTTACGGACCCGATGACTGCCGAGGCCTTCTCCGGGGACAAAACGTGGCCCTGGGTCACCAGCAGCACGAGGGCGTCGATGAGCAGAGCGGCGGGGATGACCCCCACGAGGTTCCCGACCACCGCCGCGAACTGCGTACGGAGTACCGCGGAGGCGGTCTGGACGAACTCGGCGTCGGCTTCGGGCGAGGCGGCGGGAGACAGGCGGCTCGAGAGTGCTGAAGCCGTCATCGCGGGCAGCTTGGTGGCGAGCTTGAGATGCAGGAAGTGCATCACGGCGAAGCTGCCGCCGTAGTTGAGGGTGCCGTAGAGCGCTTCGAAAAACGGGGCCAGCCCCTTGGGGCCGAGATATTTCACGAGCGTTGTGACGGCGATGAAGATGCCGCCGCCGATCGCCGCCTCGAGGATGTGGCGAAGGTCCGAGTCGGACCGCGCGATGCCCTCCTCGCCGGTCTCACCCGCCCGTTCCACGGTCTTGCGGGCGATGAGATGGGCGCTCTGGGCGAGGACGCGGCCCGGCCTGCGATCTTCGAGTTCGCCGCGCACCATGGCCACGAGGAGGCCCCAGACCGCCTCCGTCCTCGTCTTCGGGGTGGCCGCGGTGGCCTTGACCGTGGCGATGACCTCGGCGAGGGTCTCCATACGCGTGATGTAGGAGGTCGCGCGTTCGATCTGGAACACCAGGTCGACGCTCACCCCGCGTTGTTCAACCTGGGCCAGGACGCTGTCCAGGAACCCGCGCGCGGCCCAGGTCGCCTTCATGAGCGCATCGAGGTCGGGCTTTCCCGCGACCGAGGCGGCAAAGCGGCGAGCCTCGTCCTCGAGCAGGATCATGGGGTGGTTCGAGAGCGAACCCACCTCGGGAGAACGCGCGGCTACCTCCTCGCGCAGCGCGATCGAGGTGGTCCGATTGCCGAGCAGCCAGATCGCCTCGGCGGCTTCTTGCAGGAGCCCATCGCGCCGCATCTCGGGAATCGAGGCTCTGAGCCACTCGAGCAGCGCCTCGCGCTCGTGTCCGGGAATGCGGTCGAGCCAGACGTCGTCGCCGTACTTGGCGAAGACCTGCTGAAGCGCGCCCGACAACGAGCGGTCGTTGAGGATGGGGGGAAGGACCGAGCGGACCAGCCGGCCGAGCAGCTCTTTGCCGAAGGAGGAAGACGAGGGCAGACCGGCCTCGGCGTAAATCCGAAGCGCCGAACCGCGCGCCAGCACCTCGGCGATGATCGCTCCCGCGGCCTGCGCCCAGTCCTGATGCTGGCTCAGCCGCTGAAGTAGAAGATGAGTGCGGGCCTCGGGGGTGAATCGGAACCCCCTTTCGCCGCGGAGGTAACGGGCGAGCGAACGCAGCCAGTCGAGCTGTTCGGGCGCGGAACGACCCTGGACCGCCTTCGCCTGTTCAAGAATGGTGTTGAGGTCCGTCAACTTTCCGCCGCGCAGGGCGGTGATCCATTTCCGGAGGGTGGTCATCGGGCGCGTTCATTCTGCCATCACGATCGCGAATCCCGCGCGGTCTCCTGGCCCGAACCCGCAGGGGCACGCTGCGCGTGCCCAGGAAATCCGCTTCCGCGCACGCGGGCCAACTCGCGTCTCAACCGTTCGTAGCGATCGGCGAGCCATGTTGGCGCGAGGGACCGAGCAGGATCCGCGTTCGCGAGGCCGGTGTCGGCAAGGAGCAAGGTAGAGGTCCGTGGATGAAGACAGCTTCAGGTCAACAGGTCATGCAGACGCGCCTGAAGGCTTCCGCACTCGTGAGCTCAACCTCCGGCGACATGAAGCCTGGCTTCACCGGCTCCTCGCGGAGCAGATCCGTGCTGAGGTACTTCTTGTTGCTGTCGCACAGAATCGTCACGACCACGGCATCGGGCCGCATCCGGTTCTGGACCTGAAGCGCCCCGAGCACGTTGGCGCCCGAGCTGATGCCGACGCCAAGCCCCAGCTGGGTCGCCAGCTTCTGGGCCATCAGGATGGCGTCGCCGTCATCGACCGAGATGACTTCGTCGAGTTCGTTCAAGTGGAGGATTGGTGGCACGAATTCGTCGGAGATTCCCTGGATGCGGTGTTTACCGACCTTGTGGCCGGTCGTGAGTGTCGGCGAGTTCGAGGGCTCGAGCGGATGGACCTTTACATCCCGCTTTCGCAGCCGGAGAAAGCGGCCGACCCCCATCACGGTTCCGCCGGTTCCCACCCCCGCGACAAAGGCATCGGGCACGAGATTGTGAGAGTCAAGCTGCCACCAGATCTCCGGCCCCGTGCTCTCGTAGTGCGCCTGGGCGTTTTCGTCGTTCGAGAACTGGCGGGGCAGGAAGGCGCCGGGGGTGGCTTTGGCGAAGGCCTCCGCACGGTCGATGCTGCCGAGGAAACCGCCCTCCTCCCGGCTCACCAGTTCGATCTCGGCGCCGAAGCTGCGGATCAGATCCTTGCGCTCCTGGCTCATCCAGTCGGGCATGAAGATCCGGACCGGATGTCCGAGGGCGCGCCCGACCGCGGAGAAGGAAATGCCGGTGTTGCCGCTCGTCGCCTCCGCGATGTAGCCGCCGCTCTTGAGCAGGCCGTCGTGCTGGGCCTTGCGCAGGATATGGATGGCGATGCGGTCCTTGATCGAGCCGGTCAGATTGAGGTTTTCCGCCTTGGCGTAGATCGTCCGCGGTTCGCCGCGATACAGGAGGTGAAGGGCCACGAGGGGTGTGTTGCCCACCATGTTCTTGAGGCCGCGGAACCGGAGCAGGTCCGCCCGCCCCTTCGTGAGGAGGTCCAGCATGAAGAGACTCTCGCCGCCGCGTCTTGAGGGGTCAATGATTCATTGGGCCTACCCTGGGCGCTCATATACTGATCGACATGCCCCAAGGACTCTTTCTCGGCAGGGAAGCGCCGGTTTCGGGCGACTCGCTCGGCGCCCGCATCGACCTCAACTCGACCGACCTTCTGACCCACGGCCTGATCGTCGGGATGACCGGGTCCGGGAAAACCGGACTCGCCATCGGCCTGATCGAGGAGGTGCTGCGCCTGGGGGTTCCGGTGATCGCGATCGACCCCAAGGGCGACCTCGGCAACCTGCTCCTGCTCTTCGAGGACCTCTCGGCCGCTTCCTTCGAGCCGTGGGTGGACAAAGACGCCGCCCGTCGCGAGGGGAAAACGCCGCACGAAGCCGCGGCGGCGGCGGCGGCGATCTGGAGCAAAGGGCTCGCCGACTGGGGACTTGGTCCCGCGGACATCAAGGACCTGAAGTCGAAGCACCAGGCCGCGATCTACACTCCCGGGTCTTCCGCGGGAGTTCAGCTGAATGTTCTCCAGTCCCTCGAAGCCCCTTCCCTCGCGTTCGAGAAGGCCCCCGAGGACCTGCGCGACGAGATCGCGGGGATCGTGAGCGGCCTGCTCGGCCTTTTGAAGATCGAGGCCGATCCGCTCCAGTCCCAGGAGTTCATTCTCCTTGCGAACATTGTCGAGAACGCCTGGAAGTCCGGCAAGGGCCTGACCCTCGAGAGCCTGATCGGGGCGGTCGCTGATCCGCCTTTCGACAAGATCGGCGCCCTGCCGCTCGACAGCGTCTATCCCCGCAAACAGCGCCAGGGCCTGATGATGGCGCTCAATAACCTCCTCGCCTCTCCACAGTTCCAGGCCTGGCGCGTGGGCCAGCCCCTCGACATTCAGTCGATGCTGTACGCGGCCGACGGTAAGCCGCGGCTCTCGGTGATCTACACCGCGCACCTTTCCGAAGAGGAGCGTTTCTTCGTCACCGCGCTCATTCTTGACAAAGTGAAGACGTGGATGCGACGGCAGTCGGGGACCACATCGCTCCGCGCCCTCGTCTACATGGATGAGATCTATGGCTACTTCCCGCCTCATCCCGCGAACCCTCCCACCAAGCGGCCGCTGCTGACCCTGCTGAAACAGGCGCGCGCGCAGGGAGTGGGGATCGTGCTCGCCACCCAGAATCCAATCGACCTCGACTACAAGGGACTCGGCAACATCGGGACCTGGATGGTCGGAAGGCTCCAGACCGACAATGACCGGGCCCGGCTGCGTGACGGTCTGGTTGGAGCGGGTGTGGAGGCCGCGGCGATCGAGACCCTTCTGTCGGCGACCCGCAAGCGGGTCTTCCTGTTGCACGACGTTCATCGCTTGAAGCCCTGCCTCCTCGCTTCACGGTTCGCGATGTCGTATCTCCGCGGTCCGCTGACCCGCGAGGAGATCTCGCAGCTCATGACCGTTCATGCGCCGGGAGGGGCCTCGGCCGCGGCGCCTTCGGCCCGCGACGAGTCCTCGTCCGCACCCGTCCTGCCGCCGCCCTTCAAACACCTTTACTTCCGGAAGTACGGCGCGGAACAGGCCGAGGCGCATCTCCTCGTCAAGTACGCCTATCGCCTGAAGGATCAGGACGAAGTGATCGGCGTCCGTCTCTATCCTCTTACGGTGCCTTCGCCCTCGGAGATCCTGGACGCGGAGCACATCGAACTCGATGACGAGGATGCGATCACCGCCGATCCGCCCGCCGGTGCGCGCTACGGCGATTTGCCTCCTTTCCTCTCCACGGCCGGCGCCAAAGGGGTTGAACGTGCGGTGAAGGATCGACTTGCGGATGAGTTCTGGATGAGCGTCCTGCTCGATTCGGTCACGAAGATGCAGTCTGCGCCGGGCGAATCCGCCGAGGAATTCGAGAAGCGTCTCGAGGCGAGCGTGTCGAACGCCGAGGCCGATAAGCTGCGGGAGAGGCTCCAGCGCAAGCAGCGGGATCTCCAGAAGGCCACCGAGGATCTCGAAGGCCGGGCGCAGGAGAAGAAGGCGGCGATGTTGAGGGGAGCGATAGAGGTCGGCGCCTCGCTGTTCGGGTCGCTTTTCGGCGGAAGACAGTCGACCGCCACCTCCACGATGCGAAAAGGCGCCAGTGCCATGGGCGGCGTGACTTCGAAGAACCGGATGGAGGACAACGCAGAGAGCCGGGTAGAGGTCTTGAAACAGGAGATTTCACAGATCGAGTCGTCGATCGAGAACGCGGGAGATGTCGACCCGTCCCGTTTTGAGGAGAAGACCGTCGCCCCGACGAAGACCGCCACGAAGCTTCTTCGCTACGACATCGTCTGGGTCTATTAAGACTTCCCGTAAACCGGCAGCAGAAAGCGAGCGTCGTAGTCGATCCCCGGGGTCTCCGCCTTGATCTCAAGCTCCCAGTACCGCCGCGGCGTATCGAGCAGCCGGTTCGAGAAGTCACCCTGGGGCAACCGCATGCTGATCGGTATCTCGCCCTGGGAGTTGATGTCGAACTGGCTCGAACTCAGCTCCTGCTTCACCTCGTGCAGGCAATAGAGAACCTGCCTCGAACTGCGGTTCTTCCCGGTGCCGGTCGTCTCCGTGACCTCTTCGAGGTAGCGGAGAGTGAGCGAGATCGACGGAGCCGCCTGGATCTTCCGGCTGACCTCGAGACCCGCCTCGACGGCACTCCCGGGCCGGAACGGGAACCGCGCGAAATGGAGCCGGCTCTTTCCGTACTTGAAGTACTGGAACAGCGAGTAAATCGCACCGAAGAGAACGGCGAGGGCAATCAGGTCAAAGATCAGTATGAAGATCTTCAGGGGAAGGGGACCTTCGCCCGAGAAGAAGGCCCACCAGTGGAACATCGAGAGGAACGCGGAGAGGAACAGGAACAGGAGGAAGCCCTGGAAGGCGGGCCAAAGGCTTCCGTGCTCGGCCCATCGCTTGTCCCAGGAGTGATCCCAGAACCACGGCTCCAGGGGATTCTCCTCCTTCCGTTTCCGGGCCGCGCGCGCGCGCGCCATCCCGGCCGCCCCCACCCAGGCGACGCCGAGGCCCGCGGTCGCGAAGACCCCGCCGAAAACCGTGAGCAGTTCCTTCGGTCCATTCACCTTGGCTTCGTCAAGAGGCAGGTAGCCGAGGGACATCGCCATCACGAACAGGCCGATCGCGATGAACGGCATCCCGAAGAAGATCAGGCATCCTCCGCCGGTCTGCGTGGAAGGGGCCGGCAGGTGCCCCTCGAGCCTGGTGCGTTGGGTTTCAGGCATCGTCTGCTGTTTCCTTCGTACCGCCCGGCGGCATTGACCTGTTTTCGATGGCGTTCCGCAGGGCCGCGATCTCGATTCTCAGACTCTCGAGCTTGTCGGCCTCCGCGGTCTGGCCCGATCCGATGAGCCAGGCGGCCAGGAATCCCGACAGGGTCCCGGCCAGGCCCACCCCGGTGGCCATAAGAAGAACGGCCACCGTCCGGCCCTCGGTGGTCACCGGGAATCGATCTCCGTATCCCACGGTGGTCATGGTCGTGACCGCCCACCAGACCGCGTCCTCCGCAGTCTTGATGTTGGACGCGGGGTCGGTCTCGAAATAGAGAACCGCGATGCTGCAAAAAACCAGCACGAGAAGGGCGGCGAGGCTCACGGCGAGGAATGTGTTCTCGGCCCGATGTTTGAGGATCAGCGCGGAGAGAGCACGGGCCGCGCGCAGGCCGCGCAGGACACGGAAGATCCGCAAGACGCGGGCCAGGCGTCCAAAGCGCGCTATGTCGATGGTCGGGATGGCCGAGAGCAGGTCGATCCAGCCCCAGGTCCTGAGGTATCGAAGCCGATCGGGCGATCGCGCGAGGTTGATCAGGAAATCGATGAAGAAGATCAGGCAGACGAGGAGGTCCGCGTACTGTATGACCGCCTGGGTTTCTGGCTCGAGACGAAAGGCGGCCTGAACGCCAAGCTGGCCGAGGGCGTAGAGGCAGAGCACCAGCATAAAGAGCTGGTACCCCGGCGAGGGTTCGACGATTCTGGACGCCTCCTTCATCTAGGCCGCCCCCTTGCCGCTGCCGCCGGGCTATTCCCCGGACATGAACGGATAGCGCCAGTCGGTGGCGGGGGCGAAAGTCTCCTTGATGGTTCGGGCCGAGACCCAGCGCATCAGGTTCATCCGGGAGCCGGCCTTGTCGTTCGTTCCCGACCCGCGCGCACCGCCGAAGGGCTGCTGGCCGACCACCGCCCCCGTGGGCTTGTCGTTGATGTAGAAGTTGCCCGCGGCCTGCCGCAAAAGGTGGGTGGCCTCGGCCACGCCCCGACGGTCGCGCGAGAAGATCGCGCCGGTGAGGGCGTAGGGTGAGGTCTGGTCGACGAGGTTCAGGGTCTGGATCCACTGGTCGTCGGGGTAGACGTAGTACGTCACCACCGGCCCGAAGATCTCCTCGCACATCATTCGCTCGCCCGGGTCCGCCGCTTCGACGAGCGTTGGCTCGATGAAGTAGCCGACCTCCTTGTTGGCCCCGCCGCCCGCGATCACCTTATTGTGCTTTCGCGCATGGTCGATGTAGCCGCTGATCTTGTCGAACGACGACTCCGAGATCACCGCACCCATGTAGTTCGAGAAGTCGGCGGTATCGCCGACCTTGATGTCCTTGATGATCGCCACCGTCCGCTCGATGATGTCTGCGGCGAGCGACTTCGGCAGGTACACCCGGGACGCCGCCGAGCACTTCTGACCCTGGTACTCGAAACCGCCGCGGGCGATCGCAACCGCCACTTCCTGAGGGTTCGCGGACGGGTGCGCGACGATGAAGTCCTTGCCTCCGGTTTCGCCCACGAGGCGCGGGTAGCCCTTGTACTTCGCGATGTCGTTGCCGACCCGGCTCCAGATCGACTGGAATACCGCGGTGCTGCCGGTGAAGTGAACGCCGGCCAGATCCGGGGAGGAGAGGATGACATCCGTGATCATCCGCGAGTCGCCGGAGACGAGGTTCACGACACCGGGAGGCATGCCCGCCTCTTCCAGGACATTCATGATCACCCAGGCGCTGCGCATTGACGTGTGCGCGGGCTTCCACACCACGACGTTGCCCATCAGCGCGGGTGCGGTGACGAGATTGCCGCCGATCGCCGTGAAGTTGAAGGGCGAGATGGCGTAGACGAAACCTTCGAGCGGGCGGTAGTCGGTCTGGTTCCACATCCCTTCGCTCGAGATCGGCTGTTCGCGGAGCATCTCCTGGGCGAACGAGACGTTGAAGCGGAAGAAGTCGGCGAGTTCGCAGGCGGCGTCAATTTCCGACTGGTGGATCGTCTTCGACTGGCCGAGCATGGTGGCGGCGTTGATGTCGGCGCGGTACTTCCCGGTGAGAAGGTCGGCGGCGCGGAGGATCACCGCGGCCCGCTCCTCGAAGGCCCATGAGCCCCAGGTCCGTTGCGCGCGCTTCGAAGCGTCGATCGCGGCCTGGATGTGAGCGGCCGTCGCCTCGTGCACGTCGGCCAGCACGTGCCGGTGATTGTGAGGCGAAACCACCGACGACTTGTGCCCCGTGGTGATCCGCTGCCCGTCGATCACCACCGGAATGTCGACCCGCTCCGCCGCCATGGACTTGAGGCGGGCTTTGATCTCGGCGCGCTCAGGGCTTCCCGCGGCATAGGTCTTGACCGGTTCGTTACGGGCCTCGGGGACTCGGCGGATGGCGGTGACGCTCATGGGTTTTTGTGGCTCCTTGAATTTTTGGCGGGCGAGGAACTCAACGAATCGGGCGTGGGCTCGGTCTAACCTCAACAGATGCGGGATCCGATTGTGAGATCGACGCTTGACAGTTCGGGTTTGGCCCCTCATTATCGCTTACGATCCGGTTAGCCATCAGGGCCGGTAACCACCAAGAAGCCGCTCAGATGATTGAAGTCGGAGGTCGTTTATGGGTCTCACCGCTTCGGAACTCGCTAGAAAAACCGCACTTCACGCGCTGAATCGGCTGGGTTTCGGTCCCAGGCCAGCCGACATCGAGACGGTTCTCGAACGCGGGATCGAGGACTACGTCAACGATCAGCTCGAGCCCAGGCCCGACGGCGCGCTCGAGGCGCGTCTTACCCCGCTAAACAACACCCTGCGCCTTTCGACCACCCAGGTGCTGACGACCTATGCCGATTCGGGCAACCAGACCTCGTCGATCCAGGCCTACCTCGACAATTTCCACACCGCGAAGCTCATCCGGTCCGTCCACACCACGAACCAGCTCGATGAGGTGCTCGCCGATTTCTGGTTCAACCACTTCAACGTCAACATCAACGACGGTCTTGTCCGCTACTCGATTCAGTCCTACGAGCGCGACGCCATCCGCCCGAATGCGATGGGGAAGTTCGAAACCCTGCTCAGGGCCACCGCCGAACACCCGGCCATGCTCTTCTATCTCGACAACTACCTGTCGACGGCGGCGCGCACAGTCAATGGCCGCCTCGTGCAGGGCCTCAACGAGAACTACGGGCGCGAACTGCTCGAACTCCATACCGTCGGCGTCGACGCCGGCTACACGCAGGCCGATGTCTACGATGTCTCCCGCGCCTTCACCGGGTGGGGAATCGACAACGTGGGCCGTGGCGGCAACTTCAGGTATCTCCAGACCGCGCACGACACGGCCTCGAAGAGCGCTTTTGGGCTCCAACTCGCCGCGGGCGGGCAGAAGGACGATGGCGAACGAGTCATCAAGTACCTTGCCAATCATCCGTGGACCGCGCGGTTCATCTCCACCAAGCTCGCCCGGCGGTTCGTCTCCGACACTCCGCCCTTGAGCATCATTGATCGCATGGCGGAAACCTGGATCGCCAGCGAGGGCGACATCAAGGCGGTCTTGCGGACGATGATCGGATCCTCGGAATTCTGGGCCGAGGCGTTCAGCCCCGCGGGGAAACCGAAGACGCCTTTCGAATACGTCGCCAGCTCGATCCGCGCGGTGGGAGGAGAGGTCACAGCCAGCCGCAGCGTAGTGGCCTACCTCTCGCAGATGGGCCAGCCGTTGTATCAGTGTATTCCGCCCACCGGCTACTCCGACAGCGGCGCCGAGTGGCTGAACCCCTCCTCGCAGATTTACCGCATGAACTTCGCCCTCGATCTGGCTCAGGGCCTGGTCAACGGCGTGAGCGTGAACGTCAGGAACTTCGCCCTGGGGGCCGACCTCACCAGTCCGGCCTCGGTGGCCAAGGCCGCCAATGGCGCGGTCTTTGGCAGCACCATCGGCCAGGCGACCCTGGATGCGGCGACGCGCGTGGATACGCGCATCACGAACCCCTCGTCAGCGGTGCGCGTGTCGGCGTTGCTGCTGGCTTCCCCTGAGTCCCAGGTCCGGTAGGAGAGACGCCATGAACATGCCTTTCGATCCCTCCCGCCGCATCTTCCTCCGCGGAGCCTCCGCCTCCGCCGCCGCCGTCGGTATCGGCTTCGGCCCGTCGGCCCTGATGTCGCGCACCGCCCAGGCCGCAACCGGGCCGAAGGTCTTCGTCCAGATCTTCATCCGTGGCGGCGTCGACACCCTCAACATGGTCGTGCCCTACGGAGAGTCGGCGTACTACGACATCCGGGGTGCGATCGCGGTCCCGAGGCCGGGCCAGGCGGGCGGCGCGCTGCGGCTCGACGACACGTTCGGACTTCACCCGCTCCTCGGCGATCTCATGCCGCTGTGGAACGATGGACGTCTCGCGATCGTCGACGCGGTGGGGAACAACGACCTCACCCGGTCGCACTTCGACGCCCAGGACTTCATGGAGACGGGCACGCCGGGGAATAAGAACACCCCGACGGGCTGGCTCGATCGCGCGATCAAGATGATTCCGGGGCAAAACGTCTCCGAGGCGGTTGCCTTCCAGGCCCAGCTTCCGCGGTCTTTCATGGGACCGGAGCCCGTGCTCGTCGCGAGCAACCTGACCACGTTCAACTTGAAGGTCGGGACCAACTGGCGAACCGAGGCCGAAACCGCGCTGCGCGGCATGTACGGCGCGCGCGAGGACGCGGTCGGCAAGGTGGGCCGCGAGACCTTCGAGGCCATCGACACGATTGTCCGGTCGCCCGTACTCAGTGTGGCCCCGGGCAACGGCGCGGTCTATCCAAACGCCACCATCGGAACCTCCCTCCGCCAGGCCGCGGCGATCATCAAGGCCGGGATCGGCACGCGGACGATCTTCGTCAGCGTGGGCGGCGCCTTCGACACGCATTCGGGCCAGATCGCGGCGCACCAGACCGAGTTGCCCCGGATCGGGAGCGCGCTTGCCGCCTTTTCGCGTGATCTCGGCGGACTTATGGACGATGTCGTCGTCATGCTCGTGTCCGAGTTCGGGCGCACCGCGTTCGTGAACGGCTCGGCCGGGACCGACCACGGTTCGGCGAAAGCAGTGTTCGTCATGGGCGGAAGTGTTCGCGGCGGTCGCGTCCTCGGGCGCTGGCCGGGTCTTGCGAATTCGCAGCTGTACCAGACCCGCGACCTCGCGACCACCACCGATTTCCGCGACGTTTACGCGGAGGTCGCCCGGAAGCACCTGGGCCTTACCGACATGGGGACTCTCTTCCCCGGCTACACCCCGGGCGTCGGTGTGGGCCTGCTCGCGTAATTCGAACGCGGGCGGGTCGCGTGTCGGCCCGAACAACTCCTCCAATCAAAAGAGAACAAAGGAACCACCCAATGAAGACGGTCAGTGTGTTGCGGCGTGTCCTCGGCGCGGCCGGCGCCGCCCTCCTCCTGGCCGCGGCTCCGCTGTGCGCTCAGGAAGCGGCCGCACCCGTGAAGGCTCAGGACGGCAAAGTCGGCCTGTACGCGGGCTATGCTTTCTTCAAAGCCGACGATGGGAACCTCCACGGCCTTCGCCTCTCTCCGGAGTACCGCCTGAACGGTCTGATCTCGATCGTGGGTGACTTCTCGATGGAGAAGGGCACGATTTCCTCGAGCGATACGACCCTCACGACCTACCTGGGTGGGCTGCGCCTGAAGCGGGGGATTGGTTCGGCGAGTCTGTTCATTCATGCCCTGGCCGGAGGGGTGCGGACGTCCTCATCGATCAGCCCGTTCGGCGGCGTGACCATTTCGGTCGCGGAGAGCGGCCTTGGCCTTGACGGCGGCGGCGGCGTGGAATTCAAGGTCACGAACTCCCTCAAGATGCGCGTGGGCGCTGATTACCTCCGCCGCAAGATTGAGGTGGCGGGCGGGCGTACCGAGAACCTAAACGACATCCGCGCCACCGTCGGGGTGGTTTTTTAGCCGCCCGGTTTGGGGCACGCGCAGCGTGCCCCTACGATGCCGCCACCTGATCCAAGAACTCGGCGTTCGTCTGGGTCTTCGACAGGCGCTCCAGCATGAGTTCCATGGCGTCCGTCTGATGCAGGGTCGAGAGGACCTTGCGAAGCACCCAGACGCGCATTAGTTCCTCGCGGCCCAGCAGAAGTTCCTCGCGTCTCGTGCCGCTGCGGTTGATGTCGACCGCGGGGAGGATGCGCTTCTCCATCATGCGGCGGTCGAGGACGATCTCCGAGTTTCCGGTGCCCTTGAACTCCTCGAAGATGATGTCGTCCATGCGCGAGCCGGTGTCGACGAGGGCGGTGGCGATGATGGTGAGCGAACCGCCCTCCTCCATCGCGCGGGCCGCGCCGAAGAACTTCTTCGGGAGCAGCAGGGCGGACTGATCGAGACCGCCGGAAAGGGTCCGGCTCGAGCTGCCGATCGCGTTGTTGTAGGCGCGGGCGAGGCGGGTGATCGAGTCGAGCAGGATCACCACATCCTGGCCATGCTCGACCAGGCGGCGCGCGTGTTCGATCACCATCTCCGCGGTCTCGATGTGCCGCTGCGGTTCCAGGTCGAAGGTCGAAGCGATGACCTCGCCCTTCACCTTCCGCTGCATGTCGGTGACTTCCTCGGGTCTTTCGTCGATGAGGACCACGAGGAGGGTCACTTCCGGGTGATTGATGGCGATCGAGTTCGCGAGGTTTTGCAGGATCACGGTCTTGCCGGTTCGGGGCGAGGCCACGATCAGGCCGCGCTGTCCCTTGCCGAGCGGCGTCATCATGTCGAGGATCCGCCCGGTCATGTCGGTGGGGGTGGTCTCGAGGCGCAGGCGATGCTGGGGATAAAGAGGGGTCAGGTTGTCGAAGAGGATCCGGTCGCGCGCGGAATCGGGATCGAGATTGTTGATGCTGGTGATCCGGGAGAAGGAATAGAAGCGCTCGGCGTGCCGCGGCGCGCGCACGATCCCCGCGAGCTTGTCGCCGGTGCGCAGGAAGAAGCGACGGATCTGCGAGGGTGAAACGTAGATGTCGTCGGTCTCCACGCGGAAGCCCACTTCCGCGCCCCGCAAAAAGCCGTACCCTTCCTTCGCGGCGGCGAGGACGCCCGACGAGGTGAGCGGTATCGGACTGTGCGAACGAATGCGCAGGAGACGGCGGAGCAGCTCCTCGCGGGGAAGACCCGAGGCCTCAGCGACCCCGTTCTCCTCGCCCATGGCTACGAGGGCGAGCCGCTCGGTCTTGCGCAGCAGGGCGAAGTCGCCGATCGAGAACAACCCGGTGGACGGCGCCTCCACGGGCTCGGCCTCGGGGGCGGGGGGCGGCTCGGGCTCGTCGATTTCCGGGGCTTTGGGAGTTCTGGCCATTCGGGGACGATCGATCTAGTGCGTCACGGGCGGCGCGGCCGGCGCCGGGGGAGGGTTCGGCGCATCGATCTGGGCCGGCGAACCGTTCGTGGGGAGAATCGCGATTCGGAACACCTGGTCGACGGAGTCGACGAGATGGATGGTGAGCGCCGCCTTCACTTCCTCCGCGACATCGGCCAGATCCTTCTCGTTCTCCCTCGGCAGGATCACGGTGGTGGCGCCGATGCGGTGCGCGGCCAGGAGTTTCTCCTTGAGCCCGCCGATGGGCAGGACCTTGCCGTGGAGGGTGATTTCCCCGGTCATGCAGATGTCGTGGCGAACCGGCGCTCCTTGAAGGGCGGAGACGAGCGCGGTTGCGATGGTGATGCCCGCGGATGGTCCATCCTTGGGGATGGCGCCCTCGGGCACGTGGATGTGGATGTCGACCTTGCGGTAGAAGTTGGGCTCGATGTTCAGTTCGCTCACGTGCGCGCGCACGTAGGAAAGAGCCGCGCGGGCGCTCTCCTGCATCACGTCGCCTAGTTTCCCGGTGAGGGTGAGCGCCCCCCGGCCCGGCATCAGGGTGACTTCGATGGGCAGGGTCTCGCCGCCGACCTCGGTCCAGGCGAGGCCCATGGCGAGACCCACTTCGCTCTTCTCCTCGGCCTGCGGATCGCGGAAGCGGGGAACGCCCAGAAGCTCGATGACGTCGCCCTCCGAGAGCACGATCTTGTAGTCGGCGCCCCGCTCGACCACGCGGCGCGCGGTCTTGCGGGCGAGGCTGCCCAGCTCGCGTTCGAGGCTGCGCACCCCGGCTTCGCGGGTGTAGCGACGGATCACGGTCTTGAGGGCGGAGTCCGGAATTTCGAGGTTGGCGGGCTTGAGACCGTTCTGCTCGAGCTGCTTTGGAACCAGATGGCGCCTGGCGATCTCGATCTTCTCGGCCTCGGTGTAGCCCGCGAGGCGGACGATCTCGAGGCGGTCCTGCAGGGCGTGGGGGATGCCGTGCAGCGTGTTGGCGGTGGCGATGAAGAAGACGGAGGACAGGTCGAAGTCGACATCGAGATAGTGGTCGGAGAAGTTCTTGTTCTGTTCCGGGTCCAGGACCTCGAGGAGGGCCGAGGAGGGATCGCCGCGGAAGTCGTACGTCATCTTGTCGACTTCGTCGAGAAGGAAGACGGGGTTGCGGGTCGCGGCCTTCCTCATCAGCTTCACGATCTGGCCGGGCAGGGCGCCGATGTAGGTGCGACGATGACCCCGGATCTCCGCTTCGTCACGGACGCCGCCGAGGGAGAAGCGGACGTAGGGACGGCCGGTGCAGCGGGCGATCGAGCGGGCGAGCGACGTCTTGCCCACGCCGGGCGGCCCGACGAAGCACAGGATCGGTCCCTTGGGCTCGTCCACGAGCTGCCGCACGGCAAGGAACTCGAGAATGCGCTCCTTGATCTTATCGAGGCCGTAGTGGTCCTCGTTGAGAATCACCTCGGCGGCCTTGATATCCCGGGTCTCCTTGGCCTTCCGGCGCCAGGGCATCGACACCAGCCATTCGAGGTAGTTCCGCGAGACCGTGGCCTCGGCGGACATCGGCGGCATTCCTTCGAGGCGCTTCAACTCCTGGCGCGCCTTCTCGAGCGCCTCCTTGCTCATCTTCGCCTTCTCGATGCGCTCCTTCAGTTCCTCGAACTCGCTCGGGCGCTCTTCCTTCTGGCGTTCCTTCTGAAGCGACTTCATCTTCTCGGAGAGGTACTGTTCCTTGGGCGACCGTGCGCCCTTGGGAGCACGGCCCTCGCGCTTCTCGGCCTCGAGCCGCTCGACTTCGACCTCGAGCGACTGGGTGAGGCTCAGAAGGCGCGCCGAAGGGGAGGGCGTTTCGAGCAGGGCCTGCTTCTCGTCGGTGGGGAGCACCAGGTGCGAGGCGACGGTGTCGGCGAGCTTGCCCGCGTCCTGGACGCGGACCGCGGCGAGCATGGCGTCGTAGTGGAGGTGGTTCGACATCTTCACGTAGCGGTCGAACAGTTCGACCACGCGCCGGACCACGGGTTCGATGTCGCCTTCCGGAGGCATTCGGGGGATGGTCCGCACCAGCGCTTTCATGAAGCCGCTCTCTTCCCCGAACTCGAGGGCCTGGCCACGGTCGACGCCTTCGACCAGAACGCGCAGGTTGCCGTCGGGCAGGCGAAGGCTCTGCACGATCTGACAGATGGTCCCGAAAGCGCGCACCTCGCGGGGAGAGGGCGAGTCGCGCTTGGGATCGAGCTGGGCGGTGAGGAACAGACGCTTGCTCCGCTGCAGGGAGTGTTCGAGGGCCAGGATCGAGGGCTTCCGCCCGATCACGAAGGTCATCATCATGTGCGGGAAGACCACCACATCGCGAAGCGGAACCGTGGGCAGGGCCTCCGGCGTGTCGGGGGTTGGTTTGTTCGATGGAGGCATGGAGATTGGGTCCGTCCTTCTCTGGTCCTTAGGAACGCGCCGCCTGTATGGCGCGCCTCGTCAGTTTTCGGCTTGAGGCCGGTGGCGACTCAAGCGAGCCCCGGGCTTCTAGCCGGCTTTCTCGATCACCATGATCGGCTTTTCGCCCGACGCCACCACTTCACGCGTGATCACACACTCCTTGACCTTCTTGAGCGACGGGAGGTCGTACATCAGGTCGAGCATGAGATCTTCGAGGATCATCCGGAGGCCGCGGGCGCCGATCTTCCGCTCGATCGCGAGGTCGGCGATCGCCAGCATGGCGTCATCGGTGAAGCGCAGCTTCACGCCCTCGTATTCGAACATCCGCTGGTACTGTTTGATGATCGCGTTGCGGGGAGTGGTGAGGATGTCGATGAGCGCGCGCTGGTCGAGATCGTGCAGCGTCGCCACCACGGGGAGGCGGCCGATGAACTCGGGGATGAGCCCGTAGCGAATGAGATCCTGAGGCAGGACCCTCTGAAGAAGGGTGTGCTTTTCCACGTTCTTGGCCTCGGCCTCGGCCTTCTGGCCGGTGCGGAAGCCGAGGGTCTTGCGGCCGATGCGCCGCTCGACCACCTTCTCGAGTCCTACGAAGGCGCCCCCGCAGATGAAAAGGATGTTCGAGGTGTCGACCTGGTAGAACTCCTGGTGCGGGTGCTTGCGGCCGCCCTGCGGGGGAACGTTCGCGACCGTTCCTTCGAGGATCTTCAGGAGGGCCTGCTGCACGCCCTCGCCGGAGACGTCGCGGGTGATGGAAGGGTTTTCATCCTTGCGCGAGATCTTGTCGATCTCGTCGATGTAGATGATGCCTTCCTGGCACTTCTCGATGTCGCCGCCCGCCGCCTGAAGGAGCTTGAGGATGATGTTCTCGACGTCCTCGCCGACATAGCCGGCCTCGGTGAGGGTGGTGGCGTCGACCATGGCGAAGGGGACGGAGAGCATCCGGGCGAGGGTCTGCGCGAGCAGGGTCTTGCCGGTGCCGGTGGGGCCGATGAGAAGGATGTTGGCCTTCTGGAGTTCGACATCTCCGCGGATCTTCTGTTTGGAGATCTGAAGCCGCTTGTAGTGGTTGTGCACGGCCACCGCGAGCTTCTTCTTCGCCATGTCCTGGCCGATGACATAGTCGTCGAGGAACTTCTTGACGTCGTGGGGGGCCGCGAGATTGCCCTTGGCCTTGGGGGTCGGGGTCTTTTTGTCGTCGGCGATGATGTCGTTGCAGACTTCGACGCACTCGTCGCAGATGAAGACCGTGGGGCCCGCGATGAGCTTGCGGACATCGCCCTGGTCTTTGTTGCAGAACGAACAGCGGAGGGTCTCGCCGTCGTTTCTCTTCATCGTTGTCATCTGGAGGCGACCATCGTTCGTGACCCTCTCAGGCTTTTTCCTTCTCTCGCTTGGCGATCACCTGGTCGATGATGCCGTACTCGACGGCCTGGGTGGCGCCCATGATGAAGTCACGGTCGGTGTCGGCCGCGACCTTCTCCACGGGCTGGCCGCAGTGGTGGGCGAGGATCTGGTTGAGGGTGTCCTTCATCCGCAGGATCTCCCGCGCCTGGATGGCGATATCCGAGGCCTGGCCCTGGGTGCCGCCGAGGGGTTGATGGATGAGGATGCGCGCGTTGGGAAGGGCGCATCGTTTGCCCTTGGTGCCGGCCGCGAGGAGAACCGCGCCGAAGGAGGCGGCCTGGCCCACGCAGATGGTCTGGATGTCGGGCTTGATGAGCTGCATGGTGTCGTAGATCGCCATGCCGGCGGTTACGATGCCGCCCGGGGTGTTGATGTAGAGGTGGATGTCTTTTTCCGGGTCTTCTGCTTCGAGAAAAAGGAGTTGCGCGATGATCAGGTTCGCGACCGCATCGTCGATCGGAGTTCCGATGAAGATGATGTTGTCCTTGAGAAGGCGCGAGAAGATGTCGTAGGCGCGCTCTCCGCGGGCGGTCTGCTCGACCACCATGGGCACGAGCATGGCGTGGGTGTCCCTCATTCGAAGTTGACTCTAGCAGCGGCTCTTATCATGTCAATAATGCGGCGGTCCCGCGCCTGAGCGGCCAGCCGCAGCTTCTGATCGTCGTTCAGACGGCCCATGATCGCGTTCTCGCTGGTCCTCGCCCGGGCGGCCAGCCGCTTGATCTGATCCTGGATGTCCTCGTCGCTGGCCTCGATCTTCTCGGCCTTGCCGATGGCGTCGAGGAGGATCTCGAGCTTCACCTGCTTTTCGGCCCCATCCTTCTGCTCGGCCTCGATCTTCTCCCAGTCGAGATTGATCTTCTGAAGGTCGAGGCCCTGCTGCTGGAGGTTCTCGGCAAACCGGCGGGTCCGCGCCCCGACCTGCTCGTCAACCAGGCTTTGCGGGATGTCGAAGGTCGCGAGGTCGGCCAGCTTGTTGAGGACCGCGTCCTCGATGATGACGTCTTCGTTGTGCTTGAGGGCGCGCTCGATGCTCTCGCGGACGCTCGTCTCGAGGGCCTGGTAGTTGTCGAAGTTCAGATCCTTGGCGAACTCATCGTCCTTCGCGGGCAGGGTCTTCACTTTGATGGCTCGAACCACGACGTTGTAGTCGACGGTGCGGACGACCGGGGAGTCTCGATCTTCGTTCTCTCGTTCGACGGCCCGGGCCTCGCGGGTTTCGCCGGGCCGCACGCCGAGGAGGGCCGCGTTCAGCTCCTGGTGGTTGCCGGAGTGACCGATCTCGATGAGGGTTTCCTCGCGCTTCCGCGCCTGGCCGGTCGAATGGTCGGTGACCGCGATGTCCACCTCGACGAAGTCGCCCTTCTCGGCCGGCCGATCCACCGCAGGCTCAAAGCGGGCGCTCGCATCGCGCAGGCGTTCGATCTCGGTGTCGATCATCTCATGGCTCGCGGTCTGCTTCTTGACGCTTACTTCGATCCCCCGGAACGTGGGAACCGCGACCTCGGGAAGGATGTCGAACGTGATCCGGAACTTAAGTGAGCCCTCGGGCGAAAGTTCCACCTTCTCGAGCTTGGGCGAAGCTACCGGGCGGAGCTTGTGGGTTTCGAGCTCCTTCGGCAGGTACTCGTTGGCGATGGCCTCCACCGCGTCCTGCTCGACGTCGGCCTTGAACTGCCGCTTCACCACCGCGAGGGGCACCTTGCCCGGTCGAAAACCGGGAAGTTGAGCCTTCCTGGCGATGCTCTTCGCGCGCTTGTCGATCTCCTTCGAGACGACCTCCCTGTCGATATCGAAGTCGATGGCCTTGCGGACGGAGTTTTCGGAGGTGAGTTCAGCTTTCAAGATTTCTCTCTGGGTCTTCATGGAGACAACGCGAAGCGGACCGGCTGTCTATGGGTTTAGGGGGCGTTCCCTGCTTCCGGCCCCCTTCAAGCGGCGGTTCCTGGGCCGCTTCTGGAGCGCGAAGGCACATTGTACGCGGTCAGGCTTTGAAGCCGAACTTCCGACGGGGGGGGAAGGGGCGGAAAACGCGTGGGGCGATAAACTCCTCGCCCACGTGCGGGCGTGGCGAAATGGCAGACGCGCGGGTCTTAGAAGCCCGTGAGGAAACTCGTGCTGGTTCAAATCCAGTCGCCCGCACCAGCGAGACCGTCACCCCGGCGGAAGCCGGGGCCCACTTCCCGACTATCAGGTCGCTTGTTCTCGCTCGTCTAGACCGCGCGCCGGCCCGAGAGGGCCAGCATGCCTTTCACGATCCGGTACAGGAACCAGAGGGAGATGAGGGCCCACGCCGCCCAGCCGGGGACGTAGAGGAGCAGGAAAAGGGGAGAGGTGATGAGATAGAGCACGCTGGCCCAGACCACGGACTTGAGCCGCCACGTGTAGTGCGACTCCTGGTACGACCCCGATGCGTCCCCCTGCATCACCATGTCGGCGATGAAAGCAACGATCAGGAGAAACACGCTGGCGTGAATCCCCGGGACCACGGCGGCAATCGCCACGACGAGGTGCAGCAGGTAGCTCACCCAGCTCACGGCGCTGACGGTGTCACTCGGGTGGGTGGTGATGTTGTTCATGGTTTGAAACACTAGCCTCATCAGGATTTACGTAGAGCGTGTCCGGTATGTTTCGTGCGATCACCGCGTCTCTTCGCGATCGGAACGGGCGTTCGCGCTGGCCCCCCGCTTTCGCGGGGGTGACGTGGGTGCCCAATGGGCCTGGTTGTGGTTCGTTACCGGATGTGGAACTTCGACTTGACGAGCTTGCCGCTCTTCTCTTCGCAGAAGTACCACGCGGACAGGTCGTTCAGGGGGACGAAGCGCCGTTCTTCCTTGCGGTAGTGCCAGTCCTTTTCCACCTGGTAGAACACCTGGCGCTTCCGGCACTCGAGGATGTTCGTGATCTCGTTGTCGTGGTGGTTGTCGGAGTCGTAGTCGGTGATCGCACGCTGACCCATCTCGGAGTACAGCAGGTTCAGCTGCTGGAGGAGGCGGTCGGTCTCCGGGTCGAGGTCCTGGATCTGCAACCCGAGCCTTCGCGCTTCGCGGGCGGTGATCGGGTACTGGTGCGCCGGATACGATGAATTGAGTTCCTTGGCGATGCGCTCGGCCCGCTTCTCATCCTTGAGGTGGTAGCTCAGGATCTCCTGGCAGAGCTTGCGGGAGAGACTGCTCGCGCGGTCGAGGGCGCCGATCACCAGGGGGTGGATGTACTTGTACAGTTCCTGGTAGGGCGTGATGCTCCGGCCCTCCACGTGGGTGGCGTCGCGCCAGAGCTTGATCACGCGGTCGACCTCATCGTTGCTCACCGCGACGAGGTTGTTGGTGTGATCGACCGGGGAGAGTTCATGCTCGAGCGACGTATCCACCGCGGTGAGATAGGACAACGGCCCCATGCCGATCTCGTCCGCGCCCAGGGCGAACATCGTGGCCGCCGACGCGCAATTGAGGGGCGCCAGGACCACGAGACGCTTGCAGGAACTGCGGAGGAGATGAACCATGCGGAGTGAGGCCATGCCGCTGCCCCCGTCGGACTTCACGAACAGCGTGATGGTCTCCTGAGGCCCGATCTCCCGCAGAACTTCATGGAGCGCCATGACGTCGTTGTCGCAGACCGAGCCCGAGGTAGACGTCCAGTAGGTGAGGAAGGTGCCTTCGACACGCCTGGCGAGCTTCGCGAGCAGGGCCTGGGTTTTGTCGAAGAGGAGCGGGGGAGTCTTGATTCTGGGGCGGCGGCCTTTGGATTTGGTCATTGTGGAGCCGGGCAGTTTACGTCAGGCGATAGTTTGAGGGCGGGGTTGCTTCGTCGCGGGGGTCGGCTAGAACAGCGAGCCTTGGGGATCGGG
>Ga0163152_10000862_pt1 | contig 50181 bp, 73 predicted proteins | sample OliLakLV19MP8IB2_FD_148635 | JGI IMG/M metagenome (GOLD analysis project Ga0163152, IMG submission 148635) | Freshwater microbial mat bacterial communities from Lake Vanda, McMurdo Dry Valleys, Antarctica - Oligotrophic Lake LV.19.MP8.IB-2 | ecosystem: Environmental > Aquatic > Freshwater >... | reverse complement strand
GATCCTCTCGTGTGCTATTTGTTGAATTTCCTAATTTGGATCTATACCTTTCCAAAGGAAGCTTTTGGAGCAGAAGCTACTATGCTGGCAGTTGTGGAGGAGCCTCATTAGAGGTTGTAAAACAATATGTTCAAAACCAGCGCCATTCATCCCCCACCCAACAAGTTGGGTGGGGGTCTTCTGGCGGAAGATGATAAAAAAATGAAAATGAAATTAATAAACGGATGGAAATCCAGAAGTAAGCAATGGGATAAAATAGAAGTAAAGGTAAGGATCAGTTTCCTTACTTTATTTGAGTTGAATGTGGATGTGACAGCAAGAAAGCTGTCAATTACCCTGCTAAACCTCACTGTGAGCTTAGGCTAGGCCCAAGCATTTGTTTTAGAGTTGCCATTAAGTGATATTTGAGTAGAATCTTGGTGGAGTTTGAATGAATTTAAAGGAAACTCTGGATAAAATCACTGAGATTTTGAGATGTATTCAACATGCGAACCAGACTAAAGAAGAATTAATTGCTACCTTACAAAACTTATTAATACTGGTTGGACAAATAGTTGTTCAAAGAGACACGGCAAATCAGGAATTGTATAGGTTCAATAACCAATTATGGATTTCTCACATCCTCGGACAAATAGAGTGTCCAGAGTGCGCCTCTCCTATTCCTTTGGACTTTTATGTTGGCTCCAAGGGCGTAGACGGAAGTCCCGTGTCAGCAGCAAATAAAGACAAGCTCATTGAGCTACTGGAGTTCCCACCGATCACCAGAGATGATCTGGCTCGTAATCCAATACCGGATTACATGCCTGAACTTTAGTAAAATTACGGTATAATGGGGAAAAATGGAAGATTACGATTTTTCAATTCGCAACGAGATAGATTCCTTAGGCCACACCGACCACGAGCTTGGCGGCTTGCTTTCTCGCTATAACATTCCTCACGGACCTAGCCAACCACCTCCTCCACGGATGAACGCCCCTGCGGGAGATCCATATCTTGCAAATTTGATAGGTCAATTACAGGGTGCAATAGGCAATACCCAGCGCCAACCAACTCGTCAGCTTGGTGGCGGCTTTAATCTGAACATAGAATCTGACACTCTTAAGTGGCTACTTGTTCTTCTATTTTTGTTGGTCGTTCTTTGGTTAGTATTTACCTATACTCGCAGTAAACCTGAGCCATCACTAGCCAGAAACCCATTGAAGCGCAGGTTGCGACAGTTAGAAGCTCAAGTCAAAAGGATGCGGAGTCAAAAATTAAAAGAACTCCCATCTGATGATATTGACCTCTCTGACGAAGAATAAACCCCAAACCATCTGATCAATTGCTAAAATCTATGCAATGGATATCCGCAAGGCACGTCGGAAAGACATTGCTAAGATCACGGAACTTGCTAGAGCCGGCGGGCTCTATAGGTATCCACTTATGCTTTACTGGATTTTGATCACATTGGGGTGGGTTCAAATAGTAGAAGAGCACGGTATCACAATCGGTTTCTACAGTTATGTTCTACTCCCTTACTGTCCGGTTGCTTTCATGCTTCAAATCGCCTTAGTCAGCACCCACCAGAAAAAAGGGCTTGGCAGCCAGTTGCTTGCCGGAATATTGAATTTTTTATCTTCTAAAAAGGTCAAGCTCGTTAAGGCTCATACTTTAAAGCCACACGTTTCCGCTTGGTTGGTTAAGAATGGCTTCACCGAAATGATTTCTTTTGGCGGCGTGCGGGTCCTTAAAAAATATTTGTAAGTTCATCGATTGTTAGACAATTGTTGCCTGATACCATGTTCGCATGGCGAAATTAAGTCTTGCTCTAATTGTCAAAAATGAAGAAAAAAATCTACCGCGTTGCCTCGATTCTGTAAAAGGACTTTACGATGAACTAGTGGTAGTAGACACCGGCTCCACAGACGCTACTGTTGCGATTGCTAGCCGTTACACCGATAAGGTATTCTTTTTTGAATGGGTCAATGATTTCGCTAAAGCTCGTAATTTTAGTTTTAGCAAGTGCTCCAATGAGTGGGTAATGTGGATCGACGCCGATGATATCCTGAAACCCAATGACATTAAAACCATACGTGAAGAGTTTGAGAAGCTCAGCGTGCAGGATCACTTGGATTTCTTACTGATTAACTATCACTATTGGGTTGAACCACCTACCGCTGAAGGGGCTGCAAAAGCGACTCAACTCAGGGAACGTATAATTCGCAAAAGTAAGGCTCTCTGGAGAGAGCGTTGCCATGAGCATATTATAGTTGATTGGAACAAAAGTGCTACTATTGACTCCGCCTATGTTTGGCATTTACGAGATAACGAAGACCGTATACTGGATGCTGACAGAAATATAAATATAATGAAATTATGCATTCAAGAAAATCCGAATGCTCGCAATCATCACTATTTGGCACAAGAATACGCCGATCATGGAAAACACGAGGAAGCTATTGAAAGTTACAAAAAATCAATTGAAATGTGCGACACGGTCGAAAATTCATTTCAAACTTGTTTTAAGATAGGAAAATCTTACGCGATTCTCGGAAAAAATTCAGACGCAATCGAGTGGATTAAAAAATCATTAGATTATTCCGTGGCTTACCGTGAGCCCCTCCAGGTGATTGGTGAGTTATATTTCAATCAAAACGATTTTGAAAAGGCTGCTTTTTGGCTAGAAAGTTTACTGAACATCCCTGAGCCAGCCAGACCAGTAATGATAGTTGTTAAAGAATTGTATCAACAGCCTTGGATGGTATACAACCAATTGCTTAAGTGCTATTACAATACTCGGCAATATGCTAAAGCTGCGGTGGTGTGTAATAAATTATACGAATTCACCAAGCAAGCAGGTTTAATCAATGATCTAACTTCGATTCAAAATGAAATTAAAAAGACTTATAAACGTCCGGCTACAATCACTAGATTGAATTTAGGTTGTGGCGGCAAAGCAGAGCCGGGTTACATAAATTGTGATCTCTTTCCAGGCCCTAAAGTTGACGAAGTATTTAGCTTAGACGAAGTGCCTTACGCGGATAAAAGTGTAGACGAAATTGCTAGTGAGCACGCACTAGAGCATATACCCCGTCCTCGCGCTGAAAAGGCAATACTGGAGTGGGCCCGAGTCATCAAAAAAGGCGGCAAACTAAAACTTAAAGTACCGGATCTTGAGTTGTGCTGCAAAAAATTCATGGAAGACCCAGCTAACCGAGATAATTGGTGGATGCACACCCTGTATGGGGTCCAAGACCACAGGGGCGACCCTAGCGCCGGCTTGCCGGGCTCTGTTAATTACGGACAGATTCACTACACAGGTTTCACCAAGGAGAGACTTAGTAAATTGCTGACAGAGGCGGGCTTCGTAATAGACCACATGAGTAATTACGACGGATGGGACACCCCGTCTATCGCGGTCGAGGCGCATATTCCCGATTTGCAAACTGGCCAGATCAAGAAAATAGCATTTATTAATAATTCACTAATTCCTAGATACCTTAGCTATGGGGATTATTGGGCTGACGCATTCAAAGCCAGCGGACATGAAGTTGTGGAATTACGATACGACAAGATAAGCCAATTACCTCAGGGCCAAGACTTATATTTCTTTTTAGAAGGCGCCCCTCGTTACAATCCTTTACAAATTTCGGCTGTAGCCCCAAAAGCTCTTTACACCCAAGAGGAACAACAACCAGAAAATTTGCGTGCGTATGACTTTATATTCACGCCAGACGCAGCCAAGTGCGGTAGATGGAGAGCTATGGGATTCAACGCTCACGAGATTCCAAATACAAACCATGCCCAACACATCACTGCAATATTACAGATTGCTAATACCAGCGCGCCAGGCGCAGTTGTTGCACAAGCTCCTCGGACCAGTTCAGTGTCACAAATAACAGACATTATTATTCCAAGCTATAAGAACTTGTCCTATTTGAGCCTGACAGTAGACAGCGTCAGGCTAAATACAACAAACTATCGACTGATAGTAGTTAATAGTGGTGATGACCAGAGTGTTAGAGCATACTTGCAACAGCAAAAGGATATTGTCCTACTTGATACTACCGATCGCCTAAATTTCAGTAAAGCTCTGAATAAGGCTTTGAACTTATCCAGTAATGACGTGGTTCTGTTGAATAATGATGTGATTGTCGGCCCAGGATGGCTAGAGCACTTAAGGTCGGCGCCTTTCGATATTGTTAACCCTTTTAGCAATTGCGATGCTGGCTGGATTCACAACTATGAAGATATTGTTGGTGGCATTAAATTGCACCCCAACATGACAATTAATCAGGTCAATCTGAACGCATTAATGGGAGCTACAAGTTCTCACACCGAAATATTCCCACGAGAGTGGGTGGCGTTCTACGCTACATATATCAAGCGCAAAGTGATTAACGCGGTCGGACTACTGGACGAGAACTTCGCTAACGGAGGTGAAGATTTTGACTACTGCCGACGTGCTGGAAAGCTTGGCTTCACCTGCGGTCATAATTTCGCAAGTTGGGTATTCCACTTCGGAGGTAAGACCAGAAAAGTCAGTGAAGACGAGAATTACAATCAGCACCAAGCTGAAGATAAATACAATAACAACTTCATGAACCACAAGGCTAAGCCGACTGTCGTTATTTACACAGGGCCGGCTTATGAGCGATGGACGGTCGAGAATATTAACGGAGTCGGTATTGGTGGTAGTGAAACCTGCGCAGCCCTGTTGGCTCAGGAATTTGCTCGTCTTAACTATCGAGCAGTGGTGATTGGTGACTGCGCCGGCATGGAAGGCAATTATGCGGGGGTGGAATACCTACATCACAACAGGTTTTTTGAATTCATGGACAGCAACTATATTGATTACTTTATTAGCAGTCGCACCGTAGCCCCGTTTGCTCACAAAATTAGGAGCCGGAAAAATTATGTATGGATTCACGATATCTGGCTTAACCAGAACAGAGAAGTGGCTCACCAAGACAAGATCAATAAATTCGTATGTCTCACGCCTTGGCATGTCGATTTCGTAACTAAACACCATGACATTCGCAGAAGTCATATATACATACAACCAAACGGACTTGATCTAGGCAGATATTCGAACATCAATTCAATTCAGAAAGATCCAAATAGACTAATTTACAGTTCGAGCCCGGATAGAGGGCTGCTACAACTATTAGATATATTTCAAAAATTGAAAGTTGATTTCCCACAACTTACTTTGGACATCTTCTATGGATTTGATAATTGGGAGAAAGCGGCTGCCCAAAGAAATAATCCACAAGAAATGGCACATCTAAATGCTATCAAAGCTAAAGTAAAAATGGCAGGTGTCACATATCATGGGAGAACCCCACAAAATAAATTAGCTGTAGAACAGATGAAATCTTCTCTATGTGTTTATCCCACATGGTTCGATGAAACTTTTTGTATCTCGATGGTGGAAATGATGGCTGCAAGATGTATTCCAGTTGTTACTAATTTGGCCGGACTCCAAACAACAGTTCCAAACCATGCGGGAATAAAAGTTGCCACCCCGGAAGCATGCTATCAAGCGACAATGGGCCTGCTCCGGAATCCAGAAAAACAAAATCAACTTAGAGATGCTGGCCAGCAATACGTTAAGCAATTCTCGTGGCCTGAAACAGCAAAACGTTGGATTCAGATGTTCAACGAGACTTAATCAATTTGATAGAATGAGTATATTATGATGCAGAAAAGAGAACCAGCTACTTACCAAGATTGGCTCAACGAGCTTTACAACAATCACGGCAAAGAGGCAATTTTAGCTTGTGCCGTGGAGGTTGCTAAGCGAGCCCCTGACAAGAAAACAGCTTTTCACGATGTATCTCTCGTGCTTGCCCAAATGTATAAGCGCGCCATGGTGAAAGCGCAAGAAAACCCAATTGTAGAGCGAGAAGTGAAAAATTGCTTTAATGACGTTACGACTACGCTTTTTAAGACTGATCTTGAAAAAGTGATCAAATACGTCGTGACTACGGAGCCTAATTTCGACCCATCTGCAAAAACCGGCAAATTAGGATTCGTTAAATCTGATTTAACCGATCCTGACAAGAAACCGCTGGGGTTCATCAAGACCACCCCTAGAAACGGTAACCCCTCTCTAGGTTTCATTGATTAATGCGCTGCATACCTGTATCTATTAGGCGATGGCGAACGGTCAAAATGGGTAATTACTCTGTAATTATTGCTCAGACCGAATGTCAGAAGTTTCAGGGACTTCAGTGGGAGCCTACCCCACTTCCAAAAAATACCGTCATTATGTTTAATAATATAACGTCAGGTATTTATTTCCACACTGTCAATTGTAAGTTTTCAATAGATATTGTTGCATTAGACCGGGATGGTAAGGTGTTATCAACTTGGAAAAATGTCCCACCTAACCAAAATCAGGTCGGCCCTATGCCGCTGAGAATTAAGCGTGTTGTTGAAGCAACCGCTGGTTGGATTGATAGCAAACAAATCAAAGTAGGGGATATGTTGCCATTTGTTAACGCAATAGAAGGTTAAATGTTTGAGACGGCTGAGTCCCACTACGTATTTGCCCGAGATAACTATACCTGTTGCGCGTGCGGAACAGAACCTCCAATACCTTTCGTTGGCATGGTAGATCCGAAAGCAAGTGATCCGGGCGGCACCAGCAACTTAGTGACCATGTGCCCAGAATGTTGTCGAGATGGAATTGACTTCCTCCCACCACCCAGCTTGCCTGGGTGGTGGGAGGAAGTCAAAGTGACAGAATACTCTACGTTATTGATGAACTTCTCAAGGACGAGGCCCGCATAATTATAGTTAACGGACTTAATTAAAAGCTAATAGGGGTTTGTTCGGCGTTCTACACTATTTAATGTCCATGGCAGATGATATTATCTGTCTCCAGGCGGTGTGTAGTGTCTGCGGTGACATCGACTCCGCCACTCGGACAAAAAGCTACCAGCCACTTGCGGCGGTTAGTATCGGAGGCACAGAAGCGTATTACGCAGCGTGCCCTAAATGCGACGGGAGCCCGGATGAGACTGAATACCTTGAAACTGCTGTTCAAAGCCGATGAGGCATTTGATTGGGAATCAAAAAAGTTTTTTGAGAAGAGCAGAAAACTAATCACAGAGACCGCAGAGTTCGAATTCTACCAGGATTGCGATAAGCAGAAGCGAGACTTCGAACAAGAATTGAATGACTTCATCAGCAAAAGGATGTATAATACTGAATAGGGTTTTAACATATGGCAGACATTAAAAAGAGTAAACCAGTTCAGACGGATATCAACCTAGAAACCGCCAGTATTGGCTCTGTCCCGACTACTGGTGTAGACGCAGTACCCTCCGTTATTCATGGATCACAATCCGGAATTCTTTTCATTTCCCACACTAATTCAGCCGGAACCGCAGAAGTAACTGTTGTAGCCGATAATGCCGCCGTCTCAGGCACTCCTGCCGGCGCATTCATGGGTGGTATTTATCGCTCGACACTCCCCACCTATGCTAACAACGATGCAGCAGTAAGTCATTTTGATTCGCGTGGCCGTTTCATTGTTGCGAACGTTAATGCGACTTCAGGCGCAACCGCAGACGTGGATCAGGATGATACGGCCGCTCCTGCGAATCCGGTAGGCACCTTTCCGCTTGCCAAATACCAATCCGCATTGCCGACCTACACAAGCGGGGATGCCGCAGTACTCCACGCAGATGAGAATGGCCGCCTACTAACCAGAAACCCTGCATCCGGAGCCACACTAAGCAGCGTGGCAGGCACAGCTTCTAGCACCACTTTACTGGCTGCAAACTCAGCGCGCTTAGGCGCTACGATCTACAATGATTCAACTGCAGAGTTATTGGTAAAGTTCGGCGCAACAGCCTCATCCAGTAGCTTTACTGTAGCTATTGGGTCTGACGGTTATTTCGAGACCCCTTTCTCTTACACAGGTCGCATTGACGGAATATGGGGCTCAGCAACCGGCGACGCACGTATTACTGAAATAACTGCATAGTTCAAGCATTTCTTTTTAGCCGACTATATATTATAGTGACAGGTGGGAGTAAGTGTGCCCGACGATTGGTACTCAGTATTAGGGGTAGCCGAAGACGCTACTGACGAAGAAATCAAAAAAGCTTATCGTAAGAAGGCTATGGAGTGGCACCCAGACCGGGGTCCCGGCAACGAACACTTATTCAAAAAATTGGTGGAAGCTTATGGAGTATTAAGTGATCCCAAACAGCGCGACGACTATAACGCCGTGCTCCGTCGGCGCAAATCCACGCTAGGCAACGCTAGCGCCTTTTCCGAGAAGTTCACAAAGGTAGTCTCAAACACTGCAGATATCTTGAACAATATAGTAGACGAAAATCTATTCGAAAAAATCGATATCATGATGGGGAGAAAGTTTGAGCCTCAAAATGTTGAAATCAAAATATCCATTGCACTAGAAGAGTTATACAACGGTAAAGATAAGCAAATTTTATTCAAACGAAACGGATCCTGTGAAACTTGCAAAGGAAAGGGCGCCAAATCCAGAGAAGATTTCAAAGTATGCAATAAATGCTACTCATTAGGTCGGCTTCCGCATTACACGTCGGTATTTATCAAACAGCAGTGTGATAAGTGCGATGGGCGTGGGAAAATTATTATTAATAAATGTGAGGGATGTAAGGGAACCGGCCTCTGTAAAAATGAAGTAGAGCTAACTATTCCAATTCCTAAAAACTTGAATGCTAAGGACACCCTCATCGTTCCTGGGGAGGGAGAGCACGGCGGGAATCTGCTGATCGCAGTGGAATTGAAAGAGCATCCCTATTTCCAGGTAGAGTGGCCACATTTGTTAGTCGTTGTTCCTATTAAATATTACCAGGCTATCCTAGGAGACAATTTGGAAATTGATACATTGAAAGGCGCCGGGTTTTTCAAGGTCGCGCCTGGCACCCAGCATGGTGATGAAACAATATTGAAAGGTTATGGGCTTAGAAAAGAAGAGGACGAGTTTGGAGACCTTCGAGTCAGGGTGAGCATTTCTATTCCATCTAGAGTTCCTCCCGAGCACCAAGCATTGTTAGAAGAAATTAAGAAATTAGATACAAATAAAAAGAAAATTAAACCCAACAAAAAGAAGTAAACGAAGCTTGACACTTAAATCTGCCGTGGTCATATGTCAGCATGACACTACGACTACTCACGTATCCAAAAGATGCAACTGCGCTTAGAACGCCCGGTAAAGGTATAACCTCTGCTATGCGAGAGTCTCCGGAATTTTTGATTAATTTGGAGGCGATGAAAACTATGCTTGTGGAGCTAGAGGACGGAGCGGCCCTGGCCGCAACCCAAAGCAACTGGAGTGCGCAGCTATTCATACTATCCCAGGACGAAAATTTCCGAGCAGTAGAGCCTCGGGTATTCATTAACCCAAAAATCACCAAATTAGGTAAGAAAAAGGTGAAAGCATCCGAAGGCTGTTTGAGTTTGCCGGGCCTTTTTCTGGACATTGCACGCTCAGAAGAAATTGAGTGGGAGTATGAAACTGTGTCTGGTGAGAAGGTGGCCGCAACAGCTAAGGGTTACTATGCCAGAGCAATTATGCATGAAATTAATCATTTGAATGGCAGATTAATGGTTGATGACGCGCCTCCTGCCCAGAAGCTAGGAGTGGTCAAAAAATGGCTAGCTGTCCAAAGAGACAACTAGCATTTGTTATAATAAGGAGCACACATGGGATCACTAGACTCATATAAAGAGGACTTCATTGCCCATCTCCTAGATGGAAGTTGGAAGGCTTTATTTCCCACTAACACCTGGAATGATCTTTACGCATGGTTCCAGCGACAAAAAGCCGAAAAATCGCTATGCGTCAGATTCACATTTTATGATCCTGATTATAAATACGAAAAATACGCGATTCATTTGATTTGTTCACCTATTTTGAAAAAGACTAAAGTACAGGTTAAAAACCTATATTTGCCTCCAGATGAAAACGCGCTAGGGTTACCGCCTAATTTATATGATTTCCCCCTGTATAGCGCACCCGGCGACTTGCTACAAAGCTCTTTAAATAAACATCGAAAGAAGAAAAAGTAATATCGAAAGAAGTAAGGTATGCCCACATTAGAAGAAAAAGTAGATAGGCTGACCGCACTGCTGGTTCAGCATGAAGAAAATACAGTAAGCGCGAACTGTACCCAGGGCAAGCATGTGGTTCGAGACCTCATTGTTCATACGGTGCTAGCCAGCGTTGTGGGCTATTTTATGTTCCGTATTCTGGATCACCACTTCCGTCGAGATTAAAGTGTTTTTATAAATTCGCGAGTAATTCTCAGGCTTTTGTGTCCACAAAACTGTTGGACGGCTTTAGCTGATTTTGTTTTTTCGTATATCTGCTTAGCTCTGAGTCTTTTCAGTGCTGGAAAATCCATGTAGTTGGTCTCGAAGCCAGCTTTTTCCAGCCGCCGCAGTAATATACGCCTAGCAGTGGCATAGGAAATTGGTTTAGTATTATTCATCGAATCCAGGCTAAAAAAAAGAAAGCCATCCTTAAAATCTATTTTTTTGTTGGTAGGCAGCTTTTCTTTGAACAGTTGTTTGTATTTTTGTAACGCCTCGGGAAGCTTATTACTCCATTTTAAAGCTAACGCCTTATTATGATCTCCGACTAAAAATACTACGCGAAGGAGCATAAGGTCTCGAATACCCTCTGCGCTGTCCATTTCAATTGCACCTAATAGTTTCTGAAAATCGTTAAACGAAACCTTTTTTGCATTTCCATACTTAACCACCTTTTCTGGTTGGACCTCGAAACCAGGGTTTTCAGAAAACCATCCCTGCATCCAACAGAAATCACAGAAACTCCTAACGGCCGCCAACTTAGCAGTGATAGTTTGCATCGCCTTGCCTTGGGCTATTAAATATTTTTTATAAGCCTGAATTCGCGCAGGGGTGACCTGAATTAGATACGTGATTCCTTTAGCAATTTCTTCAAGAGCCACCTTGTAGTTTTTTTTGGTGGTTTCGTTGGTCAGCGTTGCTAAATATGTCTCTACGGCGTAATTCAAGTGCATGGTTCTATTTGCTATAATATAGCCCAGGCACTATATGTCAAAGCCATCGAACAAAGAGTTAAAAGAGATTTTTCATGAAATAGTGGAATGGATTAGAGAGCAAGGGTGTAAAGTATACCTCCACCACAATAAGAAGACAGTTTCCGGCTCAAACGGGTACTTCACGTCGGAGCCCAAGCCCCACATTAGAGTAGGACTAAAAAATCGCCCTATGGACAAAGCCATAGAACTAATAATTCACGAGTTCTGCCATTACTGGCAATGGTCCGAAGGTTTTCTCGGGCACAAAGACGACGACGGGAATATCGCCTATGCCAAATTATTAGATGGCCAAGATTTAACACCCGAAGAAAGGCTCAAAGCCAGCACTCTGGTTCGAATTTCGGAATATGATTGTGAGAAAAGAACAGGGCACTTATTCAAAGTGTGGAATCTCGAATCCGTATTTCCTATCGAAGAGCACCGTAAATCTGCCGCAACTTATAACAGGCACATCGTATGGTCAATTGGAGATGGCACCACAGAGGGTAGCGGCGTATTTTTAGCCAGTTACGATAAGCTGGGGGATAGACTTTGGGCAGGCAAGACTCACAACCGGTGGTTATCTTTGAAAGAATTGCTGGCCCCGATAAACTCGAAGCAAAAGGAAATATTTGACAATGCTCTATCAAAACAGAAGAAAAAGAAAGTCGCTTAATTTCTTTCCCAATGCGGGCGATAGTTAATTCTGAACCTGACGTTACGGACTAGCATGCGTCGTTCATCGAGATCGGATTCGATCCAGTTATAAAGGTTATCGCTAACACTTCTTCTTTTGGGCAAACGTTTGGCTGGGTTTTTTCTAGCTGCTCCGATCATCTGTTGCTCAGCACCTTCTAACAGTGTTTCCATCAAACTTACAAATTTATCCTGTAATTCCAGATTTTGATGAAACTCTTTCAATAGCGAATTTCTCATCATCGCTTTTGCTCCTGGCAATCCTTCTGATGCTATTTTAGCCAAAACGTCCCAATTAAAAAACTGAGATGGATTTTTACTTAGATCAGAGCCACCCATTTGAGGGGTGTAGATGCCCGTCGCCTCATCTCCAGAATCGACCGAAGGGTTTCGTTTTTTAGAACGGTTTCGACGTTTGTTCCTCTTTTTGGCCATACTTAATTCTAAGCTATTACGTCCTAATTTTGCTAACACAAGTTTTTGAACTATGCTGTCGTATATGAAGAAAAAAATTGACCCAAACAAACCCCAACTCACTAAACCTCAAATGGTCGCCTTACTTGTAAATGCCTACCATGAACTGCACAGCGTATTCCAAGAATTGCCGAAATTTAAGAAATTGAACGAAGATGAACTTAGGCGCAACCGAATCATAGAAGATTTAGAATACCTGATCACAAAAGGATTTAAGGTTAATCCGAAAGAGGTCGATCATTACGACATTTTTGCGTCTGACTTTAATGTATGAGCGTGCCATTGATTTACGGGGAAAATTAGGTATCATTCCTGCACATGGACGTAATCTCACTGGTCGGCTTAGCACTTATTCTGCTAATGTATCTAGAAGGCTTGGTTTTAGCAGGCATAACCACTATGGTCACGAGACCACCGCCACTATTTATGGTACCTATGGTGGTTCTATGGCCCGTGTTACTGCCTGTCTGGCTCTTCATTTTATATAGGAGATATGGTCAAATGGTGACAGGTAATCAGAGCGTTATCTAATGCTTAAGAATATGGACAAATTTAAGAAAAACGATCCTAATCAAAAACGTTATCGAATAAACGATCGTATTAAGGTCAGAACAGTTAGATTGATAGGGGCCGAAGGCGAGCAAATTGGCGTCGTTTCCATTGAAGTCGCGCTCGAACAGGCAAAACAACAGGGCCTTGATCTTGTTGAAACCACCCCGGAGGCAAAACCCCCGGTCTGCAAGCTCACGGATTTCGGAAAGCTTAAGTATGAGCAATCTAAAAAACAAAAGCAGTTGAAGAAAAAATCTCATACTACAGAGACTAAGACCATCAAGCTCACTCCTTGTATCGGAGATAATGACTTAGTTAGAAAAATAGCAGATGCCCAGCGATTCTTAGATAAAGGCAATCGAGTTGTGGTGTGTATGGAAATGAAAGGCCGGCAGCGCCAACATCCCCAAATTGCTATGGAAAAGTTAAATCAAATCACTGGTACTGTGAAAGGCCAATTACAAGGCAAGCCCAGCACACAAGGGGCCCAAATTACCATAACGTTCAATCCTAATCCTAGCATCGCTGCCGAAGCATCAGATGACTGATTTGTCTTGTCATTGGTGTCAGCAAAAAAGACCCTACATAGGGGCTGCCTTGCCTGCTGGATGGCGCTGGATTCAGATTAAAGCCGGCGTAATCAATCCTGCTTGTTGCGCATGTCAAACAAAACACGGTCTCTACTAGTTTAGGACCGTGTTTTTGTTCTACCACTCATCTTTTGAGAGTGGCTTCCAACTCTCAGGTCGTAATTCTTCTCGGACGTGAAGAATTGGACTCCACTTGGGCCTGACAGGCTTCTTACTTAGAGTAAAACCAATTTCTTCCAGTGTGAAATTAGATTTTTTATTATTACAATCGAAGCATGCCGTTACGCAGTTATCGAAATTGGTCTTACCCCCTTTAGACCTAGGATTAACATGATCGATGGTTAAATCTTCTGCTTTACAACGTTTCTTGCAATAAGCGCAACTATAATTGTCTCTTCTATACACAGCCCCGGAAGAGAATTTAACAGTTGTTCGATGAACATCGTTGTAGTTATTTAAAATAATAACTTCAGGCGCCGGAACATTTAGGCTTGGAGTTTTGATGTAATGCTCTACCTGAGGTAGATTTATTTTTTCAGAAACCCAATCCTCCCAGGAATACGCTACGAAATTTTTGGTGCAAAAACCACGGGCGCTATCGCGACTCATTAGTATGATCGCTTCTTTGACTGTCGTGGTGCCAATGGTGACCCACGAACGGTTTAACACCAAAACGTGTCTTTCTAAGGTCGAGTTAGTCATGTAGTCCACTCGACTCTAGTTAAAGCGATAATCTTTTTTTGTCAATGCTTGCGGCCATGAGATTTAACTAAATACAGGAAGCCTCCGCCAATTGCAGCCATCCCCAACAGGGAGACTAGCACAACTATTGGAGCCATCCAATCAAGTTTTGCTTGGTAAGGAACTCCGGTGGCCACTGCTGGTCGAGCCCTGACAGATTGCATAAAGTTGGCTTGGCTGTCCACCAACGCACGCGTACTTTCGATCTGAGCCGCTAGTTGTTGAGCTTGCATCTCTTGTCGCTGCTGTGCTAGTTTGATTTGCTCTTCTCCGGTCAGCCGATGATCGTAGCTAGTCGTTGCTGATGGCTCGGGGGCTTTGGTCTTTTTCTCAGCCTGCTCCGCTTTTTTTGCAACCTTCAGTAACTTAGCTTTTAGTTGTTGTCCATCTTTAGCTTTTAGTTGTCCATCTTGTCCGAGATAGCTCATACCAGCACCTTTTATCTATTTTTGATCACTACCCAAGCGGTCAGTGTTACGATTGCGGCTAATAGCAAACGATTTGTCCATAGCTGCTTTTCAATTAGTCGCAAGCGGCTTTCACATACTTCCACTGCTTGTTTCAGCCTGTCGTCCATGTGCTTTATTTTACCATATCAATGATACAAAGGTTGCATGAAGTTACTATTTGCCACATTACTGTGCCACCGAGACATCGACTATTTCATACTCAACTGGTTCACAATGAGAGTCCATTTAGACCATGGTTTCGATATCCCTCATTTGATACTTAATGATGGATCGCTAACAGAAGATGATTTCCGTAAATTATCACGCCTGACCAATGTTTACATTGAACGCAACAAGGTTCATATGTATGACAATGTGCCTAAAGCAGTGTATTTAGCTAAATTGGAGTGTTTCAACATAGGCTTTAACAAGTATAACGCGGAGCGCGTTGTTATATTTGATTGTGATATTTTCTTTTTTAGAAGTTGGGAAGCTGATCTTCGTAAAATACTGTCCTCCCCGTCTATAGTTTTACGTGATTGGGGCAGCAGTCTGGGACCAAATGTAGAACAGTACAAAGAATTATTTGGAGTCCACGAGGATGCAACTACACCGAACTGCAACACTGGTATTAATTCTATAACTAGAGACCAATATCCTAAGTTAGAAAAAACTATTGCAATGCATGTCGCTAAACCTTTCTTAATACTAGAGGATCAAGGATGCACGTTCGCTGCCTTTTATGGGCAACTGGAGTATATTAACGGAATCAAGTGCGCAGCTTGGGGTGGTGAAAACCATCCGGAGATCAAAGCGTGGTGGTATCAGCAAAACGCTTTACATTTGATGGGTATGAGAGAGCGACCACAAGCTCTGCAGGAATGTATTGATCTTTCTCTCAAGAATTTGCCAGATTTCCTTCCAATTAAACAGTTTACTCCCATTAATAAGTTTATTAGTTGGGGGCTACTGGAGCATGACACCTATAACTTCAACGCGACTTTTCAATATTTCCCCTCAACACACAACGGTAAATTTGTCACTAACGCTTTGTTTTTTCACGGTGGAAGCTGTATGACCTACAAATTGCCTCCCCAAGTCACTCACTTCACGGCTAAATTCATATGTATGGACACTGGGGTTCAAGAAAATGTTAAACCAATTACAATTAACGGTTGTCGATTCCGCCTAAGCTCCGAAATATCTGTCAATGTAACTGATGAATTAATTATTGAAAGCGATGACGGCGGAGGATCTCACATCGCACTACTTGAGCCCAAGTTGTGGATCAACAAGAAAATCTTGAACGTCTTAAAATAAAGTAAGCCGTCCTGTTTGAAAGGACGGCTTACTTACGACAAAAGTAAGAGACGATGGAAGTGGCGGGAGTCGAACCCGCGTATTAGTGTAGTTCCGGCAGAGATTCTACGTGTGTAGCTTGTCTTTTGTTTTCATCAAAGCGAGACCGACTAGCTAGCCTGCTTTAATACATCTCTCTTTGTTTTGCAAATCTCCCAAGAGCACTAAGATTTGCTAGCCCCTCTTATTTAGACCACATTGCTTCCTCTCAGGGACGAGAGATTCCACAATGCCTATTTAGATACTACGCGAACGTAGGAGACTAAACAGCGACGGCCGAACCGACGAGCATTTCTGCATCTTCGGCGCTTAGGCCATCTGGTACGCCAGCCATTAGGTTAGCATTTGGTTTTTTACATCTTAACGAGCCGATGTTCTCGACACGCATCGCCTGCTTTTCCTACCTAGGCAACACCATAACACTCCCATATTTGAAAGAACAGTGCTCAGTATACCAAATGCCACAGGTTCCACAAGAGAGATCGCGATATTAATTAGCGAAGAATTATCACTCCAACCATAAGCAGTAAGGCTGCACCACCGCCTATCAAGATGATAGTGTTTCTGCTGATCGACGCTGGAATATAATCCGAGGAAACCATCGCGGAAGGCGCCTTGGGCTGCATGGCATCAGTTATAGCGGCCTCTTCTTGCTCTGTAAGAGCAGGAGCGATTTCAGCAATCATCCTTTCTGCTTTTTTGTAGGCAGTGTACAACACTAAGTCCGGCTGTTCGTGCTCTCCACTAGGCCCTCTGTGTTTTTTACCACCCACCGCACGCCCTCTCACCCAAGTATCAACAGCCCGCAAGTCATCGTAAATGTCTCTTACTTCTTGACCCCAGGGCCGTGTTCCTGCTTGCGCTAATTTAGCCTCTATGGTGGCTTTTATGGCCTTATTTAATTTTCGATATTTCTGCTGCGCAGCCAGCCATGATAGGCCGGGCAGAGGAGATCCTCCAGATGGCACCCAATGAGGAAAAATATCTAATTTGGTCGGAGGAGTTTCCCCTCCCCACATATAAGTTGGCGTGCCTCTCCGGCCAAACCCTCTACCATCCCAATTAGATGGGGGACAATCCCCACAAGGTAGGGCATTAGGATCAGTTTGTCCTAATCCAGCCAAGCCCTTGAAATCAGGTATCCCACTAAAAGAGTTATCAGCTATGTACATATTAATAGTTTAGCAAACGCTCGTAGCTCACAGGGGAACTTTTTGCTAGAATTAAAAGGTGAGCACACCTAAGCAACAAACTCAATCAGCCCAGCAAGCACAAATAAGAGGAATTACTGGAACAGGACTGAAAGTTACAACAGCTTCTATGATTTCCAAGTCAACGGACGCCCAAGCATATACCTCGGCGGATATGTTTTCCACCTTAATCCGCCTTGGTTCCAATCTCGGAATGGGAATTTATAGTTTCCTGTCAGCTAAGAAAGAACAAAAAAAACAAGTTAAAGTGGCAGCGTCCAAGAAAAGTAGTAGAGATGCAATCACAGCTACGCTAGAGAACATATACCAGTACGGTATATCATTAATAGAACAAACAGATATCTCACCATTAGATCCTGCTTTTGATAAATTACTGACAGATCAGATTTCAGCTATGACCGGTTACCAAGGTAAATGTGAAGGCGATATCTTTGGCCCCGAAACCAAAACAGTTTGGTTTAAAGTCAGAGCCGGAAAAGTAGTTCCTGAGCCGGGAGTAACTATTCCAGACAATGCAGACGCATTGTGGAGCCTAGGCTGTAAGAATTTACAGAGCAGATGGGTAATCGCTTATCAACAAAAATTAGTATCACAAAAACGAACAGGCGAGCTTGAACAATTACGAAGTAGTTTTTCAAAAAGTAATCTGGGCATGGGGCTTGGTTTTGGGACGGTGACAGGCATAGTCGTGATTATTCTTATTTTCAATATTCTGAAAATGGTTAAACAAAAGAGAGCTAAAAAAAGTATAGCTAAAAAGAGGAAACATGCTAGAAATTAAAGGCGTAGGACCTGTTGTTGGCAGCAAAGGATTAGTTTCTTTTACCACCATCGGAGCCGCTATAGGCACGGTGATTCCGGGGCTTGGAACCCTTATCGGAGCGGCAGTTGGATCAGTCATAGACGTTGCTATAAATTGGAAAGATAAGAAAAAAGCTAAAAGGAAAATGAAAAAAGCATTACAAGCGGCACTCATTCAACGGTATCACAATACAATCTTCTATTCGGCTTTACAGCGGATGAACGAAGCAATGTTTTATTTGGTTGAGCTAGGTTTAAAACCAGGAACACTTGATTATGATGCTGCCTTAAGGAAAAAATTATTTAGCGAGATTGGATACGAGGGCGGATGTTCAGTTAAACTATATGGACCGCCTCCGGATCGTCCACTGATTGCTCACATAGATAAAGAAGGAAAAGTAATAGCCTCCTCTGGCTACGTCACCCAAGACTTACCTGGCCAGTGGAAACAAGCTTGCCAAGAATTGCATCAGGCCACTCTGAAAGCTTGGTTAGAGATGCAAGCGGATGAAATAAATTTCAAAAAAGAATTACAAAAAGAAGATTTAGACGCGCAAAAAAGCTTGATCACTAGGGTCATGGTAAATGCAGGAGCAATAATATTATTAGTCGCCTACAGCAAGCGTCAAAAGAAAAAGTTGAAGGTGTTAAATGAGTCGGTTTAATAATTTAGGACAAGCCCCGACCGTTGTCGCAAGCGGTGTAGTCAATTCCGCACTTGATGTGTATAGTGCTCGCAAATTAGGAAAAATGCAGGCTAGGTTCGTTAGACAACTAGCATCCGATAGTGTAAAGATGGAGTATGTTCAGTTTTTAGTCGATAGATTCAGGATTTTATGTGAAATGATAGTATCAACTACTGATGTAGACCCGAGCAGCCTAGGCTTTCAAGCGATGTTGAAAGAAGGCATGGCAGCTTACGCAAAATACGATGGTAATTGTAAAGGCAGCATCAAAGATCCCACGACCAAACAGGTAATAGGCGATTACTTCAGGGATGGCCGGGTTGAGAACACGACCATGCCCAAGGAAACAGGGTTGATTTGGTCTACCGGCTGCAAAAATGCGTTAGATGCAGCCAGAATAGCTTATCTGAGAGAAGACAAGGATGAAGATCGATTTGCGGTAGTTAGAGACCAAATGACCCAACTTGGCAACAGAGACACCCTGGTTAGATTTGCCTTGTGGGGCGGTATCATTTTCAGCGTGTTAATTGCCCTCAAGATGCAATTCAGAGTAATTAAAGCTACCAGCCCCCACAAGAAAAAGCGCCACAAGAAAAAACATAAAAATTGATATACTTACCTTATGTTTGGCCAAAGTACCTTTATTTCTAAATATGGATTTGCTCCGGATTTCGGCCCGCAAGACGAGCTTAATCTCGCTGGCCCGGATCCGAAAGCACAAGATGAGGCTGCTACTAAAAGAATCAGTGTCTTACGGGAAGAGATGCTTAGGATAATCACACTTTTAGCAAAGAGCAAAGTATTTAGCACGCAGTTAGTGTCCGAAGCGCGTGATATCTTAGAAGACGTAATAAAAACACATTTAACATTTAAATATAGTCCCCATCCCTACAAAGACGCCCCTATGCTACCAGCATACAAGAAAGCGTTTACTATGATTAAAAGCATCGCGCTCCCCAATACTGTTACAGCAGAGCAGGAACAAAAAATCATAGCAGAGATAACTAAGCCCTCTGCGCCTAAAGCCAGCTTCTTAACTGAGAATTTCCAACCGATCGTAATCGGCGGCACAGCATTATTGATTGGTATTTTCGGTGCCTTCTTACTGCTTAGAAATTAACCAATTGTAAATTCCAAAAATTCTTTGCTGAGTTTTCTTTTAATATGTTATTCTACCGGTGGAGTTAAAATAACCATGATGCGAGCAAATAAGATTAGACTAGCAAATATAGTAGAGCGTCCTGGCTTAGCCGAACCTCTAATTCAGCCCCTACGTATGAAGAACCAACTTAACCTGAAGGAAAAACCTGACATGGTTTCTTGGGCCCGACAAGGAAAAACCCTTGTCGGAGGGATTCAATGGGGCGCTCGCGTTTCCCGCCCTGGCATTGCTGAGCCTACAATGATCGCCAAGGGCGATGCTAAGGGTAACGCAGCAAAGGTTGCTAACCCTGTAGCTATGGAAGCAAAGGCCGCTGCGCCAAAGGCTGCTGCATTAAACGGCTGGTTCCTACGTCGATAATTCCGCATTAATACTTTAAGTGCCGCCAATTCACGTAATCGGCGGCACTTATTTTTTGCAGGACGGTCGAAAAATGACGTTTGGTAACCAATTGTTTTCACAGACATTGACTCAACATTTAATTAATCTTATACTGCGAGCATGATGGATTTAAACATACTTAACCGCGCCTCCTTCGATGACAAACAAATCAGACATCGCGTAGTCGTGCAACCCACACTTTACGAAGCTAGTAACCACTTAGACCTCGGTGGTATGACCAATGTATTGTGGGTTAAAGAAATCACTTGGCAATCTAAATACATAGACACTGGCATGTATGGAGCTAAAAAAGAAGTCAAGGCCCCAATCAAAGTGTCCGTCTCAGACGTGCTAACTGATGATAGTCACTTTTATCCACCCTTTATCCAACCAAAGCCGATCGTCGGACGCGTTGACTTCAAGGTGATCAATACAAACTTATTCAATAACCATCGATTGGAAGTAGAATTTTTTATCACCGGAGTACTTGTAAAACCAAAGATAGGCCCAGGAGATCCACTAACTCTGAAAGAAATGCTCGCCTTCATCATGTTGGACAGCAGTAAACGAGGAGAGCTAGCTTTCGCTGAGGCAGCAGCAGATCAATTGGACGAAACCTTGTCGCAATTAGGATTAGGATCTTTACGTAACCAGTTACCAAAAGGTTTTACCGCATTGAAAAGCCTGCCAGAATCTATCCAAATCGCTGTCATTAAATCCATGGCTGCGAAAGGGGGGTTATCCCCCGGTCTCGCAGAGGCTCTAAACATTAACGCACTTCCGGGAGGGCCAATTAGCTCGGGGATGCCACTACAACTCACCGCGGACATAGATCCAGAAAGAGAAGCCAATTCTTTCGTGGGTGATATGTTTATTGTAAGTCCTGACGACTGTCAGGGAGTTTTAACCAAAAGCGTTTTGCAACAGATTGCGAAGGCGATGGTCGAGAAGGGTTGGCGTAGGATTTAATGGTAAGAAGAAAAAATGTTAGAAAAAGCCAGAATCCAGTATCAAAGAAACGTAAAGAAGAAACAAAAGAAGATCATAGTCCAGTTAAGAAAAGTATTCTGAATCCGATTGAGCCGAAGACAGCAGGCCAAGAAATATATTTAGAAGCAATACACAACAATCCAATCGTAATTTGTGATGGTCCTGCCGGATGCGGCAAAACTTATATCTCTTTCGCATGTGCTCTAGAAGCATACCTTAGAGGAGACGTGGCCCGCATCATAATCGTTCGTCCTACATTTACGTCCAGCGACGAACCAGAATTAGGATTTTTACCAGGGTCTTTGGACGATAAAATGGCCCCTTTCGTAGCCCCACTACTCCGCGATAGCGCGCCGCAACTTCTTAAAGGAAGAACCGGAGGAGATCAAAAATTCGTCGAGAAATTTGGTAACGCAAGAGAAAACAATAGTAATCTTCTTTCACAGTTTAACATAGAAGTGGTTCCTCTCCATCTAATGAGAGGGCGCACATTTAATGCCGCCTTCGTCATCCTAGATGAAGCCCAAAACTGTAGTATGCCAGACTTTAAGTTATTTTTGACCAGAATCGGCAAAAAAAGCCGAGTGGTCATCGAAGGAGATTCTACTCAAAAAGATAGAGAAAATGGCAATTTGCCAAGTCTAATGCAAAAATTAAGAGGCTTGGATTACGTTAGTGTAGTCAAGCTAGACACTACTGACATTATCAGAAACCCACTTATCGCGGGACTGATTGCTAGGCTTGATGCTTAATCCATTTTAAGTTCAAACATAGACATCTGACACCTTTTCCCGTAAGCTTAGGCTGGGTGAACAATGCCATGGATTTTTTCGTATGCAGACCTGGGACCACAAGAAGTGGAAGCCCTGCTTAAAAAAGCGCCTTTTTGCGCCTTGCCAGCGAGTGCCGAAAACTATCAAGTAGTCTTCAAAGGTAAGAGCCGCAAATGGGGCGGCGGAATAGCGACGATTGATAAGAAAAAGAGCAGCGTTGTCTACGGCTCCGCTTTGTTGGTTTCTGTAGATGAAGTCAAATTATTTGATCGGCACTTCGGATCTTATGTAAGAACCCCGATAACTATAACCTTAGCTGCTACAAAGGATCAAACCAAAGCATATACTTATACAATAGAAAAAGACGCGCCTCAAAATTCGCCAAGCGCCGACTACTCCAAAATTATCACTAAGCATTTAAAGTTTTTCTGGGGAGGCGAAAATAAAAATCCTTCACTCCAAGATTTTGGAATCAGTGCTGAACCCACCCCAACAATTAAACAACCGGTAAATAAAAATGTGGCTCCTCCCGGAAGTATTGAAGAGCTTATTACGACGCCCAGCAAAAAAGGACGTAAGAAGAAAGAAGCTACAAGCTAAGTATGCACAACCAAGATATGGTTAATTTTTTAAAATTTTGCCATCAAAAAGGATGGATGCCTGGCACCGCAGGCGGCCTCGCTCACCTGATTTCGATGGGTAATAATAGCAAGAGAATCCTTATTACACCGGAAGGAGTGGGTAAGGACGATTTAACAGCCAGTGATCTGTTTGTCCTGCGCGATTTATATGGAACTCAAGAAATGATAGCTCCTATCCCCAAGAACAAACCGTCCAGGATCTCATCCTGGGCCCCCTTGTTCATAGAAGTCTTGGGCAGATACCCCACAGCCACCTGTGTTGGAGAGTTTGCAACTAAGTGGGCTGTTTTGGCAGGTAGGGTGGCATTTAAAGCCTGGCAAAGAAACGCAGATGCCTTTCCAAATGTATTAAGACTCGCTCATTGGGGATTACTACGACACCTAGAGACCGAACAGGGTCTTAACATTCCTGTTATAGAAGGTAACACCGATGTAATGGCACTTCACACGGCTATTCAACAGGCCCTCACTAATTATCCAAGCACTTGCGCCGTGTTAATAAGAAATTATGGGCTACTCGCGTGGGGCGATTCTGTAGGAGACCTAAAGAATAGGTTGGAAATACTTGAGCATCTTTGCGAGTTACAGGTAGCCGACTTCAATTTAGCAAAATGATGCTATAATATGATTCGGTGAAACAAATGAAGGATCATTTTGGAGAGTTTATAGCATCAGCGCCGAGAGGATTTGCAGGAGCGCCGCGCCGTCGCGCGCTGGGCAACGCAGAGCTTCCTATTCCCTCTGCTAAGGCACCCTTTAAAACACATTTAATGTGGGCGCTGATTGTAGGCGGGACTGGCTACGCTAGCTGGAAAGTCAGTGAATGGCGCACAAGTCTTAGGTTGTTGGAGAAACAACAAGGCAGATCAAACGGAGGATAGCTCTCAGCCTTGCGCACCAAGCTGCACAGGTTATAATGACTGCCATGCACGGAATTGAAAACGACGTTGATAGGTTCCGAGAGATTATCAAAGGCCGCATCAAAGACAATCTCAAAAAGTACATCACTCGCGATGACTTAATTGGGAAAAGCGGCGGTGATAAGATCACCATTCCTCTGCCAAGAATCGATCTACCACGATTCGTCTACAGAGACGATAGCGGGGGCGTTGGTCAAGATGGACCAGCCGAAGGTGACGAGGCAGGGGATAGCACTCACGAAAATACTTTAGAAGTTGATGTTAGTTTAGAAGAGCTAGCGGATATGCTTGGAGAACATCTTCAACTTCCAAATATCTTACCCAAAGGTAAGAGTGAGATTATTGTTGAGGATCAACAATATAAGAGTATTAGACGAGTTGGGCCAGAATCCTTACGGTCTCACAAAAGAACCTACTTAGAGGCGCTTAAGCGCAGCATTAGTGCCGACGAATATGATGAGGAGGACCCGCTAGTTCTTCCGATCAAAGAAGATCGTCGGTACCGATCTTCCAGCCCTATTATTATTCCACAACACCAAGCTGTAATTTTCTACTTACTCGACGTATCCGGGTCGATGGGAGGGCCTGAGAAGACCCGAGCCCGGCTGGCTAGTTTCTGGATTGATGTTTGGCTAAGAAGAAATTACAAAAATATCCAATCACGCTACATCATTCACCATTACGAAGCGAAAGAGGTCGATCAGCATACCTTCTACAACACTATGGAAAGCGGCGGAACGCGGATTGCCTCCGCTTATGAACTTTGTCGGGATATCCTAAAAGTTGAGTATGCAGACGCGCAAGATACAAATGCCTATATTTTCCAATATTCCGATGGTGATGATTGGAGCCCCGAAAGTAGTTCTGAGGCAATTCAACTTATGAAAGAACTGGCCACTAAGGTGAATCAGATCGCTTATTGTGGTGTAACGGTGAAAGGCGCATTCTTAGACAAAGTTAAAGCCGCGTTTCCCGGCAAAGATAGCAAGATTGTATGGGCTATTGCTGATACCTCCGATAAGATTGTAGACGCTATTAAAAAGTTTTTTGAAAAAGGTAAATAACCCAATTGTTACTGTTTGCCAACTAGTTTATTTTGCGTGAGACTTGCACGAGCTTGGAATTACGTTATGCTAAGCAGCATGATCAAAGCAGAACTATTTGGAACTAGCCTAGGTAATGACAGTGTAGTTAATTCTTTCTTAACTAAAGAATGTGCTATTCTATTGAAATTAGACAATAAGAGCCGAACCTCCAGAATTGAGTGGATCCTTAATGCGGAAGAGGCCAAATCTCTAATTCAGAGTCTTCAAAAGTGTCTCTCTGAGGCGGAACGAATCGGCTTAAAAATTGTGTAAAAATGCTTGGCAAAAGTTAATTTTCCAAGGCTTTACTCAGAAGTAGTAATTGTTACCATTACTGAGTGGCAATGGAAATTAAATGTACTAGGTACGTCTTCACCTACACTTCAAACGTAGAAGACCTAAAAGACTATATCCTCAGGTCAGCCGACCTAGCAGATAAGGTGTACGGCCGCGACGCGGTATTCGCTCGCGGTAATCAGGTCGTTACCTTCGCCAGATTTTTAGGATGGCCCATTCCAGTAGGCGCTGGGGCGGGCCATTCTTTTTTAGAATACTTACAAGAAGAACCCCCACAAGCAATTGATCATATTTTTGAAAATCAATGCAAATTATTAATTGATATCAGCCCAACCACCAAAGTAACTTTAGAAGATGGCAGAAATTGTTCTGTTAGGTTATTACCGAGTACTACCGCAGTTGGTGACTTAAATTGGAAGTTGCATCTACTTGCTGATAAAGAAGGCTGCCCTTTTATTCAGAAGAAGGGCAAACGATATAAGGTAAAAACTAAGGGCACTCAAATTGTGGCACAGTCGGAAACCAAAGCGTATGACGAAAACTACGTCGTAGAATGTTTCGGTGGTTACAATAGCGGAGTGTGGCCTGTGCCATTCCTCCCTGAATTCTTTTCAGACAGAGAAATTGCTGGCTACTTCAGCCCTGAACAGGGCGTTGTTGAAGTAGTTAAGATGTATGAACCAGAACCAGTACATGTTCTCGCAAAAGAAATGGTTCCATGGTATCGGCCTCTAGAAATTGATCGAATCAAAGCTCTTCCGATGGAAGATTTTGTTGATGCTGTTACTGCGGATGAAGACGCCGACGAAGAAAATGTTGACCCTAACCAACTTGTCTCAGGCTGGGATTTGCTAGAAGATAACGAACAGGTCGAAAACAGCGACACCGGAGATGGCCACTCGGAAGATTCTGAGTCTGATGGCAAGGAAGAAGAAGCAGAGCAGACGGCGACTCCACAAATCATAAATTTAACTGTATCGCTATCATCACTGGAGACAGATAAGCTTTTTAGCTTAGAAAAAGATATAGCAGACACTAAGATCGGTTCCAAAAAAGAAGCAGAGTCACTGAGAGAAAGCCCTGCTGACAAAGATCGAGCAGAGAGGTGGCTGCTTTCGGCACTAAACCGATTACGATTACTGGCTAATTCCTCAAATAAAATGGGCGCGCTCGTTTCCTTGCTTAAAAAACACCAAGGACAGCAAATTTTGATTTTGCAGCCGAGAACCAAGTGGGCTGCAAAATTAACGGAGGTTTTGGCCGGTAGGGGCTTCTCAGTCAAATTATTGGACTCCCACAAAAAGAATAGTTCTACTCTACGCAAGTTTTATGAAGGTGAGATTCAAATTTTGGTGGCGAGCGAGCCCGATGAGACTTTGTTTATAGATGATTTGATCGTGATATCTGTTAGCGCATTCAGCCCCCTCGACTGGCTACAGCTAATCAATGAGAGTCATCTAGTTTACACGATTTGTGTTGGATCACTTGGCTACTCGGATCATAACCTGATTAGTGAACAACCGGATTACGAAGTTACGACCGAACAGTATCAAGGACCTGCTTTTGATGTTTTGAAAATGGAAGTAGAGGCTGCCCCTGCTGGACCTATCACTTCATCGGAGACAGAGGAAAAGAAATCGAAAGAGCCAAAACAGTCGAAGCCTAAGTATCAGGTTAAATTCGGGGCCGACAAACCCAAAATTCTCAATACTTACGATAAGGCATTGGAATATGCTCGGAAAAAAGAGACCGAAGGTCTCAAATGCGAAATTTTTGATCCGGCTGGCGAAGCTTGCTACGTCACCGGAATAGGAGAGCTAAATAAGTGACACCATTTCAGGAAGAATTGTACAGATTACTCCAAGACACTCGTAAAAGTGTAGACCCATTCTCAACGCAAGATGAGGACGCTGCACGAGATATCCAGCAAATAGTTGGTTTTTCTGAGAAATGGGATTGTAAAGAACAATTGGAAAAATCTCAGCAAGACCTGAGGGCCTTTCAGGAGAAGGCGGAACAGGAAAAGAAAGTCGGGATGACTAAGGTTGTAAAGTCCCTCATCAAAGAGGTTGTTCCTATCATCGACGAAATATTTTTGTTACAAAACTTTGTCGAGCGCGGTGGTCCCATCGATAAAGGGTTGCAAATCATCCTAGTAAATTTTGAAAAGTACTTAGGTAATAAAGATGGCGGCATAATCCGGCCCCAGGTTGGTGAAGACCTGGATCCCAGTAAGCATCGAGCCGTGAGCGCCGAGGAGGTCGTCGGCCACAAGGGAAATACTATCTCTCAGGTTTACCGCTATGGTTACTACGTGTTGAATCAGATCGTCAGAGAAGCTGAAGTTAAGGTGATGTGTGGTGTGGCTCCCCCTAAAAAGGATTAGCGTTGTGGCAAACGAACGCTGGTAGATGTTTGTTTAAGTTGACAAACCTGCTTGGTGTAGTAATATGTCAGAATGACCAGCGACTCTAAGAAATTTGAATCATTAGCTGAAACGATGGACGCTCCTTCAGAGCCTAAGACAGAATTTCTAGGTAATAAAGAGGCCACTACTAAAAGTAGTAAGCTTTTACAGCAACTAAGAGATTTCAACCTGTCTAACGTTGCCATTTTCTGCGGAAACTTAGATCCAGATGGCATGGCCAGTGCTTTTGCGATGGAGACTATAATTTCATTATTGGGGGGCAAAAGCAGTTCCTTTTACAGAGGGGCCTTTAACCGACCACAAAACAAGCTTTTCAAGGCATTACTCCATTTAAACACTCAGCCAGAAGAAAAATTTAAGATCGAGGACTACACCTGTATTATTTCAGTAGACGCCCCCGCTAGTCTATGTCCTGTAACGCCTGATTTTATTATTGATCATCACGAACAAGCAGGCGCTCCCAAAGTGGCCAGCGATGTACGTTTGATTGGAGCTACCAGTTCGATTATGTGGGAGTACTGTCTTTCAGCAGGGGTTAACTTCTCGGACGAAGTAGGCCAGAGACTAGCGACCGCACTGCTGGTGGGAATAATCACAGACACTAAAAACGGTATTGTAGATACATCTTCTGATCTGGATTATCAAGCACTCGCGTTCTGTCATAAGCACAAAGATAGCAATTTATACAAGGAAATTGTCAACTATCCGAAACCTATTTACTATAACGATATGTTTTGTTCCGCTTGGTCCAGAAAGACCATTGAGGGCACCTTCTTAATTTCCGGAGTTGGGCCCATTCCCGAGGCCCGAAGTGGTATTTTGTCTGATCTAGCTGAAAAATTTGTAGAAGTTGAGGGAATAAATACGGCCGTAATATTTGGCATTGTTGATAAAAGAATTGACATAAGCATTAGAAGCAATTCTAAGATCAACATTGATGAATTCGTCAAAACAGCTTTTGGTGGCGGCGGTGGAAAACCAGGAGCGGGAAGATCCACTATCGATCTGCCCGTTTTATTCCAGAATATCCCCGAGACTTTGAACGAAGAGCTTTTTGAGACTTGTGTTAAAATAGTCAAACATAAGGTTTTACAGATCGCCAGCGACAAAAAGTAACTGGCTTGCTATCGGTCGCCCGCATTGCTTTCCTCAACATCGGTGCTAGAGTAATCACATGGACACTAAAATTCTAATAGACGGCTCCAACGCGTGGTATCGAGCATACACAGCCACCCCGCATTTAGATCAGCCCGGCGCGGCAGTGTCAATTATGACTTATATGCTGCGAAGGACTTGCCATCAATATGGCAAGACCAACGTGGTTGTGTGCTGGGACGCAGGACATGGTGGAAGAAAAGAAATTGATCCATCTTATAAGAGCGATCGAGTAGCGGTTAAGGGTGTGTGGGAAGATTTACCACAAATGAAAAGAATGACCACTTGTTTAGGCATACCCACGGCCAAAAAAGAAGGGTTTGAAGCTGACGATGTGGTCGGATCATTAGCAGTTCAAACTTCAGATCCCGTTTTGATCCTTTCATACGATAAGGATTTTTACCAATTGGTGGACGGAAGAATCCGAGTCTTTCGCCCCGCCCGGAAAATTGGAGGCAAACAAATTCCAGATCAGTTTATTGATGTCAACGAAGTCCAAGAAGAATTTGAGTGCCTTCCATCTAAGGTAATTCTGTCGAAAAGCTTCAAAGGAGACAACTCAGATAATATTGCTAAGTTGCCGGTCAGATTTACTAAAAATTTCAAACTTGAATTTAATAGGTTGATCGAAGCAAGCGAGGATGTAAAAGACGTTTATAAAAATTTGATTATGATCGATCTTAAGTATCACGAAGTGTTCCATGCATTCAAGCAGCAAGCACTCAAGAATGAAAGGGTGATTAGAATTCTGACGGATATTTCGGTTAGAGTGGACGCCCCGGAGATCGATCCTGAAGCTTTTGAAGAATTGTGTAATGAATTGCGCATTACCCGCTTAAAGATATCCGACTGGCAACAAATGCCAACAGAAGCGGCCCCGCCACCACCTGTGCAACGAGGACTTTTTTAAAGCGTCCACTGTTTGTGTTTTCTACTTTAACCAGTTAATCTTGGTATATGAAATCAAAGAATTTGGCTTTGTTGGCGTCATTGTATGACAACACTGCTCAACGGTTACACGTCATGATTCAGGCGGGAAAGCAGCCAAGCGATCCAACTCTTAAAGACCAAGTCGTATGGTTGGAACAAATTGCCCGCACAATAATGGCGGTCTATCAGATTGAAAAATCTCGGACTCAATCCGATGAAATGATTCCCGGAGAGAAACACTCTCCCGATCCCAACCCAAGAAATCATCCGCCTCAACAGGGTGGGCTGGGCGGTATTCCCAGCCCGGGAAGTTGGTCCCCATAATGAGGCTAGCAAAGGTTTTTGTTTACCAATACGCGTTAAAGGCCACAAGAGACACTGCAACGGGAGATTTGGCTTGGTCAGTTCCTAATGAAAAAATAGACCAGTTGATGTTGGGCATGCCTTGGCGAGAAGCAATAAAATTATACAGTAAGAGGGCACGGTTTTACTGGGGCTTCAGCTTCGCAGGCGATCAGGATGATTTATTTCCGATTTTGGATGGCAAATGGGAGCTAGCAGAACCATCATTAGAGGAGCCGGAATATTTTCTCGAAATGGCCGTTTTTCCGACTAAACTAAGTTTAGAACAAGGCACTATGCTAGATGAACTTGTAAAGACTAGCACGGAAGATAATAATTTCAAATTTTGGTGGGATGATGACATTAGAGGCGGGCCAAGAGAACGCTCCACTAAGTCGAAAAAGAAAATTATCGCAGAATATGAACAACTTCCAAAATATGATGGGTCGGAAGACCTTACTATGGAAGATTCAAATGTTACTATTAAGCAAGCACTAGATATGTTTGGCTTCGATTCGGAGGCTAAGGCAAAAGTTGTCAGTAAGTTATATAAATTGAAACACAAACAGCTTCAATTAAAGTATCATCCAGATAATACTGATACCGGAGATGAGGAAATGTTTAAATTCTTGCAGAAGTGCAAGAATGTCTTAGAAGAGTGGATTGATTCCTAAGTTTTGCTACCATTGAGATCATGAACTTTTACCAGACACTAGGCGTCGCAGACACCGCTTCCGGGGATGAGATTAAACGAGCCTATCGCAGTCTCGCTAAAAAATACCACCCAGACGCAAATCCCAACAATAAAGACGCGGAACTCAAATTCAAACAAGCGGCTGAAGCATATGAAGTTCTGTCAGACGCCAGTAAGAAAGCTCACTATGATGCTCAGTTACGGGGGCAAGCCGCTGGGTTTAGCGGAGGATTTGGCGGCTTCGACTACGGAACTAATTTTGACAACATTGTAGAAAACTTATTCGCTGATCTGCAATCACCTATTCACGCTGAAATTGCCGTGAATGTCCCTTTCTTAGAGACTCGGTTCCCCCAGCAAAAAGAGATCAGCTACACTCGATCTGTTACCTGCGCAGCATGTAGTGGTAGTGGCGCGAAGATATTCAACAGTACCGCCTGTCATAGTTGCAATGGCAACGGGCAGGTAAAGCAAAGCCACGGTTTCTTTACTGCGGTTCAAATCTGCCATGCTTGCAAAGGGCGCGGCCGGCAAATTTTGGAGGTGTGCCCCCTCTGTCATTCCGGACAAGTTAATGAAACCGCACAGGTGAAGATAACTGTACCTGCTGGTATTTATACTGGCCAGGTGCTTAAGGTTGCCGGAGAGGGCCATCGGGTCGGAAAAGCTCGTGGCGATCTCAGAATTAGAATTTTGGTAGACTCCGATCCTCGATGGGACAAAAGAGAAGGGCCGAATGTGTACTCTACCGCAGAAGTGCCTTATACTAAACTAGTGCTCGGCGGTTCAATGGTCATAGAAACTATTTGGGGCCCTGAGACGATTAACATTCCCCCTCGCACTAAGTGCGGAGAGGCAATTGCACTAACAAACCGAGGCTTTCCGAGGTTGAATGGTGTCAGATCAGACGAGCGTGGTAATCATTTCGTAACGTTTGATTTGAAGATGCCAACCAACATCACACCTGAATACCAAGAAATGCTTAAAAAGTTAGAATCACTAGCTTAGGATTAAAACGAATGCGCATAGCCCACATTGTTGCAGCCGATAAAAATAATGTAATTGGCCTCCAAGGCAAAATGCCTTGGCCCCGGCTAAGCAACGACTTAAAGCGATTCAAACAGATGACTATGGGCCATCCTATTATTATGGGACGGAAAACGTTTGATAGTCTACCGAATGGTAAGGGCTTACCTGGTCGGAAAAATATCGTTATATCAAAACAAATGGAATCTCCCGACGTGCAAGTATTCAAAGACTTGGGCGAGGCGTTAGCTGATGCGAAAAAACATAAGTTAGATATATTCATAATTGGTGGCGGAGAGATTTACAAGCAAACAATACAATTAATCGACACTATTTACCTCACCGAAATAGACGCCGAGTACAATGGGGATACTTTCTACCCGACAATTTCGGATGAATTTAGACTTGTGTCAAAATTAACGGACCAAGATAATGGAATTAAGACAACTTTTAAAGTGCTGGAAAGACGTTAATTCGGCCCTTGACTGCATCGAATTAGCTTCTATACTGAAATAAATCGGAGTCCATACTATGGCAAAAGACATGCTATTTAATGACGACGCACGTCAAGCAATTTTCCGTGGCGTCCAAAAACTAGCCCGCGCAGTTAAAGCTACCTTAGGTCCCACTGGACGGAACGTCGTAATCAAAAAAGATGGCAAGCCACCCATCATCACCAAAGATGGTGTTACGGTGGCTATGGAAGTTAGCCTAGATGATTATTTTGAAAATCTAGGAGTGGAGTTAATCCGAGAAGTTGCAAGCAAAACCGCAACATCAGCCGGCGACGGAACAACGACGGCCACCGTATTGGCAGAAGCCATCCTAGAAATAGGCGCTCGCTATCTTGATAGCGGTGTGAATGCCAGCGAATTAAAGATCGGTATTGATGCCGCCATTAAAGTTGTCGCGGAGCATATCACTTGGATGGCCAAGCCTGTTACGTCAAAGGAAGAAATTTTTCAAGTAGCGACTATCTCAGCTAATAATGACAAGGAGCTTGGAAAGTTGATTTCCGATCTTGTTCATGAGATCGGCGCAGAGGGCGTTGCTACCATTGAAAAAACAGCCACTTCAGAAACAACTGTAGAAAAAGTAGACGGGGTGGCAATTGGAGGCGGCTTTGTGTCCCCTTACTTCATTACACAAGGAAATGAAGCAGCATGGGACAATCCGCGCATTTTAATATATGACGGAAGAATCACCGCTGCCCGAGATTTAATAGTTGGTAATGGAACTGGATTCTTGGAAAAAGTTGTGGCAGGGGGCAACCCTCTCGTGATTATTGCAGAAGGTATTGACGGAGAAGCACTACACGCCCTAGTTATGAACCGAGTGCAAGGCCACCAGAAATTTTTAGCAGTAAAGATTCCATTTACCCCTCAAAAATCTGATTTGTTGCAGGATATCGCTATTCTTACTGGTGGAAAGGTCTTTTCTAAAGAAGCCGGTCATAAACTTCACAAAATAGACCTAGAAGACCTTGGGCGAGCAGAGCGTGTGGTTGCTACGGCCACCCAAACCCTGATACTTCGTGGGGGTGGCGCCCGGGAAACTATCAAAGCACGGGCCCAAGAGATCCAGGAGCAGGCAGAAAAGGCCCACTCTGATTTAGATAAGAAATTCTTAAGAGAACGCGCGTCTAAATTAGAAAAGGGTATTGCTATTATTCGGGTGGGAGGCGCTTCTGAGGTAGAATTGCAAGAACGTTACTACCGAGTAGAAGATGCTTTATACGCCACTCAGGCAGCGGTCGCTGAAGGTATTGTTCCCGGAGGAGGTGTTTCACTGGTACGCTGCATCCCGGCTGTGCGAGCACTAGCAGCCTCATTAGAAACCGAAGAACAGCGGTGCGGGGCTAGAATCGTTGAGAAAGCATTAGCTGCGCCTCTTAAGCAAATCGCCATCAACGCTGGTAAATCGGGAGACGTGGTGCTAGAGAAGGTTTTGGCCGGCTCTGGGGCTTTCGGTTACAACGCAAGAACGAATGTTTACGGAGATTTGTATGAGGCTGGGGTCGTTGATCCTGCAAAGGTCAGTAAGACCGTAATTCAAAATGCTGCCAGTGTCGCGGGCTTAGTGCTCACAACAGATGTTCTATTGGTGGAGAGACCAAAAGAAACCCCGCCGCCCGCTCAAAAGTAGAGCAGACCAATAACAAGTTCCGCTGAATAATCTTGGTCCAGCGGCCTGCCGGTAACTCTCAATTCCGCATCGAGCCATTGTTTGCCGCGAGAGTAGCACCTAAATTCTAGATTGCCTCGGATGGCGCTACGATTTCCATTTAGATCAGTGCCGTTCGCTTTTAGGTTTAACCTTAGAGTGCCGGATAAACTCCAAGCTTTTCCTTCGGCAATATTTCCATTAGGCAGGATTAGACCAAAAGATAGATCACGAATGGGACGCGTCGCCGTAGGATCAGCCTGCCAAGCCAGCATATTCCGTTCCTGTTTGAGTTGTGCGAGAGATTCATATTCCTCAAAAAGTTCCGCTTTCCATTCCGACCAAGATAACTTGCCGCTATTACTCAAAACGAGAGGCCCCACTTCTAGGATTTCTAGATTAGTACCTTTAGTAATAAGTAATACACCAGCGCCTCCCTTTTCTTTAGGAAAAGAATCAAACCATCGCCGCTCCCACCATCTAATTTCAAATGGGTTTCGTTCTCGTCGGAAATACTGTACGCGTTCATCTAAATCCATCGGATGAAGTGAAGAATTATCCCATAACGATTGTAAAATTTCTTCGTAATAGCGGCGCATTTGTTTAACACAGTGCTTGGCAACCAATCCTTCTAGTCCCTTGTATTCGATTACAAGTAAATTATTCGTGTGATTAAAAGTCAGGCCATCAAAAGAGGTGTTAGGATCTTTAAAAGGCACCCGCAAAGACAACTCCAAATCATTCAAGAAGGATAAATCGTGGTGGGGTTCCATTACAAAACTATTAGGTGTAATAGCCGTTATGCGTAAGTCGTCTGGTGGTTTAGCCCCGACTATTGGATCTGCACTAGCTAACGATAGATCGTCTTGGGCAATAACTACGGATGTAAAGCAGGCCCATGCTGCTAACATAATTAAAATTGAGCGCACACATTACCATTATTTTGAACCCGTAAGCTTTCTCTCGAAGTTTAGTATGATCACCGTTTTCGAGCAGATCGCAAATTTTGACTACTATTCATTTTTGTGTATGAATAATACAATCCAGCAATGGCTATAATAGCCACAATTGTTTTAGTGCCGTTACTAGTGATATCTCCGAAACCATCAAGTTCAGACTCGGCGTCAGATCGCGAGGAAGTTCCAAATAGTTTGGATGATAACCAGTCGAATAGCGAATTAGTGCTTTTAACCGTGGTTGGTTTCTGGGCAGTTACTGTTGGTTTCGGAGCCGGAGCATAAAGAGGGACGGGTGCAGAAGCTCTTGTGATAGCCTTTTTTTCTTCATGTTCTTCCATCAATTGGGTTAGTTGTTCTTCAGAGGTCGCTTGGCGCGGGGCCGTGTTCATAGGCAAATCTACAGGCATCGGGCTGCCCGTGTAAGCAGCGGTTGGTTGTTGGGCCGGCATCGTTGGCATGGACTGCAACGCCTGTTGTTCTTGCTGAAGTTTTAATAGCTCGCTTTGCATCGCAGCAGTATTTGAGACAGCGCGTGCGAAGCAGGTTGGGCATGTGTTTGGATTACATGGCGCTGGGTATCTCGCAGCTTCTCTTTCCGCGCAGTTCCTAAAACCTCCTGCGGGCTCCTCCAGACCTACATAGGTAGAATCATCCTCACACTCTTCAAACTCTTCAACTTCCATTTCTCCGGGATCGCAATCAGGGCCATTGCAAGGAACTGTTTCACTTTTCTTTGTCATTTTTTCCCCGGCAGGGCATCGAGGATCTTGCAAATAAACGCCGCCGTTCTTACTGATAGCGTCGGGTGAAGCAACTAAACCCCACGGCACATTAGGTGGGGGCGCAATAAATCCTTTGCCGAAAGCCCCAAAACCGTTCATAGTTCTGCGCGCAGGCTGACGCAAGGACTTCTTTGCAAGTAATTTTGCTTTAGGTAATAAGAACTCGTCAAATCCGCCTAAAAACCCCGGTCGGCGCATAAATTTTCCTCATCGTTATTATACAAATTTTGTATAATTGTTGAGAGGAGAATATTATGGCGCGTTACGAACGTATGGGTGGGCAAGGAAATCGGTTAGGCTCGTTCGAGTCATACTCCGGCCGTAGCCTAGGTAATTTCGGCGCCACTGCAGATGAGTGCGCCAGGCTAACCCAAAATTGGGCCAGCAAATTAAGCCAAGCCAATCAGTATGCTGTTAGCGACCCCTCAAAAGTTACGCAGTTGATGACCGAATTTAGAGCAGCTAAAGCCCAAGCTGATAGCGTTTGCGCCCAAGTTCCCAAAACCTCCTCTAGCACAACAACCGGCTCAACTGCAGCAGCTAATATGAATGCAATTGCAACAATGCTCGCACCACTCGCGCAGGCAGGTGCTACCGTCGCGGCCACTAAAATTCAATCTGATGCAATGGCCGACGCTATGAGACGTATGGGGCAGCCCGCTCCAGTCACCTACGTAACTAGCGCCCCCGAATCATCATCTTCATCATCTTCTTCTACTGGCTTGATCATTGGTGGATTGTTGGCAACTGCCGTAATCGGCGGAATTATTTTTTTTGCAACTAAGAAAAAATAAGAGGCACTAGTGTACGTTAGACAAAATACACAACCGAATCGACTCGGATCGTTTGAAGGACTAGGGCAAATCAAGTCTTTCGACGTTACAGGTGGCGTCCAAACAACCGCTGGAGGTGTGTCTACTGAAAATGTATTGACTGGTATCGGCCAAATTCTCGCTCCTCTTGCACAGGCCGGCGGTGCTATTTATTCTGCAAAAATTGCGGCCGACGCGGAAAAGAAGATGTTCAAAATTGAACAGCGTCAGAGGCAGCAACAGCAAGAAGCCGCCATGCTCGCTGCAATGCAAGCCGCTGCAACGCAGCCTGGCTCATCCTCGACAACTCCAATTGTGATCGCTATTCTCGGCGGCACCGCACTAATTGCGATTTTAGCGATTGTATTAATGAAAAAAGGAAAATAAACATGGCATACGAACTCAGACAACAATCTCCAGAATGGGCAACTGGAGTCGCATCAATCCTTAACCCCCTCGCGCAAGCGGGCACTTAGGTTTACGCAGCTAAAACACAGGCCGCCCTGAACGTACAACGCGCCAAAATGGGATTACCACCTATTGATTTCTCCGCCAGACCTGCTACATCAGAAGCAGAGGGGAGCCGCGGGCCGTCTGACTCAGATGAAGGAAGCGCCTTGACACCAATATTGGTGATTGGGGGAATAGCTGTTGTCGGATTCATTATCTTCAAAATGACCCGTAAATAAGCTATGGATTACAAAAACAAGCTAGTACCTACTATTGTGGCGTCTCGGACAGTTACATTCAACGCTACAGAAAAACAAAAGCCGAACAAATATTTTATTGCTGGTTTTTTACTCGCCGCGCTCGGTGTTGGTTACCTGTATATCAAGCAGCGCAACGCGACCGAACACTAATCTTTGATGATTCCCTCGACAATAAGTTGCTGTCGAGCAATCGCTTTATAAATGCTTTTTTGTAAATGAGAAGCAGCTTCCCAAGAACTTAACTGAAATGTTCCTGGTGTAAATGTTAATTCATCCCAAGTATCAATAAATGTATGTATTTTTACATCTTCGTAAAAATACTTAGAACCTCGTAGTTCAATAAGCCGTTCTTTGTAACTCATATTAAGAACGACGGCACAGCCACCAAGCGGTAGCTCCACCCACAAGCATCATAGCCGCCGCTCCGGATAGTGCCGTTGAATAGAAATTACTTGTTGGTTTTCCATAAGGAGCTACCGACCGCTCAACCCCCATGCTGGTAATAAGTATTTCTGGTCTAATAAGTCTCATTGCCGCCGCGTTGGATTGCTTGGTTTGGATCGCACTTTGCGAAGTACTGGGGTTCAAAAGGTTTGCTAGGTTGATTCTAATTTCAGGGGTGACTTGACTCCTAAAGATAAGCTCGGGTTGACCAGCATTTAAAAGCTGACCAACAGCATTTTTAAGATCGTTATTCCCCAATGTCCTCATGGTGTTTATCCCTCAACACCATTATATCTTTTTTCTAATTTTTTTAATCCATCGCTTTTGACTGCAAATTCCAAATAAAGCCGTAGTGCCACTCGCAGTAGGTGATCAGCCAATCAAAGTACTTAATGATTCGCAACTGGCCATTTGAATAAATGATCCACGACTCTATTGCCTGGGACAAACGACGTAGCTCATTTTCTTCTTCTTTCGTTAATTCAAAGAGGCCCCCATACCGCAACCCACTTAACTGCAAATACAGTTTAAATTCAAAATCAGGGCCCCACGGTTTGCCTGTGTATTTTTGCGCTAATGCAGATGCATAACTTTTCAGTTCTTCCGCTATGTCCATTGATGAGATTGTAGCAAAACAAAAAACCCGCAACAGGTGCGGGTTTTTAAAAGAAACTAAAATTTAAGGACTAGTTCAATAATTATAGTCCAACAAGCCCCTCATGTCAATATTCTCAATTCGCGTCTGGATTTTTTTTACGTTTTTCAAGAATAGGCTCTTCTCCTGGATTTTTGCGAGGTCTTCCTCTGGGTCGTTTCGGTAAAGAGTTTTCGTGATCTCTTTCTTTCTTTGGCCGTCCTCTTGGTCTCTTTAGCTTGTTAAGAACAACAGGGTGTTTTCGAGGGCGCCCGCGGCTTCGTTTTTCTTCTGTTGCACCGACTTTTTCTATTTTCTTAGGTTTTTTGTTACGGGGTTTGAACTCTACACCGGCTGCGGCTAGTATCTTTTTGGCTCGACGGACATCACGAGACGGCCTCCCTTTTCGTCCTGATTGAAGGCTTAGAATACGCTTAGCCTTGTTCAGTGACATATCAGGATCGCCGGCCTGGTCAGTTGATTTTTTTCGTAGCTTATTCTTTGGGCGAGGATTGCTCTTGAAGTTGGTTTTGGCTGGCCGGCTGTCTTCTTCCCCATCATCGTCTGCTTCAAATTTTGGTTTCATAGGACGAGGGCGGGGAAGGTCCATCTCGCCCTCGTAATCTTCATCGTCGTAATAATCCATGGATTTTCCTCTCGACCCGAGTATAGCATTAATACTTTTTCAAGAACATGACTAGACAGCCAATTATTCCCGGCTATTATGCGGCGTGATAGAGGTGATTATCTGTGGCCGACCCTGTCGATAATCGAAGAATTAAGCTCTGCCCTGTCGAAAGCCGAGCAATATTAGAAGCTGACCGCGCCCAAAAATTGTTAATGGAGCTTCGTGCAAGAATGGAGCAAGAGATTAATAAATTAAAAGAGCAATGGTCGGCGTTAAGATTGAAAATTCTTGAGGAAGAAAAAAATATATCTAATATGATAGACGCAGGCAACAAGAGTTATCAAGAGACTTTGAGTTGCATAATAGAAGATAACCAAATCAAATCTCCTTGGACTGCAAAAATCATTTATGACGAATCTAATGTATTCCCAATAGCAATTGAAGTCTCGCACACGCCAGAAAAAATCTCGGAGCTTGCAAGTCCTGCAAAATAGGGTAGGATCTTGCTCCTGTGAGCCACAAACAAGATCGTCGAGAGCCCCGCATCGATTTTAGTCAAAACAAGGAAATCATCGTCTATTATAAGATGATTTCTAAATGTGACTCTAATTTCCGTTGCGATGACATCTTTCGAGGAGAACTTCTCAACCTCAGCCGTAGTGGTCTTTTATTAGACGCAAGCATTCCGGCCGAATCCTGGCTTCCAGGATTAGAAGACGGGGATATTCAATTAGGCTTCAATCTTCAAACCCCGGATACGAAAATTAAATTGCTTGGACGTATCAGATGGGCCCAGCTTAGAAGGTGGCCGATTTTTTATCGGTTTGGGGTTGAATTTGAACCTCCTGATAGCACCAATAACGACAAACTTAAGTGCTTATTAATTAGAACCGAGTTAGAACAGCGCAAAACTCCAGAGACCCGGCGCATCAAGCGCATAGAAGAACTTTTAATCAATCCAACCTTCACCAAAGGATAATTTACGTGAGTGTCACACCTCGATGGAGAAACGGCCGTATGAGTTTTACCAATCAATCACAGGGACAGAATACTAGCATGAGTCGGAAAGCCGAAGTCGTTGATTCGTTGAATCTTTTGCAGCAAGCTGCTTCAATACACCAAGCGGCTTTCTTCGCTTTCAAAGATATCTCCCGTGAGTATCTACGATTGCGTAGAGAAAATAAGATGCTGAAGAAGCAACTTGATGGGCGCACCCGTTCTTTGCGAGGCGCGAGCGCAGCAGCAAAGGATCGCCTTGAACGACTTAATGCCTTGCAAGCGAAGTCCGTACGTGCTAAGGTTAAGGCCACGCGTAAGGGCGCGACCAAGGCTTCTAAGACTCCGGCCAAGAAGCCCATCAAGGCCGCGCCGAAGTCCCAAAAGAAGGTTGCTGTTTCCGCCCGCTAGGATGTTGGCATGGATCTAAATAAGCTTTTGAAGCAGGCCAAAACCAAACTTCGCCAAGCTGAAAAAGCAGAGGTTAGATCCATCTTGCGCTGCGCTCCGTTGAAGCTGCCGTACCGGGTGATGGCGGGGGAGGGTCATGTAGATGGCCCTCCCCCGCCCAACCCGAGCCTTCAGGAGTTTCTTAGGCTTCACACGGAAGGGATCAAAGGTACCATCGCAGGATGGCACTATGAGCCAGAAGATTACCACTACTCACCACTTTCCAACCGCAACATCCAAGTTACCGGAGAAGCACTGTATAAGGACTCTCAGATTGTTTTGATGTATAACGAAGATCGGAAGTATTTGACAGGAGCTTACCGACTTATTTTCTTTGCAGACAGCAGAAAACCACTGTATGATTTCTGCGAAGATTTTGGCATCAGTAATATCATCGAACGTGATATGGAATTGAGGGTAAGATTGTGAGCAACTTTGAAGAGATGATGGCTGCGGCCAAAGCTAAGTTACTGAAGGTTGCAAAAAAAGCGGAGCAGGCTGAGAAAAAGACCAAAGCCCCCGAGCCATCAGCAACGACTAGCTACGATCATCGGCTGACCATACAAGATGTGAAAGAGGCTTACGTATCATCCGGATTGAAGCCCAGCCGCTCGTTTTATTTCTTCACACACGGACGCCCTCTCATCTACGTCAGCCCTGTGTCGTTCGATAAAACTGAGGCAACTCCTATCGGCGCTCTTTGCATCAGCAAAAAGGCTCCTTTTCTCTCCCAGCGTCCGGAGGAATGGACCGCAGGTCAGACGGGATCAGCCTTGGGCCTAGCGTCCAGCTATATCTTAGGATTTAATAGTGGCTTCGATGGAAACGCCCCCGGGCACCCGCGATGCTCAGATTATTTTCATCAAGGTTATGCAGACGGCATTTCCGTGTTCGGAGCCCTTCACAGCGAAGGGGCTCTTACTGATCAAAGGCATGAACCTGTTCATATGTCAGTTGAAGAGTACGTTGAACTGTGCCGAGTAGCGGGCGATTGGAATTAAATGACTGCAACTACCGAAAAAATTCACTTAGGGAAGATCGAGATAGAGGCCCAAGATAACGGCGCTGTCGTTCCGTCTGTTTATGTCAATATGCTACCCACAGAATATCGAGCAATTCTGGTTAACCTCACAACGTTGCAAACATCCTGTATCTTACCATCACGAAAATTAGAAATTACATATCGTACTCGCCCAAGGAATATGTATGCTCCTCGGCGTAGGCGGGGAGATGGGTCAAGACGGCTTCCATCTCGTGAAATGCTGACCAAACTGCAATTGGATATTCCAACATTACTTTTTATCGGAAGAACTTCACAAATACCAGATAGATACGCGCCTCGGTTCGTTTGGTCTTTATTTGGATTAGATGAAACTCTCCCCGAACAACTGAAGGTTTCGCCATATCTTATGGCCAATGTCCATGCCCGGGGTGAAATATGCTTTGGTGCGTTACAGCCGAGCAATTTCCGCCAAGCTTATAACTACTTTTTTAGCAGTGCTTTTAATAGTGACTTATCTAGCTACACTCGAATCTCCGATGGCGGAAGACGAATTCATTTTTGCAAAAAAGTGGAGCATGACTTTAGCAGTCATGTGGGCTGTCTGTGCGAAAAGAGGATTGAGCATTCGTGCTGCGAATGCTCCACGGCTATCTTCCACAACCATCACGGATGTGGCTGCAACACAGTGGTCAAGTCTAAAAAGTGCAAAGGCAGATGTAACGTAAATCCGAATTGCGCGTGCTGCTTTGCACTGAATTCTAACGATGCATCATGTAGATGCACAATGCGCCATAAAAGAACTTGTAAATTGATAAAAGAGACATGCACTTGCGCATGCACTTGCGACTGTTGCACCGAGAAGTGCGATCACACGACTTGTAAGTGTTTGTGCTGCGAATCAACCTGTGGCTGTGGATGTTCCTGCGATCAGGTGGAATTGTTCCAAAGATACATCGAAAATTACGGATCTAAAGTTCTACCACACCAGTCTTGGCAGATTAAGACGGATGAAATCTGTGGTACAAATTTCTGGTCTACGAGCCAGAAAGCCGATGGCTTGCTACTTACGGCCCATCCTGATATACTGAAAAAAGTGCCTAAGCACTTCTGGAAGAAGTCCCATCTTCAAAATGACAAACCGTTTATCATCTGTATGGGACGTAATAATGGGGATGAGTGGCAGTTTGAGTCTTCGAAATTCGACTTCACAATAAGCTCTAATCAAATTACTTTTGACCGCCACGCGCCTAAATGATATTCTTGTTCTAAAGAGGATAATAAGATGAAACAACTAAAAGTTAAATCACAACTAAGAACACGCATATCCACGTTATCGTTTATTTTGTCTCTCAAGGAGATATATCATTATGGGCCGGCATGATCGGGGCTTACGAGCGGCTATTAAGGCAGCGTTCGATTCCGATTTTACCGATCACAAAGTAGGCGCGGCACTTTACAAAGGTGCGCGCCTTTTGTCTGTTGGGGCAAATTACAGGAAGTCCCATCCAGAAAGCACCTGCTGGACTCAGCACGCAGAATTCAGCACTCTGTTGGGATTTAGTGCGGAGGAGTTAAGCGGAACGACACTCTACGTCGCACGGTTAACCAGAACCAATCGTATCAGTTTCTCTAAGCCGTGTGAGTATTGTCAGAGGGTGATTTTAAAGAAGGGTTTGAGTAAAGTTTTTTACACAAATTATGATGGCTTATTGGACGAAATGGATTTAGCTACTCTTGCTCCGACCGTAAGACCATTCAAGCGTGCCGGTGTGTTTCCGTTAGTTCCACGTTAGTTCCCCGCGCAAGTACTTAGTCAACTAGTTAGTGGAAACAAAAAAAGAGGCTTAAGCCTCTTTTTTTGTTGCTGCGTTTGTCGCGTTGCGGGCCGCATTTGGCCAGCTACTTATTTTGCGAGTAGCTGCATCCTGCACTTAGAGGGCATACACCGCAGCGCGGCTCTTTCGCCAGACACACAGACTTCGCGAGTTGCAGCATTTTCCTATGATAAACCAGTGGTTTCCGGGAACCCACCAGTTTTTGCAACGCCGCCGCTTTCGTCCCTAAAAAGTCTTCAGCGTTAACCATACCCAGGCGGGCTAGCACACGGTCTGTATGAGCTTCATACGGCATCTGATTAGTTCGGCCCCACAAAACCTTTAGATAATCGACCGCAGCTTTTGGCTGAAGAGGCACATTTGCTAAGTAGGATTCGATCAACTTAGCCTTGTTTTCCTCTACTGCGTTATTCAGATCGAGCGACGCCAGATGTTTCCAGGAATAATTTAAGAATTCGCGGATGCTTTCCGCTAACTCCCAAACATTCACTTCAACGCCCGACGTGGTTAGCACGTCTGCAATATCTCGACTAGAGGAGACGCGAACTTCATCCCAACCGCTGAATAACTCTGCGGTGGATCCGACTCCTACGAAAGTACGAATAGCTGCTCTAGCCGGCGCGGGCCTGTCGGCGTAGCTAATCGCATAATGGATCAGTTTTTCAGTTACACCAGGAGCTTCCTCCTTTTCATCGGCGTCCCAAAGAGATTTCTGCTTCCCAAACGCGGCAGATAACAAATTCCATACTTCTTCGCCTTCCATACTGTCCTCCAAGTCATTTGGCCGTCTCACTATAGTATGAATTTTCATAGTAAACTATCCAATTTATGGAAAAATTTACTATGAAACCCTTCGACCTCTAAGTCCCAATAATCTTTATAATAAAAGTTTTTTAGGATGAGGCCCTTAGCCTTACTACGAAGGCGTAGGAGCGGATGACCCATGAATCGATGAACTAACAAGCGTAGAACTACACTTCTATGCATATCTTCGGTTATAGGCAGCAAAGGTTGGACGGAACTTCGTCTTTTTCCTGCCCTAGCGCCGAAAACATTCGCATGGATGGTGTGTTGACATAAAAGGCATTTAACCAAGAGTATACCCTGGCTTTAACCAATTGCAACCCCTAAGTTTAGCCGTTGAGATCCTGGATGTTAGATTTGACTTAGAGCTAAGAACATCGTAAACTGAAAACATGGGCCAGTCTAAGATCAGAATATTTAATAAAAAATTCATCCTGAAAGACTTCCAACCAGCGGATATTTCGGACCCCACTGATATTAAAATTAAAAAAGGCAATCATACCGAAATAGGAGAAATAGTGTGCGAAGTATATTATACCCCACGAGGATGGCGGGGGGATATCCACCTTATGTCACCAATTGACATATGGGACGCAGATCATGTCCAGAAACTTTATGGGGTTAGGCCAAACGAATTGCGGGGCGATTTGTATGAGAAAATATTTGAATCCACGGTGCCCGCTATGCAGTATATGACTAAACGCCTCAAAACTTTAGGTTGGGAACCGATTGATACTTGGGAATGATATGCTACAACTTGGGAATGATATGCTACAATTAGGGGCTAAAGGGGTGCAATTATGCAATGTGGAGTTTGTGGAGAAGAAGTAACTTTGGACGATTTGGCCGTAATGGCCGCCCCCGAAGTCAAAGTATTTCATCGGGGAGAAGGATGCCCAGCCTGCTTTGACGATAGCGATGAGGGTGATGAAGTCAGCGAAGAAGATACGTGGGCGTGCAAAAGCTGCGATGTCAAAATTGTCACTGATGACGAGGCCAACCTCTACTGGCAAGGAGGCTCCCTGGTGCATCCATACGGCTCGTTAAAATATGCTTGGGGCCGACATCCTGAAGCTAAAAATCCAATCGAGGAAAATCTGGATTTAGACGAATGTCCTGGATGCCAGGATACAGACGATGAGCTAGATCAAGCTGACGAATCGGATTTCGAAGAACACGACTTGGAGCTAGATGAAGACGACGAAGAAGAGGTTGATTTCGATGATCTCGACGACGAGGAAGCCTCGACTTAAACGCCTAATGTTTAATCCTTGTAATTCTCAATATTCCATTCAGAATGTAAGAACATGGCCGATACTCTTTTAGCTCCTGGGGTGGAAATACGTGAATTAGACGGCAGATTCCAATTATGGATCAAACATAATGACGAATCTATTATAGGCTGGGATTTTGAAGAAATTGCAAAAAGCCCAAAGTCGTGGATTAGCTCACTGAAAACAACTATTTTGGCTATCACGCAAGGACCTAGTGCGGTAAAACGCCATGTTGACCAGCGCAAATCCCAGGTTAAGCTATCCCCAGACATGCTGTGCATGGTATGCGGGAGAAGCATCAGAGCGGCTACCACCGAGTATTATTTCTCAGCTACTCTGAATAATAAGCATTTCCGAGACTATCAATGTAGCGCAGAATGTAATAAGAAACGTAAAGAGCAAGTTCTCCGGCAAGAACTTGGCACGGACTTCATCGACAAATGGTCAGGTAAATTACCAAAAAGTAAACTCGAACACTTGACATAACATAAAGTTATGCTAAAAGAAGGCACGGAGAAACCCCATGGATTGCCCAGCTTGCGGCACAGCCGACGCATACGTAGGTTTGACTGATATAGATTGCTCAAATGGAGGTTGCAGATATTTCCATTCTTCGACTGCTTCAAATCCGGCTACTGCCGTTGCTTCCCAACCTACAATAACTATTGTAAACCTTGACCGAAAACAGGGAAGCATTTTGATTACTTTCACAGTCCTAGACAAAGGAGATCCAACAAACCAAGTTTCAGTAGAATTTTATTGGAGTGCTCCGACTCTAGGTATTATGAGCAAAACAATTGCAACCCTAAGCAACTCGGCTTTGTATCATGTGCCAGGAGTGACCGCGGATGGTATAACTATATATAGAACCCACTGGATGTGCATCTCCGATGGTGTAAATCCAATGGATGCGTGGAAACTGGAAGCCAGTTTAGTTCCATAATGCTACACGTCTACGCATCTAGCTCTGTATGCCACATATTTCAACTCGACGACACTATAGTAATAGACGTTTCTAAGGCCATAGAGATGTCGGAAGAATATTTAGAAAACGGCACCACAGTCTCATTGTGTCAGTGCCCATTATTTGGAATAAAACGGGGCGCTGGTTTAAATCAGTCTCAAGCCAAAGAAGAAATCAAACGGATAATAAGTCTCCTCATTAAAAAAGAAGAGTTTTTAGCTATATTGGATAAGTTCCTTCAGAATAATGGCTTTGACTTGCATAAACCAGCTAGTGTTTTGAGAGAAAATTTGTCGAAGTACAAATTGCGAGTAGAGTGCTGATGAAAATGCGGAAAAACAGTAGCGGCCCGCGCGTAATTCTTAAATTATCCGGAGAGAGTTTTTGTCAAGAAACTGCAACAGGTATTGCAGTTGACCAGATAAGCAATATCTCCGCTAATATATTGGAAGCATGGGAAGAGGGGGTTGAATTAGCCATCGTTGTCGGCGGCGGTAATCTTATTCGAGGCGCAACTCTATCGCAGTCAGGGGTAGACAGGGCTACTGCGGATTACATGGGAATGATGGGTACGCTAATTAACGCCCTAGCATTACAGGAAGCTCTAGAAAAAATCGAAGTGCCTACTCGTGTGCAATCCGCCTTGCATGTATCTCAAATCGCAGAGCCATTTATCAGGCGGCGTGCCGTAAGACACCTAGAGAAAGGGCGCGTGGTTATTTTAGCAGGAGGGGCAGGCATGCCTTTCTTTACCACTGACACCGTAGCTGTACTTCGTGCAAAAGAATTAAACGCCTCTGCCGTTTACAAAGCGACTAAAGTAGATGGGGTTTACACCGCAGACCCCACCAAATTCCCTCATTCAATCCGTTACGATGATATAACCTATGAAGAAGTTATAGTACAAGAACTGAAAGTGATGGACGCAACAGCGATTACTTTAGCTCGGGAAAATAACATTCCGATCAAGGTGTTCAACTTTAGAGAAAAAGGCAGCATCAAGAATGCTATTTTTGATAGCCGTGTAGGTACATGGATCAGAAACAGGGAAGCTTAGGCTTGTTAGTGATCCACCGAATCACCAAAAATTGAATCGCCTCAGCCATTTCTGCGGTAGTTTTGTTTTTTCTTGGAATTTTTCCGAGCAGCTAGGGCTGGATTCGAAATTTCTTCCAGCCTACGCAACATCTTTTTGATATCCTCTTCAAATTCCATTTCTGCGTCTAACGTGCCGAGTTCTTCGGAGTAAGCCGCGATCAAAGCCGCATTAGCTCTGTTCGTAAAGGAAACCCTACCGTCGGGCTGTTTCTCAGAACCTCGGACATAGTGAACCATCTCACGCAGTGTATCTTTTATTCGCTGTAGTTGGCGAGATGTCCAAGCATCCTCTGAATTGGTTAGCTCTTTATGCAGTATTCTTGCTAGTGACGCGAGGCTGTATAAATTACCGCTTTCGGCCGGATTTTTGGCCCAATTGTCTTGTCTCCAATCAATTGAACATCCACAGCCACCAGGATTCCTTTGCAAACCCGCATCGCACCCGCAAGGGTTACGCCTACTGATATGCCCGGGACGACTCCATGCCGTGCTGCGAGAACCAAAAAATGGTTCTGACGTTGGTTTTAAATCGAACTGGCATTTGAAACACGTTCCCCGGGTATCTTTATTGCCGGCTCCGCACGATCCGCAGGTTACATAAGGATTTCTTCTCATTGGTCACCATATGCATTATACCATCTGATGCCACCTCCTTGCGGGCGATTAAATCTGGTGTACATTGCTGCAATGCAATTTTCCGAATTTTATCAACCGCCGAAAGGCCCCACCCCCGAACCAAAGCTATCCCTGCCTCGGATTACTGATCCCGAGATGTATGCTTTGTTGGTCTATAAACTATTACAGGTTGGAGATGTTGCTCTGACTGGACCAAGTATCCTAGAACCTAGTCAACAGGTGAAGGTAGTGGGGTGGCCACAAAAATATGTAGGTAGGCTGGACGGAAATCCTGGTGGTCCAGGCATATACGATGATTTTTTAAATATCACTGTTCAGTTGATTGATACTAATGAAGTGATCACAATTCCAGCGACGCAACTTGGCCTGCCCCCCAGCGAAGACCTTCTAGAACGTTACGATGAAATTTCGTCATCTTGGTTTAATATGTCTTCCGATCTAGGCTGGCGTGCTTCATTGCCCGATACTAAAATATGGGAGAGCGACATTGTAACTGTGGATGGATCAGTAGATCAGTTTCAAGTGTTTAGAATTGATCATTTCAACAAGACATGTTTATTAAAGGGCCATGATAAAAAAGTAACTCGTCCTTATTCCTTCGACGAGTTGCAATTTTTAACAGGAGGGCCTGTTAAAGCTGCTTACAGCGGAGAAGAGGTTCGGTTCAAGGACACCAAATCTGCGGCAGAGTTTCAGATACTCCTAGGATGGTTTTCTCGTAATTTTTACCCTATCAATCAGAGTTACAATTGGGACGTGGCGCATGCAGTTCAAGTAATCAACTTATCTAAGGCGCATGGCTTGCTGCACTACAGGAATGGGGTATCCTTGATTACGCTCGCCAACGAAGACATAGGGTCGGAGCTTCTGTATCTGACGCAAACTAATCCATCTATGATATTAAAGGTTTGATGATGAAAACATCCCAGTGTAATGATTGTGAGTGCCTTGGCCAAGAACTAAGCTCCAGTAAAAAGAAGCTCCCAGAAGGCCACAAAATACTTTTCCCACTAGATTTTAAGTTATATTGTTTACCCTGTTTATGGAGAAGAGAGGGCGTGTGCCTTCATTGCGCACAAGAGGTTGATAATCTCAAAGAAGACAAGAGATGTAAGGCCAGGCCATGGTTGTGCTCAGATTGCCTCGTTAGCCCAAAAAGGATCCACAAATGGGAGTGCTACGCTAGCGGCTGCATGACAGTAGAGGAATTCGCAGAAGAACAGCAGGATATGCTGGAAGACGGCTTGGGCGATGAAGAGGTATTTTATTTGAATGATGGCGAGGACGAAAATGATGAGGACGAAAATGATGAGGAAGAGTAGTCAACAACCCCCCGGCTAAAGCCGGGGGCTTGTGATCAAACGTAGGACTTAGCCCCTACTAGATCATAAGATAGCCTAGTAGCTTGTAGCTACTAAGTAATATGGAGACTAGCCTGGCCAAGATCATCTTAGGATGGTCGTTTGAAGGCAATTGAACCATCGGCTTTGGCAAAGCCTAATTTTCCAGATAGCCCAAGGTGGGATGCCATCCCTAGTCTCACCTTATTGGCTGGAAATAAGAAATATGGTCAATGGCGAAGGGTAGTATATACTGATGAGGATTATATCCTCAGTAGTAGAAAGTAAAATGCGAGTTCCAGTTGTAGATAAAAATAACCACCCCCTGATGCCCACTAAGGCATCACGGGCTAGAAAGTGGATTGCATCCAAAAAGGCAACTCCTTTTTGGAAGAAAGGAATTTTCTGCGTTCGATTGAACGTTGATCCATCGGATGTCCAGACTCAGCCAATTGCTATTGGGGTAGATCCTGGTAGTAAAACTGAAGCTGTGACAGTTAAATCTAAGGCATGCACACATGTTAATATTCAGGCTTCTGCTGTCGCACATGTGAAAGACACCCTAGAAACTAGACGGGAGATGCGTCGAGGTCGTAGATTTAGAAACACCCCCTGTCGGACGCCTAAGTTGAAGTCTAAACACCGGGCTGGTTTCTTACCACCATCAACCAAAGCTAGATGGCAATGGAAGCTTAGAATTATTAATCAGCTTCGGAAGATATTTCCGATTTCTGACTATATCGTAGAAGATGTTGCTGCCAGGACTATACCAGGAGCCAGACGATGGAACGTTCAATTTAGTCCCATCCAAGTCGGGAAAAACTGGTTCTACAATGAACTTTCTAAGTTGGGAAAGCTAACTACTAAGCAGGGGTTTGAAACGGCCGCTTTGAGGCAACAACTAGGATTAGTCAAATCCAAGAGCAATCCGCTGGCGTTTGCTGCGCACTGCGTGGATTCATGGGTGTTAGCTAATAGCATCGTCGGTGGCCACGCACAGCCAGAAAATACTGCTATTTTATCATCTTCCGCCAGAAGACCCCCACCCAACTTGTTGGGTGGGGGATGAATGGCGCTGGTTTTGAACATATTGTTTTACAACCTCTAATGAGGCTCCTCCACAACTGCCAGCATAGTAGCTTCTGCTCCAAAAGCTTCCTTTGGAAAGGTATAGATCCAAATTAGGAAATTCAACAAATAGCACACGAGAGGATC
>Ga0163152_10000859_pt1 | contig 50276 bp, 48 predicted proteins | sample OliLakLV19MP8IB2_FD_148635 | JGI IMG/M metagenome (GOLD analysis project Ga0163152, IMG submission 148635) | Freshwater microbial mat bacterial communities from Lake Vanda, McMurdo Dry Valleys, Antarctica - Oligotrophic Lake LV.19.MP8.IB-2 | ecosystem: Environmental > Aquatic > Freshwater >... | reverse complement strand
ACCATCGATTACTACAACCACTCCCGAATACACACAACGCTGAAAATGTCACCAGCTCAATTCAAGTTGCTATATGCGAATCGTGTCTTAGACAAATTTGTCAACAAAACGGGTACTTGACATAACGATGATATTCATCCATCATTTGCCGGTGTTATTTTTATTGGACGTGAAATAGGAAATTTTATTCACGATAACCAGATCTTACCTCGATAGCTTTTAGCTGTCGGACATAGACACTATTCGAACTTTTTGGCAAACCTCACAGGATCACTTTTATATTCCAAATTATTTGTAATACTGGCACTGGTTATTGTGTAGGATTTTTACAGGAACAATTAATCAGGTTTTACCTCGTTGAAGAAACTCTTCCATAAATTCTTCTGGAACTTGGTCTTCTAAATTTACCGGTTCAGTAAACACTTCTCTTGTGAAATACTCAACATTCATAGGTTTTCCCACCATTGGATCAAGTATGATATCACCAACAGCACATACTGTATGTCCTCCCCCAACTTACTCTACCTTCATAAACTTTGGGCACAAGCGGTTTATAATGAATAAAACCTGACTCTCTAGCTTCATCTCCTCTCACTGATTTCAAAGAAGGTCTTTCTCCACCTTGTAAAAGAAGCTCTGCAATATCAATTGCAATTCTTCCACAATGCTCTGAATGTTTACCATCTTTAGTTTTATAGTCATTTTTGAGAGTTTCGTACTTTTTACTTAGATAATCCATTACTGGAGGATAAATTGGTAATTCTTTCCCTGCTTCACTCATGACGATGAGTATACCAAAAGTTCGAATCCGAGTTTGAAAATGTAAGATTTTGTATATATTTTGAAGCTGAATCTATTTGCTGCCCAGCATGGATTCGAACCATGATTAAAGGATCCAAAGTCCTTCGTCCTACCATTGAACGACCGGGCAATGCATTAGACTCTTCTGTTTAGATAGGCCCTTCCAAAACCAGTTTTCAGTTGCTTCTCCCTAGCTATAGCACTTTTTTTTGACAAACACGCTTCAAAGTACACCAACTCCAAAGGTCGACGTTTCTCTGTTGCAACAACCCAACCTTTATTATGCTCTCTCACCCTACTATTAATATCAATTGTCCAACCTATGTATAGATTATTATCAATTTTGCTCCGCAATACATACGTATAATAAAACATATTCTCCCATTGAACCTGCCCGCAATGCTTCGCATAGCGATGCAGGCGGGCGACCGGGCATGCAAAGTGCATTTTACCAAATATACAACCTGTTTGACAGGGCAATAATACAGTATTTATGCATCACAATAACCTTTTTGGTACAATGTATACATGAAAGCAGGAACAGTCGCATTATTTGGAAGACCCAATGTGGGCAAATCAACACTCGTTAATAGTATTGTGGGTCAAAAGGTTGCTATAACCTCTCCTAAGCCGCAAACTACTCGCTTCCCCATTCAAGCACTTTACCAAGACGAGCGTGGTCAAATTATTTTTATCGATACACCTGGTATTTTTGACAAAGCTAAAGACATGTTATCTAAAAAAATAAATAAAAACGCACTCGATACTGCTGAATCTAATTTTGATGTTGCCCTCTACATAGTTGACCACACCCGAAAACGTGATTTTGAAGAGGGAAAAGTATTGGGAATAATACGTAAAATAACAGCTCCTAAAATACTTGTCATAAATAAAATGGACGTAAAAGAAAATACATTTTTACCCCAATATAAATTCTTAGAGGATGAGTTTGAACATATTTATTACATTTCTGCTCTTGAAAACAAACACTTACAGCCGCTTCTTGAACAGATCTTTGAGTTTTTACCCGAAAGAAAAACTCCGCTTATCGAAGCATCCGAATACACCTATCCTGCACTCAATCTTGACAGTAAAATATTTTTATCTGAGATAATTCGAGAGAAAGTATTTCTAAAAACACGAAAAGAACTTCCCTATACAACGACCGTTGTGATAGATCAAATTATTGAGAGAAATGAAACACTTACTTATATCCAAGCACGAGTGTTAACAACTGACGTTCGATACAGAAAAATGCTCATCGGACAAGGTGCCCGACGCATAAAAGAAATTGGGTCTATGGCGAGGCGCGAAATTGAACTTTCTACAAATCGCAAAATTTATCTTGATTTGACTGTTGAAATCGATAAGCACTGGACTCAATCATTTGCATAAGAATACAATAATCAATACCAATGCAAGTCCAATTGGGCATGTTGAGGTATATCAAACATTTCTCTAGCTGAGCCTTCGCGCACTGCAATTTCAAGTAGTCCATCATCACTTCCCCTATATCCTAACGGGTTGCCTATTTCTACATCTCCAAAAGTTTGTACAACAGGAACGCAGTGCCCTGAAACATGACCATTTCTAAACTGTAAACCACTTGCCGCATCCGGTACTCCTGCCCATACCTTAACATTGCCATAGTTTGGATCAATCCACAACACTCTACCATAAGGAACTCGTAAACGTTCCAGTATAGTCTCATCAGCTGGTTGTCCAAAATCTTTAATTGATTTTCCACTCGCCACGAGTCCTGCCAATGGGGACATAATATCTCGTCCATGAAAGGTTGAAGTTACATTAGTAAACTGAGACGGATCAACTATATAAACCGATTCAACCCCTTCTCTTCGTATTGCGGGCCATAATACTCCGTTGTTTGGACCAATATATTTTTTATCATGCTTCGTTGTGACAGCAATTATCTTGCGATCAGTACCAACTCCAGGATCAACAACTGTAACAAATATTGATCCTTTTGGAGCTTGTTTTGAAACTCGATACAGTGCAAACCCGCCACCTATAATATCAAATGGGACTAAGTCATCTACTTCAATCAAATTTGGAGATGATGTGCCACTAGTTGAACTTTCTCTAAACGCACGTTCCATGGCAAGTTTACATTGCGCAGAAGCAGATCTGTCTCCGAAATCTGCCACAAGAATAATTGGGGGCGTGTGATCTAATTGAGGAATGTCTTTTTTTTCGAACATAATAAAAAAACCTCTCGATATGAGAGGTTGCGTTTTTTTTCCTCGGCTTATGAGGCCGGGCACATCCATCCCTTATCGGGCTGGGTTTAGCACCGTTTCCGCTAATCGGATCGGTTGCTGGGCGAGTCGTCGGGCCAGTGCCCTCGTCACCTCTCTTTATGTTTACTAACTAAAAGTTAGTATAAGCCCTTTTTTTCAACTGTCAAGACGTTTTTTACTTTTAACATACTTTCATATTGGATTTTAAAATTCATTATTTATGAGTGATAATCCAAATGAATTTAATAAAGAAATTATTAATGCCTTAAAGTAACGTAAAAAGCGCTTGTTTGAAAACCAAAAAAATGCTATAGTATGGTGTTAATAGGTTGTGTAAACATACAAGTGAAACACACAAATCTAAAATGGATTTTAATCACCGTCCCGCAGTAATTTCCTGCGGGTTTTTTTATGGTTCAAAAAAATGATTTTACGCCATCAATGGAAGATAAGTGCGGTATATTGGGCATACACACGCACAAACCCACAATGAACTTTCCAATTGCTCTTCTTGCAGCAGCAGGACTCCAGCACCGCGGCCAACACGGCGCAGGACTTGCAATGCAAACTACAACAGGACTTAAATGGTATGCAGGCAATGGACTTTTAAAAGACGCATTTACAAAAGATGTAATTGAGAAATATACGCAGGAGAGCTTTTGGACAATGATTCATCTGCGATATGGCACCTCTGGCGATTATTTAGAACATAATTTACAACCTATTCAAGTGCAGGCCACAAATGGCGATGTCATTTCAGTTATTCACAATGGAGAATTTCCAGCAACAGGTGAAATATTAAAACTTCTAAAAAATGCTGACATTCCCGAGGGTGCAAGCGATACATACCTTTTCACACAGCTTCTTGCTCAAGCCGAAGGAGAAAATTGGGACGAAAAAATTTGCAACACAATTGATAAAGTAACCGGTGCATTTAGTCTTATTATTGGGGTTAATAAATCAATGTATGTGATTCGCGATCGCTGGGGTATACGCCCACTCATTTTAGGCAAATTTGATTTAGGTTGGATTGCGGCATCAGAAACACATGCATTTAATAAAATTAATATTAAGGCAATACGGCGCCTTAAGCGTGGAGAAGTGTTAAAAATAGATGAGAGCGGAGTTACAGAGGTTCGAAGTGGAAATGCGAAGCCAGGAAATTTCTGTGATTTTGAGTGGGCTTATTTTTCCCGCCCCAACTCAGAAGCTCCAACCCGTGAAAATGACTCCGATCTTACATATTCGCATGATTGGATTTCATTTTCACTTTTTCGAAAACGCTGTGGCGAAGCGCTGGCTAAAGAGGTAAAAATACCAAATGCCACATTTGTTGTGGGAGTACCCGACTCAGGAGTGGCATTTTCAACGGGATATGCATTTGGAGCACAAATACCATATGCCCAAGTTATTCTTCGAGATCATTTTGACCCCAATGGAATGTATCGACTATTTATGCGTGACGATCAAATCAAATCAATTAGCAAAAAAGTGTTAGGCAAACTCTCTCTTGTGCCAGATTCTCAGGTTTGGAAAGATGCAATTGTGGTAATTGGCGATGACTCAATTGTCCGCGGCAATGTATCAATGCGTCTTACCGAGTCTATTTTCAAACTGGGTGCAAAAGAGGTACATTGGATTGTTGGTTTTCCACCTGTTGCCTATCCATGTCATTTGGGAGTTTCAATGCGAACAAGAGAAGAGCTTATTGCAGCACAATTTGATTCTGATCCTAAAAAAATAGCCGTAGCCATTGGGGCAACTAGTGTAAGTTACATAAGTCCTGAAGGATTTATTCAGTCTCGAAAAGCTTCTTCAAAACTTGTTAAGCCCGAAAACATCAATGAGATATTTTTAGCAAATGGCGGATGTGCTGGGTGTATTACTGGGCTCTACCCCGTTGCTAAAGATGGCACAGTTTACCCACGCTATACCGATTAATAACAGTAGATACGCTTAATATGAAACGACTTTCAATTTTATTGTCTGGATCAGGTACAACGTGCGAAGCAATTTTAACAGCTATCAAAAACAAAAAATTAGCAGGAATTGAAGTCTGCGTTGTTATTTCAAGTCGTAGTGACGCAGGAGGAATTGAAAAAGCACAACAATTTCAAGCGCCAGTTGAAACTGTCGAACGAAAAAAATATACCACACAAACTGAATTTGGTGTTGCACTTCTTGAAGTATTGCAAAAATATGAAATCGATATTGTTTCTCAAAATGGTTGGCTACCACTAACTCCAAAAAGCATAATAGACGCATATCAAAATCGAATAATAAATCAACATCCGGGGCCACTTGATCCTGGACGGCCTGACTTTGGGGGCAAAGATATGTTTGGCGCACGAGTTGTTGCCGCACGTATTATATACAGTTGGGTTGTACAAGATGACTTTTGGACCGAAAGCACAATACATCATGTAAGTTACGAATTTGATAAGGGTGAACTTATTAGAACAACAAGTACCGACATACCCGTACCATCTACAAAAATGTCTCTTGAAGATTTAAAAAAAAATCATCAACTTATATTTGATGCCACAAAAAAAGTTCAGCAAAAGTTGCTGGCGATAGAGCATGAAAATGTTATTTCTACGCTCCAAGCATATGCAGACGGGCATGTGCCTACATATATTCGTACTCAACCACTTATTCCCGCTCATCTTAAACATATACTAGATCAAGCAAAAGAATTAGCAATTTCACTTTTTCCTCATGGATAATACAAAAAAAACTATTTTGATTGTAGGATCTGGCGGTCGCGAGCATGCATTGGGTTGGAAATTTAGACAATCAAAACATGTTGGCACAATTTATTTTGCACCAGGAAATGGCGGCACTGACTCAGTTGGAGAAAATATATCAATTCAGTCGACTGATATTGAAAATCTTATTACATTTGCAAAAGAAAAGCATGTTGATCTTACATTTGTTGGCCCCGAAGTTCCCTTAACCCTAGGAATAGTTGATGCATTTGAAAGTAATGAACTTCGTATTTTTGGCCCCTCTAAAAAGGGAGCACAACTTGAGGGAAGTAAAGTATTTGCAAGTGATTTTATGAAAAAATATGCTATTCCCCATCCTCTATCTGAGATATTTGTAAGCTTTGCAGATGCAAAAAAATATATAAACACTTGTGATCCAAAAAAAATAGTTATAAAAGCATCCGGCTTAGCATCTGGAAAAGGCGTTATTTTACCGCAAACTAAAAAACAAGCTCTAACTGCAATCGATGAGATTATGAATAAAAAAATATTTGGAGATGCAGGGAGAGAAGTCGTTGTTCAAGAATGTCTGTTTGGCCCCGAAGTATCAATCATTGCATTTGCTGACGGAAAAACTATAGTTCCTCTTGTAGCTTCTCAAGATCACAAACGCGTGTTTGATAAAGATATGGGTCCAAACACAGGCGGAATGGGCGCGTATGCACCCGCACCATTTGTCGATAATCACGATATGGATATTATTCAACGAGATATTTTAGAGGCAACAATTATTGGACTTGCAAAAGAAAAAATTATCTACAAAGGAATTTTATATGCTGGTCTTATGATGACAAAAACGGGTCCTAAAGTACTTGAATATAATGTTCGATTTGGAGACCCTGAAACACAGCCTCTTATGATGATGTTGGATTGCGATATTTTTGAATTGTGTAATGCGTGTCTTTCTCATTCTTTAACATTTGAAATGGTTAAAGCTAAAAAAGGAACAGCGCTTTGCGTAGTTCTTGCAGCTAAAGGCTACCCTGGATCGTACACGAAAAGCGAAGAAATAAAAGGTCTCAACACGGTAGATGACCCAGATATTCAGGTGTTTCACGCAGGAACTGTTAAACAAAATGATAAGATTGAAACCTCAGGAGGACGAGTATTGGGAGTGACAGCTTATGCCGACATCGTAAAAAAAGCAAAGCAAAAAGTGTACTCGTCTATTGGTCCACAAGGAGTTCATTTTAAAGGCATGCATTACAGAAAAGATATCGCATGGCAAGCCGTATAAACATATGACATATCGAATCGACATATCGCCAACCATTGAAGATACACGTGCACGTGTAAAAAAAGATCATTTTGTATCACTTGGATTTACAAAGATAATTTCTGAAGTGTTTATCGTTGATTCATATACCGTTGACGCAGATATTGCCAAAGATCACATACAGTTAGCAGCTGACGCACTAATCAACCCACTTACCGAGAGCGCAACAATAAACATGCCTCAAACAGATAAACGTTTTAACTGGGCAGTCGAGATTGGTTTTTTGCCTGGAGTAACTGATACTGTTGCCAGGACTGTACAAGAAACAATTGCTGATAGAATTGGAGTCTCATTTAAAGCTGGAGAAAATGTCTACACATCCACTGTGTACTTTTTGGTAGGAGACATTGACCAAAAGACAATCGAGAAATTAGCCGACAGTCTTTACAACCCCCTCATCCAACGATCTCGTATAAAAAGCTATGATCAATTTAAAAAAGATCAAGGCATGGGAACTGAAATTCCAAAAGTCGAGTTACACCACAATCCCCAAACCACAGAAGTTGATATGGATGTTTCTGATGAAGAACTTACAAACATTGGAAATCTGGGGATTACAGACAAAGAGGGTTTGCATAGAGGACCACTTGCACTAAGCTTGCCTGAGATGAAAGCCATCCAAAACTACTTCAAAAAGTTACGTAGAAATCCGACCGATGTGGAGCTTGAGACAATTGCACAAACATGGAGCGAGCACTGCAAACATACTATTTTCAATGATCCATTAGATGGTATAAAAGATGGCATATTTAAAACATACATTAAAAAAGCAACTGAAGAGATTCGGCAAAAAAAAGGAAAAAATGATTTCTGTGTTTCTGTTTTTACCGATAACGCCGGGGCAATTGAATTTGATGAAAATTATTTGATTACACATAAAGTCGAAACGCACAATTCACCATCTGCACTTGACCCGTATGGCGGCGCGCTCACCGGCATCGTTGGCGTCAACCGCGACGCGCTCGGGTTTGGGCTTGGCGCAAAACCAATTGCAAACACCTATGGGTTTTGTTTTGCCGACCCGCGTGATACAACCGTTTTATATCGTGATAAACAAAAAACACAAAAAATGTTGTCGCCGAAGCGAATTATGGAAGGGGTGATTGAGGGGGTAAATGTTGGTGGCAATTCATCAGGAATTCCGACGCCGCTCGGGTTTGTCAATTTTGACAAACGTTTTATGGGCAAGCCGCTTGTGTTTGTCGGCACCGTCGGACTCATTCCGAAAAAAAGTGCTGGGAGATTGTCACATATTAAAAAAGCCCAGCCAGATGATTATATCGTTATGGTTGGTGGTCGAGTTGGGCTTGACGGGATACACGGCGCAACATTTTCTTCAGAAAGTTTGCACGTTAAAAGCAGTTCGACTGCGGTTCAAATTGGCGATCCTATTATTCAAAAAATGTTTTCGGATGCAATTGCAAAAGAAGCTCGAGATATGGGGTTATACACAAGTATTACCGATAACGGCGCCGGTGGCCTATCATCATCGGTTGGGGAAATGAGCGAACAGTCGAGCGGGTGTATGGTCAATCTTGAAAAAGTCCCACTCAAATATCCGGGCCTTGACCCATGGCAAATATGGGTAAGTGAATCACAAGAGCGAATGACGTTGTCGGTGCCACAAAACAAGTGGCTCGAATTTGCAAGTCTTATGAAACGGCGCGGAGTTGAAGCAACTATTATTGGAACCTACACCGATTCTGGGAAATGCGTTGTGATGTATAACGATAAAAAAGCACTTGATATCGACCTAGATTTTTTACATAACGGGAGACCAAAGAAACAACAAAAGAGTAAGGTGCCTCGAAAGTCAAAAGTCGAAAGTCAAAAGTTTAAGCATCCTATCGATCTCACGTCCGTTTTAGAGAAAATGCTCGCACAACCAAATATTTGTGGATATGAATTTATCTCGATGCAATTTGATCACACCGTTCAAGGCACGGCAGTTACTCCTCCACTTGTTGGAAAAGGACGAGTAAACGCAGATGCTGCAATTATAAAACCACTTTTTACATCAGATCGCGGCGTTGTGCTATCAAATGGTATTGCTCCTACATATTCCGACACCGATACCTACGCAATGGGTGCGGCAGTAATTGATATGGCAATAGCTGCTGCAGTATCAGTTGGCGGCAATCCTGATTATATGAGCATTCTCGACAATTTTTGTTGGTCAAGCTCAGACAAACCAGAACGACTGTATGAATTAAAGCGCGCAGCCGAAGCGTGTTATGATTACGCAACAATATTTGGGACGCCGTTTATATCAGGTAAAGACAGCATGTTTAACGATTTTAATGGGTACGACAGCGCTGGCCAACCGATCCACATTGCGGCTCCCCCGACGCTTCTCATATCTGCAATCGGAGTCGTGCCTGATATTAAAAAAACAGTGACGCTCGAGTTTAAAAATGCAGGCGACCTTATATATATTTTGGGAGACACATTTGACGAAATTGGGCAATCGGAATACGCAATTATGACTAGAGCTGGCGGAAATGTCCCACATGTTGACGGGGAAAAAAATCTTTCATTGTATCGGGCACTTTACTCCGCAATTCAAAAAAAGTATGTCGCGTCTGCAATTAGTGTCGCACGGGGAGGAATTGGTATCGCTATAGCTAAAAGTGCAATCGGTGGCATGATAGGGTGTGAGATTGTGCTACAAACAAAACTTCGAGATGACATTTTTCTTTTTTCAGAAAGTCGTGGTAGATTCCTCATTTCTATAAATCCAAAACATAAAATCGATTTTGAAAAAAGTATGGGGGAAAATTCATTCATGCGTATTGGTACGGTAACAAATAATAATGAAATAAAAATTGACGACAATATGAATAAAAATATAATTAAATTGTCGATCAAAAAAGTGCACAGCAGTTATAAATCGACGTTTGATAATTATTAACAATGAAACCACGAGTAATAATTCTATCCGGTTACGGCCTAAACTGCGAGGAAGAAACAAGTTACGGGTTTACACTTGCCGGCGCACATGCTGAAATTGTCCATATTAATGATGTAATCGATGGTATTAATAAGCTAGACAAATATCAAATACTGGCAATCCCGGGCGGCTTTGCATTTGGCGATCACATTGGAAGCGGCAAAGCATACGCACACCGAATGAAAAATCACATGTCCGATATTCTTAATAAATTTATTACCTCCGACAAGCTCGTGCTTGGTATTTGCAATGGATTTCAAATTTTAACATCTGCTGGTTTTTTACCTGGTGCGCTTACGTTTAACGAAAATGCCCGCTACACCAATCGGTGGATTGATTTAAAAGTCGTCGGAAAAGGCCCCTGGCTTAAAAATAGCACAACACTTTCTCTCCCTGTCGCCCACGGAGAAGGTAAATATTATGCTACGCCATTCATGCTCAAAGAGCTGCAGATAAAAAAAATGATTGCGATGCAATACCATAAAGGAGAAATGTATCAGAATTATAATCTACCATACAATCCAAATGGTGCGCTAGCTGATATTGCAGGAGTAACGGATGAAACAGGTAAAATATTTGGCCTTATGCCCCATCCTGATCGAGCACTTTTTTTCACCCAGCGCCCCGACTGGACACTGTTAAAAGAAGAATATATTCGAAAAAATAAAACCATCCCCGACCACGGCGACGGCTTGCATATTTTTAAAAATGGCGTGAACTATTTTAGTTAATTTCCGTTTGGTATAGTAGGATTGATAATTACGATATGGTTTTCTGAAAAAGCAAAAAAAATATGAATATCAAAGATTTTTTTACGAGCGTACTATTTCTATGCACCTCTTATGATTGCCGTCTTGCTTCTGGCAAACCATATACTTCGCGATTCTAAGAAACGATAGCATAAATTATATTACCAACACGCTTGGGACAAGATTGGTGATCCGGTTTGGTTAACTTCAAATAATTAATTGGCAATTTCAAAAATGAGGCGAACTAATTTGAATAAAAAGTCGAATATTTTTAATAAATCTGAATTAAATATTAGAAATTTACAGTTGGTGGATTACTATTAAAGTTTGTGTGAGAATAGGGGCAAACGTCACAATTTTATGAATCAAGATTGCATCAAGAAGTCATAGTAGTAGGTAATGTACGTGAAGATAAAAAAAGAGTCTACTTATTTACAGCAAGGTCCTTCTACGACCCCCGCACCAGCCGGAACCTGGCATACACCTATTTGTGTGCGGCCTTCGGGACAAGTAGGAGGGTTAATAGCACAAGTCCCACCCCGTGCAATACATTGTTCATTAGAAATCGTTTGATTTGGATTAACAGGTGTCGGAGACGGTAGGAATAGCTCTGGAGGTTCGTTTGTCGGCTCAGCTGGATCTGGAGGTGGATTAAATTCATCGGACCGTCCACAACAAAAAATTGAATTGTCTGACCCTATGAAACATGCCCCACTGCAGTATAGACTACACGCATCGAGAGAGCCATTAAAACGAATACAGCTCCGTTCACATGATTTTTGCTGATTCGATGCATAATTAGCTTCATTGGCTCTCGATTGAGTTTGGTAGGCTCTTTCAGACTGTGTAGCTTTTGAAATTGCAAAAACTATAAACACAAGCACCGCTAAAAAGACTACTATTGCAAAAACCGCAATTTTACTATGATTTTGATGCTACTTTATTACGTGAACATCTTCCATTCCTAAAACTGTAGTTGCATTAGTAGTATTTGTCAAGGGTATTATATTATAGGTTAAATAATTATTCCAGATTGATAAACCTGCATTCTAACTCGAAGTGCAACACAATGATTTTTTGTATTTTCTAAACTTGTAACGATTAACTTCTTTCGCCATTGCCTCATCCGGTTTCAACCAGTTCAAACATTTCCGTGGGGTATCATTCAGCTTGTTTTCCAGTAGTTGTATTTGGGTATCGGTATAGGGTACAAGTGTCGTGCCCTTCGGTATGAAGTATCTAATCCTTCCAATGGTATTTTCAACCGTGCCTTTCTCCCATGGAGCATAGGCGTGTGCAAAATACATGGCGATACCCAGCGCTTGTGCAATCTGACGATGATTTGTATTCTCACTCTCGTTATCTGCAGTGATTGATCTGACTATGGGTATGTTTGCCATTGCCAGCAATTGTACTGTTTTTAGTTTTTCTGTCAATATGTTTTGCTTGGTTATCGCCTGTTTGTTTGGTAGTTTTGTCAGAATGGTGTAGCGAGTTTTTCGTTCCACCTCAACAGACAAAACATACTTTTCCGATCGTACTCCTTCCATCAGATCAGTTTCAAAGTGACCGACCTGGCGCCGGTTATGTACCTTTTGAGGCCGTTTTTCGATGGATACGGCAAATGGTATGCGAGAGTGTTGCTGTGTTTTTCGTGCACACCTGCCATCCTGTCGGCGTCGCTTTGTTCGATGGTTTCGTAGATACCGAAAGAGTTTTTGTCGTTTCCCTTTCCCGTAGATGTACTGATAAATGGTTTCGTGACATATATACTGATGTGGAAGATCAATCCGTATTCTCCCTGCAATCATCTCTGGTGACCACTGCTTCTGTTTGAGTTTCCCTCGTACGTACACAAACACCTCAGGATTCTTGAGTGGCGCAGCGGTTCGTTGACGATGTGTTCGAGTACCGGCAATTGCCTGTGCCATCACGGGCATATATTGTTTGTACTGTCGTGTCCTGTTTCGTTTCAGTTCACGGGATATGGTGCCAACATCTCGCCCTACATATTTTGCAATCTGGCGTAAAGATACTTGTTTATCGTACAGACGATATATCTCCACGCGCTCTGACAAGCTAACATGTCTGTACGCTTTATGTGTTGTACTCATTGGCTATTGTACCACTGAGTGTTGCACTTCGTTTTAGAACTTGTCAAACAGACTTGGATAATGGATAATGTGAATAGATTCTGAATTGAGTTCAGAATGACTGATTTATTGGTTTTTTTGGAGAAAATGTGGTATAATTACATATGAACTATCAAAGCTACATTATAGCAACTTTAGGTAGTCACTCAGCACTGCAGATTCTTCACGGCGCAAAATCCGAGCTCTTTAAAACACTTCTAATCACGACACCAAATCGCGAAGCATTTTATAAGCGATTTTCATTTATTGATGAGGTCAAAACAATCCCATCATTTGCCGATTTCCCGATGGTTGAACAAGAATTGAAGGACAAAAATGTTGTTATTATTCCTCATGGCTCATTCGTTGCATACTTGGGAGTTGAAAAAAATAAATCAATGACGTTGCCGTACTTCGGCAATAAGGCAGTGCTTGATTGGGAACAAGATCGCATTCAGCAAAACAAATGGCTACAAGAAGCTCAGATTAATACGCCACCACAATATAATTCAATTGATGAGGCTGAATTTCCCGTGATTGTCAAGTCCTTTGGCGCGGCAGGCGGAGCTGGTTATTTTGTCGCAAAAAACAAACAAGATTTTGAAGAAAAGAAAAAATCAATGAAGGGCGAATATGTTATTCAAAAATATATCGTTGGCGTAACGCTGTATATCCATTATTTTTATTCTCCATTTTCTAAAACAATTGAGGTCCTTAGTATGGACCGGCGGTATGAAACAAATGCTGATGGAATTGGGCGCATTCCCGCCCACATTCAAGAAATGGCGCCAATTGATCCGGAGTTTGTCGTTGTTGGTAATAGCCCGCTCGTACTTCGCGAATCAATGTTGCCTGAGGCCTATGATATGGGGGAACGAATTATTGCGACGTCTAAAAAGCTCATAAATGAAAAAGGGCTTTTTGGCCCTTTTTGCCTCGAAACAATTATTACCCCCGACATGAAATTTTATGCAATGGAGATATCAGCTCGAATTGTTGCGGGAACTAATATGTTCACAAACGGTTCACCGTATGCAATTTTTCACCACGACAAACCAGTGAGTACTGGTCAGCGAATTGCAATGGAAATAAAAAAAGCGATTGAGGATAATAAGTTGTCAAACATACTTGACTAATTATGAACATACAAGCCCAACTTAAAGATTTTGATTTCTCAAACACGACAATTGGTGTTTTGGGCAGCCACAGTGCGCTTGATGTGTGCTTGGGAGCAAAGCTTGAAGAATTAAAAACACTGGTCATTACCCAAAAAGGGAGAAACAAAGTGTACGACGACTATTACAAAACAGAGGGAAATTCGGGGTGTGTCGACGACACCATACAACTTGAATCATTTTCTGACCTACTCCATCAACGAACTATTGAAAAACTTATTGGCGATCATGTAATCTTTATCCCCCACCGTTCGTTTGAAGTATATATTAATGATTATGAAAAGATTGAAAAAGAATTCAATGTGCCGATGTTTGGAAATCGGTATTTGCTTAAAGTTGAGGAACGTGGGATTAAACCAAACCAATATGATCTGCTGGAATTAGCAAAAATTAGAATTCCAGTACAATTCAAGAATCCAAAAGATATCGACCGGTTGTGTTTGGTGAAAGTTCTTGAAAAAGAACGCGGATTTGAACGAGCTTTTTTTGTCGCTCAAAATTATGCAGACTATGCTGAACAAGTTGAAATAAAACTGAAAAATAAAGTTTTCACCGAAGATCAGCTTAAACATTCTATAATCGAAGAATACATTTTGGGCGTTCATGTCAATTTCAATTTTTTCTACTCTCCTCTCACTGAAAAGCTTGAACTGCTTGGATGCGACACCCGTCGACAAACAAACATTGAGGGGTATACCAAATTGCCAGCCGTATATCAAAAAGATGTTGGAAATAAAATTCAAATTCAGTATGAAGAAGCAGGACATATGGCCGTCACCGTGCTTGAATCGATTCTCACACAAATATTTGAAATGGGTGAACGTTTTGTAAAAGCAAGTAAAGAACTCGTTGCGCCTGGCGTCATCGGCCCATTTGCACTACAATCAATTATAGTTCCCGGCCCACCAAAAAAAGATATTGTTGTTGTTGACGTGTCGCCTCGAATGCCCGGAAGCCCAGGAATTATGGCAACCCCATATAGCAGCTATTTGTATCGAAAACCAATATCCGTTGGTCGTCGGATTGCAATTGAAATAAAACGAGCGATTAAAGAAGGCGCACTTGATAAAATTATTACTTAGCGTCATTGCGAGCGCATGCGAAGCAATCCTATTGAGATTGCCACGTCCTCCGATAATTATCGGAGTCTTCGCAATGACAAAAAAATAAACATATGAAAACATTTTATTTTTCAACATATATCTCCCCTTTCACCTGGCGCTATGGAAGTGAAGAGATGCGTCACATTTTTAGCGAAGAACATAAATACAAAATCTGGCGAAAAATCTGGGTCGCGCTCGCTACAGCCGAGCATTCTGCAGGACTTTTAACTGATGAAGAGCTCGCCGACCTGAAAAAAAATGAAAATAATGTAGATATTGAACGAATTCTTGAAATTGAATATGAAACGAAACACGATGTTGTTGCCGCAATCCGTGAGTTTGCCGAAAAAGCTCCAATTGGGGGCGGCAAAATACACCTCGGTGCAACCAGCATGGACATTGTTGATAATGCTGACATGACTCGCGTATTTGAAGCATTCACCATTATTGAAAAAAAATTGAAATCAATTCTTACTATTTTTTCACCTCTTATCGAAACGCACGCCAGCACCACATGCATTGGTTTTACCCATATCCAACCAGCTGAACCAACAACCGTTGGGTATCGACTAAGCTTGTATGCGCAAGACTTATTAAACGATTATCAACTACTTCAAGTAATTAAGCCCCTTATTAAAAGCAAAGGTATGCGAGGAGCGGTTGGCACCGCAGCGAGTTATGCAGAAATTTTACACGGCACAACCCTTACTCCTGACGGATTGAATGACATGGTGATGAAACAGCTTGGAATTGATCCTGTTTTAATTACCGGACAAGTTACTCCCCGTAAATTTGATTATTTTGTAATGATGACTCTTTCAAGTATCGCTCAAAGCTTATCCAAATTTGCTGGCGATCTACGCATACTTCAATCTCCTCCAATTGGTGAGTGGAGTGAGCCGTTTGGTGACAAACAAGTTGGTTCTAGTGCCATGCCGTTCAAGAAAAATCCATTAAACAGCGAAAAAATATGTTCGCTCGGACGATTGGTCATGTCCTTTCCACAAATAGCCGCGCAAAACGCCGCACTTTCATACCTTGAGCGCACGCTTGACGATTCGGCAAACAAACGAATCTATATGACCGAAGGATTTCTGGCGATCGATGAAATGCTTAACACTGCTGAAAAAATAATTGCTGGGCTTGTAATTAATACGGAAAAAATTAGCTTTAATTTGGCGCAATATGGACCATTTGCCGCAACTGAATCAGTTATTATTGCAACCGTTAAAAAAGGAGCAGATCGGCAAAGAATGCATGAGGTGCTTCGTAAAATTTCACTTGAGGCTTGGAGCCAGCTTCAAATGGGTCAAGAGAATCCGATGAAAAAACTACTTTTAGAAAATACCGAAATAAAAAAATACATGCCATCTAATTTATTAGAGCAACTATTTGATGTATCACGTCATACTGGAATCTCGTCTACAAAAGCGGTCGAGTTAACAAAAATAATTGCTAGTTTAACCCATGAAAAATAGAATTGGAATTGTAGGGGGAGGACAGCTTGGCCGTATGCTCACTTTTGCCGCAAAACGGTTAGGGTTTTACGTAGTTATTCTTGATCCGTCTAAAAATAGTCCCGCTGGGCAAGTTGCTGACAAGCAAATAGTAGCTCATTTTACCGACGTAGTCGCCATAAAAAAGCTTGCCAAAGAGGTTGATTTTTTAACATTCGAAATCGAGCTAGCTAATGCTGAAATACTAGATAAACTTTCCAAGCAAGGCGTTACTATAAATCCTTCAGCAAAAACACTTTCAATAATCAAGGATAAGCTTCTTCAAAAAAAATTTCTACAAAAAAACAATCTTCCCACTGCAGAGTATGTCGAGGTTCATACAGAAGCTGATATAAGAAAAGCCGCAGACTTATTTGGGTATCCAATATTATTAAAAGCTCGATTTGATGCCTATGATGGCCGCGGGAATGCCCTGATTCAAAATGAAAAAGAAATCAAACGAGGGATGAAAAAATTGGCAAACAGAAAGCTGTATGTTGAAAAATCAGTTCCCTTTACCAAGGAGCTCTCCTGCATCGTTGCAAGACATATAAATGGTGAGATAGCAATGTACCCCGTTGTTGAGACCATCCACAAACATAGCATCTGCTATATAGTTATAGCTCCGGGAAGAATTGACAAAATTATTTCTGTTAAAGTATTAAATCTGGCAAAACAAGTTATGGATACATTAAAAGGTGCGGGCGTGTTTGGTATTGAGATGTTTTTACTTGAAAATGACGATGTATTGATAAACGAAATTGCTCCACGCGTGCACAATACTGGCCACTTTACTATCGAAGCAAGTATTACATCTCAGTTTGAACAGCACATCCGCGCTATCACTAATATGCCATTAGGTAGTACAGAAATGGTAGTTCCTTCTGCTGTAATGATAAATATCTTAGGAGATAGAAGCGGCAAAGTAAACGTAACTGGACTTGATAAAGTACTTGCGATCCCAAATGTCTTTGTTCATATTTATGGTAAAATGGAAACAAGAAAACAACGTAAAATGGGTCATATAACGGTTATTGACAATTCGGTCAATGTCGCACTTAAAAAAGCAAAAAATGCTAGAACCTTAATAACAATTTAATGTTATGACCAATACAAACAAATCCCTTATTGCCATCATCATGGGCTCCGATTCTGATCTTAAAGTCATGAACGAAGCAGGAAAAACACTTGATGAGTTTGGCATCCTTTATGAAATCACCGTAATCTCTGCACATCGCACTCCCGATTATCTTTATGAATATGCCAAAAATGCTGAATCACGAGGTTTTAAAATAATCATTGCAGGCGCAGGTGGTGCTGCACATCTGCCCGGTATGACAGCTAGTCTCAGTATATTACCTGTTATCGGTGTTCCGATTATGACATCGCATCTAAAGGGTCTTGATTCACTCCTATCTATTTCACAAATGCCCCCAGGAGTTCCAGTCGCGACAGTTTCAATAAACGGTGCCAAAAATGCCGGACTTTTAGCAGTTAAAATTCTTGCATTGCATGACGAACCGCTAGCAACAAAATTAAAAGCGTACCTATCAAAACAAACAGAAAAAGTGTTGGAGAAAAATAAGAAATTGAATGAAATAGGTTATGAAAAATATTTAGAGGAGAAATAATATGGTTTCAGACGATATACTAACCAAATCAATCCCTCTTGCCTTAAAAACCATTGATATTCCTGAGCTTGGTAAAAAATTGCAAGGTAAAGTACGTGATATTTATTTTAAAGACGACAAACGCATCATGATAACAACCGACAGACAGTCTGCATTTGACGTTGTACTTGGACAAATCCCTTTCAAAGGCGCCGTGCTCAATCAACTTTCCAAATTTTGGTTTGATAAAACTAAAAGTATTATTGACAACCATATGATTTCACTCCCCGACCCCAATGTCATGGTTTCAAAAAACTGCACTGGCATACCTGTTGAGATGATTGTTCGGGGCTACATGACAGGGGTTACCGATACATCAATTTGGTACAGCTACGAAAAAGGAGAGCGAGAAATTTATGGTATTCAATTTCCCGACGGAATTAAAAAAAATCAAAAGCTTCCCCAGCCTGTTATTACACCAACAACACATGGTGAGGCAGGCACTCATGATGAGCGATTAACCCACGACATGATAATCGAAAAAGGAATTGTAGAAAAGCAGTTGTACGGACAAATGGAACAAGCAGCACTAGAGCTATTTAAATTTGGGCAAGAATGGTGTGAAAAACAAGGAATTATTTTAGTTGATACAAAGTATGAGTTCGGACTTATTGACGGAAAACTTACACTCATGGATGAAATCCATACTCCCGACTCTTCACGTTTTTGGATAGCCGAAACATATGAAGAGCGATTTGCAAAAGGCGAAGAACCAGAGCAATATTCAAAAGAATTTTTACGAATGTGGTATAAAGATCAAGGCTACAAAGGCGAAGGAACTCCACCTCCAATGCCCGACTCCTTGGCTTTAAAAATGGCCAAATTATATATTGGTATTTACGAAAAAATCACCGGAAGTACATTTGAAGCATTTGAATATCCAATTGAAGAGAGGATAAAAAATTCACTAAGAAACATCTAAACACCCCACATCATTTCCGACCTGATCTGAAGTCAATAAAAGTTTATTGTGGTTGACCACCTGGCGGATCAATTCCTATTCCAGTTGGAGCAACGGGCGTAAATGTGACTATTGGATATGTTGTTAGTGCTGGTAGTGGCGTTGGGGTTGGGGTTGGATACAAAAATGGTGGCTTTGTTGGATATGGGTACCATGTTGGGGTTGGGGTTGGACGTGTGCAACCGCATACATCGCCAGCAATATCTTCCCACCATGATAGCGACATGCACCCCGGAATTACTTCTTTATTAATTGTACAAGACGCTAGGTTTGGGTTTGGCCCTCCCCCTGATGGTGGACTACATTTTAACGCATCTGTATTTATGAATTTTTTTACCGGCCCTGTACATTCGATTTCTGCGGAACATTCGTTCTTATCAAAACTTTGTCCAACTTCAGGTGTTGGATTATTATTTGGATCGAACTTAATACTTGCTACGCAGGGAAGGTGTTCTGGTTGTCCATATTCAGCCATCTCATCCGCACGTGATGGAGTATTGAGCGCTTGTGGATTTGTAAGACGCTGCGTGGCAAAAATTGCGACAATACCCATTAAAACCAATAATACAATCACGACTAAAGCCTGCGTATTATTTTTCTTCTTTGCCATTATTAAACAATAGTAGTAGTAGTAGTAGTAGTACAAGTCAAGAAGTAATTTGTTATAGGACAATTTTACCCTTTCACCCTTAAACTGTCTGCTTTGTATTCAATTTTTTTGGGATCAATGATTACTTTTTTTTCACCCGCTTCGAGAGCCCCTATCTCATAAGCTTTTATATTGTGTTTTTGTGCAATTGTTCTGACCTTCTCAACATCATTTCTTGGTAGAAACAGTGTAAATCCTGCTCCCATGTTGAAATTAGCATACATTTCTTCGTCTGTTACCGGGCCTTTTTCAGCAATAAATGCAAAAACTTCAGGGACTGGTGACAAGGTATTGATTCTATACGTAAATGGTTTTGTTGCCCGCATCAATTTTCTCCATCCATGACCTGTTATATTGGCCATATAGTGAATATCAACATGGTCTAATAATTCACCGACTAACTTTGCATAAATATGTGTTGGAGCAAGAAGTGCTTCGCCATACATTTGCCCACTTGGCATTTTAGTTACATATCCATCAGGCAGTTGCTCTGCAAGCTTTCGAGCAAGAGTGAGTCCATTAGCATGTATTCCGCTTGATTCAAATACCATAATTACGTCGTCTACTTGTAGATTATCACCAAGTACCAGTTTTTCTTTTGATTTAATTATTCCAAATGCGCTTCCTGCAAGATCTATTGTGTCGTTGTTTATTATTCCCGAAAGAGTTGGTGTCTCCCCACCTCCCCATGACGCACCCGCCGCCTCACACGCTGCCGCCCAGCCAGAAACCAAGTCAGTGTTTCTTGCTTGATCTGCAAACCACTCAGAAGAGCCTGTTGCCCAATAAGCAAGTACGGTAATTGGAGTTGCTCCAACAGTAACCAGATCATTGACGATCATTGCAACCGTGTCTTTGGCAATTGAGTCATAATATGATTTGCCTGTTATTTTATACATGGCGTCAGCAACGAGATTTTTTGTACCCAGACCCTCTTGAACAAAGGCTAAATAATGATCTCCCACATCAATAACGTATGCTGATTCTCCTCGCGAGGCATCTACTTCACAAAAATTATGAAGCATTAGCTGTTGCGCAGTTTTTTTTCCCTTTTGTTGGGCAAGTTGCTTGAGAGGGTCGAGGAGATTGTAATTTACTCCTGAATTTTTGTAAGAAAGCGGTGTATTCATGCATACATAGTATACCAACAGTTACTCAATAATTATATGACTAAATTGACTATAGAGCCTTGTTACAGTATAATGCGTACTATGTCTACTGATCGATTAGTGAGTATTCCTGTGGAAGAAATCGTGGCTGATATTGAGGAGCTTATTCCACCTGATGATACGCAAGCTGCAGTCCGATGGATAAGAGATGACTTGCGTCGCCCTGAAGAGATGAGTGATGCAGAGAGAGCTCTCTTATACGAGTTGGGCGATCATTGCTTAGTCCTTGATCCTCAACCTAATGGTGAAATAATAGTTCTTATTTTCGAATCAACACCACATACAGGAATCCCTTCCGAACATCCCGATAGTCAATCATTTATCGACAGATATGGTGTCGCTCCATGGACAGGTAGACCAGAGAGTGGGCTTAAGGTGACAGGCTTATTACGACACCCCACACCTGAGGAAGCACAATGGGATCCGCATTTAATATTTCATTCCGATCCCGGAGCTAACCTTCGTCAACATCAATATGCGCATCAATATATACCTCATCTTGGAGAACTACTTAGACAATCTTTGCCTTACCGAACTAGCTAAAAGCTAGTTTGATTCTATCCAAACACTCGCTTTTTCCCAAAATTTCCATTGATTCATTAAGTGGTGGGGTGATTTTCTTGCCTGCAATTGCAATACGAAGAATCATAAAAAATTCACTGTTTTTTATATTATTTTCTATCGCTATTTTTTGCATCTCCTCACCAATTTTTTGTGTTTCCCACTCCGACATATTTTCAATAGTTACTGCGATTATTTTTAAGATATCTGCATATTTTGATAAATCAACTTCATAGTGTTTTGGTTTTTCAATAAAAAACTTGCAGTACTCATCATATTCTTTTAATGTTTTTATACGTTCCTGCACAAGAGGAAGAGTTTTGTTAATAATTTCATCGCTATATTTTTCTCCAAAAAAATTCTTGATTTTAGATTCTAATGTTTTAATTTCCATCGCACGAATATATTCTCCATTCATCCAGGTAAGTTTTGATATATCAAATACAGGCCCGACTGCAGACATATTTTTTAAGTCAAATACTTTTCCATATTCATCTATTGAAAATATCTCCTTTTGTTGTGGATGGCTCCACCCCATAAGCGCAAGATAGTTGAGGATTGCTTCAGGAAAAAACCCTTGCTCTACATACCAACTCGCCCATACCGGGTTTTTGCGCTTAGACAGTTTTGATTTGTCAGGGTTTCTCAGTATTGGGACGTGTGCAAAAACAGGTAACTGCCAGCCGAATGCCATATATAACAAAACATGTTTTGGTGTACTGGAAATCCACTCTTCGGCTCGTATAACATGTGTTATTTTCATCAAATAGTCATCGACAACAACTGCCAAGTGATACGTTGGAAACCCATCTGACTTAAGAAGTACTTGGTCATCGACATTATCGCTATTTATTGTAATGACTCCCCGCACAACATCTTCGAACTCAATATCTTTGTTGTCGGGCACATTGAGTCGCACTACAAACGACACGCTTTCTTGTAATTTTTTTTCAATTTCACTATTTTCCAACGCCAAACACTGTTTGTCATACTTGGGAATCTTCTTTTCATCCTGTTGTTTTTTTCTTAAAATATCAAGACGTTCTCTTGTACAAAAACAATAATACGCTGCCTTTTTTTCGACTAATTCATCAACATGCTTTTTATATATATCAAGTCGCTGTGATTGACGAAGTACGGGTTCGTCGGGAGAAAGTCCAAACGTTTCAAGCGTTTGCAAGATTTTTTCTTCAGCACCTTCAATGAGCCTTGTGCGATCAGTATCTTCTATACGAACAATAAAAGCTCCTCCCTGTTTTTTTGCCCAAACCCAGTTTATAAGCGCGGTATAGAGGTTTCCAATATGAAGATCTTCACCTGTTGGAGACGGCGCTATGCGCGTTTTAACCATGGTTGCATTATAGCAGAATGATAAGGTATCATGAATAGTACTGTTGTATGAACCTAACCGAAGTAATCATTTACACAAGACGAGCTATTCCCTTTTTGATCATTTCATTTATTTTATTTATTGTTTTGTATGTTGGCGCACAATTTGTTTTTAAAAATATACAGTTACCTACGTCCGGCCCTCAAGCGCCTGCCTTTAACCCATTATTTGGCAAACTACCAAAACTGCAGTTTTCACAAAAAATAGACTACCCACCAAATGCAACGTTTACGCTTGATACACTGACGGGTAAAACTACTCAAGCATCCAGTAGTGCTAAGGTATTTTTTATGCCAAAACGACCCGTGCGATTTGGGTATTTACAAACAGCATACTTAATGGCAAAAACACTTGGGTTTGATACAACATTTATAAAACACACTACAAAAGATACAACAATCACTTTCGAAGATGATGAAAAAAAAGCTGTAATCGATACAACTGATTTCAATTTTGACTTTAAATTTCGTTATGAAGAACGACCCGAACTTTTTGCTGATTCAGTAGTACCTGCAAAATCTGTAGCAACTGAATATGCAAAGCAATATTTGCGAGCACTGGGCAAATATTCAGACGAACTTGCACGAGGCCAATCTGAAAGCATCTACCTTCGGTTTGAACACGAAACAGGTGAGTTTAGTGTCGTTGAAGATGAAACACAGGCAAATGTAGTGGAAGTGGATTTTTTCAGACCTGAGATAGATGGAGCTTATCCCGTGCGCCCCCCTCGCTACTTTAATAGTCAAAATTATGTTGTTATGGTATTTACTAGTTCTGGGTATAAAGTAATAAAGGCGCAAATAAAACATTTTCCTCTTGATATTCAAAATGTGGGTGTTTATCCAATAAAAACGACTGATCAGGCGTATTCCGAATTACAGCAGGGAAACGGAGTAATTGTATCGGCCGGCAAAAACGGAAGCGCTATAGCTATTGAGAAAATGTTTTTAGGTTATTATGATCCAGATATATATCAACCGTACATGCAACCACTATTTGTGTTTCTCGGCAAGAATGGGTTTGTATCCTATGTTCCTGCAATAATAGATGAATACACACAATAACTATTGCTGATGAAACGCATCTTTGCTATCGTAGGCTACATTCGAATTTATCCAATTGACAACTGACGTTGTATCGGCAAAACGATCTTTACTTTTTAAGATAACAACAAGAAAGTCATGGCCATCTTTTTTATAAAATGAGACCAAATTTTCACCTGCATCGATTGTATATCCCGTTTTAAGCCCGCCAATACCAGCAATCTCGCCGAGCAATTTATTTACATTTTTTAAACTGTGAAAGTATTTAAAATCTGTGTCTGAAACAGTAATGCTTTTAATTGAAACTATTTTTGATAATATTTTATGTTCAAGAAGAGCTCGGCCTGCAAGGGCAAGGTCGAATGCGGTTGTGTGTTGATTTACGGCGTCAAGTCCCGCTGGATTTTGAAATATGCTGTTTTTCATAGATAGCTCGACCGCTTTTTTATTCATTGCAGATACAAATGCGGCCAAGCCACCGGGATAATTTTGCGCCAGCGCATAGGCTGCGTCGTTGCCTGAATGAACAAGAAGTCCGAAGAGTAAATTTTCAACAGATATTTTTTCGCCCACGACAAGTCCCATAGATTGCCCTTCATCAAGTACTTTTTGTACCTCGACAACATCGTCTAAATCAAATGCATCAACTGCGACCATGGCTGAGATTATTTTTGCTGTTGAGGCCGGCAAAAATGGAGTATAAATATTTTTTTCGTATACAGGCGTGTATGATGGTAAAAAAACAACATATGCACCAGCAGCAGAAAGCTCTGGCACAATATTTTTGTTTAATACATATGGTACATCATGCTCCAAAACATATGACTCTTTAGGTAGTTTTTGAGCAAATAATTCCCTATTATATGAAAATAGATCAGTAAAATACGTATTCCCTGGATAAAAGAGAAACAGAGTGGAAAAAAGGAAAATGGAAAGATATGTCTTAAATCTCATTTACGTTGTTTGTATGTTCAATTCTTTCAATTGTGAGTCAGCAGCCTTTGAGGGAGCAGCAACTACGGCAGTTTTGCCTCCAGATGACGCTGGGTAGGCGATAACTTCTCGCACCGATGGCTCACCCAACAGCGCCATTAGGAATCGATCGATTCCTGGGGCAATACCGCCATGTGGCGGCACGCCAAATGTAAATGCTGTCAGCATGTGTTCAAATTGTTGTTTTTGTTCGCTTGAAAATCCGATAAGATCAAACACTCTTTCTTGCACTTTGGGGTCATGAATACGAATACTTCCTCCACCAACTTCAAACCCATTAAGCACAAGGTCGTGTTGAAGTCCCCGTACTTTTGTTGGGTCAGAGTCTAAAAGCCCTACATCATCGGGGTGGGGCGCGGTAAACATATGATGGCTTGGGGCAAATTTCGCGCCTCCCGAGCCATGGAAATAATCACTTTCTTTTTGCTGAGTAAAAAGCGGATAGTCAACCACCCACACAAATGCAAGTTCGTCTTTGTCATTTTTATTTTTTCTCATGTCGGGCTTATCGCAACCATATTCTTTTTGCGCTTGTGCATGCGACATGCGTGGCCATGGTGTTTGCATTATCTTTTTTGTCGGAAAAAGTTCTTTTACAAGGCTTGTAAAAAGTTCCTCGGCTAATTGTAAAATATCTTCCTGTGTTACAAATGACATTTCAATATCAAGCTGAGTAAACTCACCATATGCCCGATCTGCACGCGGATCTTCATCTCGAAAACAACGAGCTATTTGAAAATAACGCTCAACTCCCGCTACCATAAGTAGCTGTTTATATTGCTGAGGTGATTGTGGAAGTGCATAAAAATTACCAGGTTGCAAACGTGATGGAACGATAAAGTCGCGTGCGCCTTCGGGCGTTGTTTTAGTCAAAATAGGTGTTTCAACTTCCAAAAAACTTTTTGCCGTAAGAAAATTTCGAATGTATGTCGTCATTTTCGAGCGAGCAATAAGATTTCGCATCATGCGGGGGCGACGTATGTCAAGATATCTATATTTAAGTCTAGTTTCCTCATCTATCTCGTATCCATCTGTATCAAGTGGCATGGGTGGGACGGCTGATTTTGAAATAATAGTTAATTCTTTAGCTTCAATTTCAATTTTTCCGGTAGGAATTTTTTCGTTGACCATGTGAGGCGGCCTCTCTTTTACAAGTCCTTTAATACAAACAACATCTTCAACTCCAAGTTCTTTAAATGATTCCCCTCCTACCACCTGCACGATTCCTGATCTATCTCGAAGGTCGATAAAGACAATTTTTTTGTGATCTCGAATAGTAGCTACCCATCCATACAGCTCAACCTCTTGTCCTATGTGAGATGAAGAATCTGTAATAAACAATTTTTTCATGAACTGATTATAGCGCTTTATGGCTATATTGACAATAATGATAAAATTAACTATACTATGGGGGAAATGCGTAGTTTTTATTTTCCTCAGGTTATTACCCCAAATCATGCGTCAATTGAGAGACGCAAAGGGGTGGGAAGATAAAAAATTACACATATCAGTACCAACCCCGACCAAAGAGTCGGGTTTTTTTATGGAATCAATAATTGCTACACCTCTAAAAACTGCGACGGGTGCGAGAGCGCTTGATCCGTATCGAACAGTTGCTTCAATATATGGAAAGAATGATGCGAATTTACTTTATCGTCATCCTGAAGCTATGCCGCTCAACATTGCTCGAGCAGATAGACTTTTTTATGATTGGGTTAGACAATCATTTGCATTGCCTGAAACGGAAAATCCAGAGTCATTTGCACGTGAACAGTTTAGAACTGCGCATCGTTTTGCTGGTGGGATGGCACAGCTTCTTGATGGAGGTTATAATAATCGACTAATACCATTAAACGAAACTGCGAATTTTCCTGTTCATCCTGATCAGATTTTACGAGACATGATTTCGTCAACTACTGATGAAACACTTCGTTTTGAACTGCAAAGACAAACAACTATTGCAATGATTATAGGAATGGATCGAGCAAAGGACTTTTTATATGAAACGGATGCTGGACTTGATGAAGCACTCAATCGTTATTTATCCACAAGACTATGGCAAGGCTCTTATGGGGAGCGATTTAGACAGAGAATCTATAGTCTCCATGATAACCAAACAAATGAAGTAGTAGCTGAAATTGCACATCACCCCTTAGATCTACCCGCTGTGGATGGATCGCATACAAAAGCAGTTGATATTGATTTACGATTTATAAAACCCGGTATCTTTGGTTCAGAACAAATGCCGCCGGTTGTACAAATTACACGGAGAAAAAGCAGTACAAGCATTATTACAAAATCTCTTGATAAGGGTCTTCGTGAAGAAAGAGATCCATTGGAAGTAGTAACCAATATTGAAGATCGAGGAGGAGCAATGTTTGTCATATTGGGCGATGATAAGGCAAATCAAAAATTTTCTCGAATTGTTAGAAACATACTAGGAGAAGGATTTGAAATACAATTTATTCCTGACCATGCTTCTGACCAAAAAACTAAAAACCATAGATCTCCCAAATTTCTCCGTTGGAAAGCTTTAATAACCAATCGTCATGGCCTGCCAAGTACGTTTGAGTTAATATTTATGACTGGAAAAAATTACCTTAACTATACATTTGACACTGGTACTTACAATCCCAAAACAGGCAGACATGACGGAATTGCTCACGAGCTATTTGAAGCTCAAAGACTTATGACTCCTTCTGGTGAAGAACATGATGTTGTGGGTGTTGCAGAATGGATGTTTCCTAGAGAAAGATACTTCCAAGGGACAAATAACTCCGCCGACATGTTGCTCGTACGTCGCGAAAAAGAAATTGTTGCAAGATTAAAACGTGCTCAGCGTATTAGACTATAATATGTTTGCCTATTCCATTTATTTTCTCAATCCCATTCCATCTATTGACCTCGAGTGAGTAGACTGTATTTATTTTTTGACCTTTTTTTAAATCCTTATGCTCTTGAGCTTTTCCAAAAAATAAAACTTCCAATGGAAAACTTGTATCTTCTTTTATAAGAAGCTTTAAATGATTTTTATTTTTTCCAATAGTTTTAGTTTCTAAAACAGTTGCTGTACTATAAAATGTGGGCTTTGGATTTCCTATTCCGAAAGGCTGCAAAACCTCCAGAGCGCGCGCGAGGTGCATTGTTGCATTTGCAAGAGGCATTGCAAGGTCAATTGAAATAGATGGTACAAGATCATCTTTTGTTAATAATTCATTAGCCTTTTTTTCTGCCTCTTTTGTAAATTTTTTAATATTTTTGGTTTCAATTGTAAACCCCGCAGCAGCTTTATGCCCTCCTACATCGACAAGGTGTTTTTTTAACGATCTTAAAAAGCCAGTAATGTCAAAACCTGAAATAGACCTAGCTGATGATTTTGCAATCTCGCCTGATCCGGTTATGACAATTGCTGGCCTATTAAATTTTTCAACCATTTTTGAGGCAATAAGACCAATAATTCCCTCCTCCCATTCTTTCTTAAATAAAATGATTATTTTTTGTTTTGTATCAACCATTTTAAGTGCTTGCTCTTGTGCGATAACAACTAAATCTTGTCGTTTTTTGTTAGTAGCTCCGGCCAATTGGGCTAATTCATGAGCAGTATCTGACTTTGTAGTACAAAGCAGTCTTAGTGCATCGATTGCATGAGTAAGACGACCGAATGCGTTGATTCGGGGTGCTATAATAAATCCAATTTCATAGGGCGATATATCACGACCCGCAAGTTGTGCTTCTTGCAACAAATTAGAAAGACCAACTCGCCTACTAGATTTAAATGCCAAAAGCCCGTGAGCAACAATACTTCTCGATGGGCCAGTTAGTGGGACAAGGTCAGCGACAGTGCCTATTGAAGCAAGTGCTAAATAATCACCCCTGAAATGTGTGTTTAGTATCTTGTATGTAGTATTTCGGGATGAAAAGTGTTCAAATAATGCTTTGGCAAAAAAATATGCCACACCACTTCCCGACAACTTGTCGGTATGAAAAATTGCAAAGGCTTTCGGATCAGTTTCAAGTTTTTGATGATGATCGGTAATAATAATTGGAATGTTAAGAGATGTTGCATATTTTATTTTTTCATGTCCTGAGATGCCATGATCACAACTTATGATAAGTGAAGGATTATATTTTTCTTTTACTGCGTCTATGCCTATTTTTGAAAAACCATATCCTTCTTTTTTTCTATCAGGAACATAGGGCATAGCCTTAAATCCAAGAAGGTGGAGTGTTTCCCACAAAATAGCCCCACCTGTAATTCCATCCGCGTCATAATCTGTATAGACAATAATTGTTTGATTTTTTTGTTTTATTTGCGTAAGCAGCTCGCACGTTTTATTAAACATTTCATCGTAATGGTGTTTATCAAAAAAAGATGAAAATAAAATATCCATCGGATGCGGTGTATGCAAAAAGGTCTCAATATCAACAATTTTTCTGTCTTTCAATATGTGGTCAACAATTTGCTTGGGTGAGAGTTTTGCATCTATGGTGCGCTTTATATGAAGTTTCATACAAAAAAAGAATATAATACAAGACATGAAAACAGATCTTATTTTACCAGAGAGTGTGTGCTCGTTTATGGACGTATTCACAAAAAAAAAGTTTGAAATATATGTAGTGGGAGGTGCAGTTCGCCAAATGCTACTTAATAAACCAGTTCTAAACTGGGACTTTACAACAAATGCCACTCCTGAACAAATTTTGTCGCTATTTGAAAAAACGTTTTATAATAACAATTTCGGCACCGTCTCAGTTGTTGCCAACGATTATATTTTTGAAGTAACGCCATATCGAACTGAAGGAAACTATCTTGACAATCGCCACCCCGAAACTCTTACATGGGCTAAAACAATCGAGGAAGATTTGAGTCGTCGAGATTTTACGATAAATGCAATGGCATTTGATGGCAGCAAACTCATCGATCTTTTTGGAGGAGCTGACGATCTTGAAAAAAAAATAATTAAAACTGTGGGCGAGCCAAACACGCGTTTTCAAGAAGATGCACTGCGCCTTATGAGAGCTGTGCGAATTGCTAGTCAACTTGGATTTGTGCTCGATTCTAAAACACATGAATCAATCAAAAAAAATGCAGATCTTATAGAAAATGTGTCTAAGGAAAGAGTACGCGATGAGTTGTTTAAAATACTTGAAAGCGATAATGCGTCAGGCGGTATAATGCTTTTACGAAACGTTGGACTTCTAACCCCTATCCTGCCCGAAGTAGACGTTTGCTTTGATGTTCCTCAAAGAAGTCCTGGCCGCCATCATGTATATGACGTTGGTACACATCTTATTATGGCGCTTAAACTGTGTCCCAATCCTGATGTTGTCACGCGTTTTGCAACACTTTTGCATGATATAGGAAAAGCTGACACCTATAAAAAAGATGAGGAAACAGAAATAATTACGTTTTATAACCACGAACATATTGGGGCACAAAAAACTGCTCAAATTGCTGATCGTCTGCGACTTTCAAAAAAACAAAAAGAAAAACTAGTCACCCTTGTACGCTGTCATATGTTTACTGTGTCAGAAAAACAAACCGATAAGGCAATCAGGCGGTTTATAAAACTAGTTGGAAAAGAATATTTATTTGACATACTTGATCTTCGCGTAGCTGATAGGCTGGGCAGTGGCGCAAAACTTACCTCATGGCGCACCGAACTATTTAAAAAACGCTTAGAAGAGGTGCAACAAGAACCATTTCTCGTCAAAGATTTGGCAATTGATGGCCACGACGTTATGACAATTCTAAATATAAAACCAAGTCGAACAGTTGGAGAAATTTTAGATGAAATATTTGTGCAAGTTATAGAACACGGACTTGCAAATGATCGAGAAAGTCTTTTGACTTACTTAGATCGCTTCTCGAGCCACGATAAAAGTGGTACTGCCACAAAGGGAGATGAGTAAGTACCAGAAATTGTCCCAATTAGTAGTGTAATTACAAAAAATCGTATCACCTCTCCACCTAGAAGTGCAAGAGACACAAGCATAAGCACAATCGTTAGCGAATTATTCAAAGATCGCACCATTGTCTCTGAAAGCGCCTTATTTGCTATTTCGTCAAACGAAGACGAAAAGTCTTTACGTTTATACTCTCGAATTTTATCAAATACAACAATTGTGTCATGGACTGAAAAAGACATTGTCGTCAAAATAGCTGTTACAAACAGAGTATCAAGTTCTGCTCCAAAAAAATGCGACAATAACGAATATGTGCCAAATAATACAAGAAGGTCATGAAACATAGCAAGTACAGCAGCGATTCCAAAACTTGACTTGTGAAAGGAAAACGTTAAATATAAAAGTATGCCGATTGTTGCCACAATTGATGCAACAAGCGTTTTAGTGATCGTCTCTTTTCCAAGTGTTGGACCTACTGTTTCAAGTTTTAATACGGTTGCTTTACTATCAAGTTCACCTTCTAAAGTATTGCGGAACGCTTGCTCTTTTTTTTCATCCAAAGGGGCTGTTTTGAGATTAAGTTTTTTAGAATCAACTATCTCGAGTCGTGATGTTTTTATGTTTTGCGCCTTCACTACCTTTTCAATACGTTTTTTTTCGATTGCTTTATCAAATCCATACTCAATATTTGTGCCACCGGTAAAATCAATCGAGACACTATAGCCATACATAATAACTGAAAGTAGACCAATACCAATAATAAGTCCCGAAATAAGCGCGTATACTTTTTTATATTTTAGAAAATTAATCATTTTTTATAAAATGCTTCAATTAAGCGTTTGGTAATAACAACACCAGTAAATAAACTTGTAATAACTCCGATTGCAAGCGTCAATGCAAATCCTCGCACCAGTCCAAACTGAGGGAAAAAACTCCAGTTTAGTGGATTAAAGAGAATAAATGACACTAAAAGTGTTGTAATATTTGCGTCCTTTATAGCATCAATTGCTCGACCAAATCCCACACGAATTGCACTTGAGATCTCTTTTCCTTTTCGTCTCTCTTCTTTTATACGTTCAAAAATAAGAATATTTGAATCAACTGCCATACCAATTGAAAGTATAAATCCAGCAACTCCCGGTAGCGTTAATACAACAGGTATTGTTTTTATGATAGCAAGAGATAGAGCTCCATATATTACAAGCGCAACAGAAGCTATAATGCCAAGTCGTCTATAAAACAATATCATGAAAGCCATGACCGCCAAAAGCCCAACGACTCCTGCAAATATACTTTTTTCAATTTGCTCAGCGCCAAGTGATGGTCCAATCGTACGTTGTTCTACAAGAGTAATAGAGACAGGTAGCGCTCCAGAATTAATTGCAATAGACAGTTGCTTTGCCTCATCAATTGAAAACTCTCCCGTTATAACAGCAGATCCTCCAACAATTACTTGTTGTACTGTAGGAATTGACAGAGGAAATTCATCTAAAAAAATACCAACTGGTTTGCCAATATTTTCTCGTGTAATATTCTCAAATCGCTTTGCCCCTTCACTATTGAATTCAAGCCCCACGCTTGGCTTGCCTGCATCATCAAATTGAATAATCGATTTTTTAATATGCTTACCCGTAAGTCCTGTTTTTTTTGTCATGCGCATAAAAACAGGAGTAGTTGTCGCCTCCTGAGCCGAAGTACTTGCTTCAAGTCTAAAATCAAGCTGAGCGGTAGATCCAATAAGCTGTATTGCTTCATTTATGTTACTAAGTCCCGGTAAATCTATTGCAATGCGATACTTGTCTCCCTGTCTTAGCGTTTGAACCGATGGCTCAGACACTCCAAACAAATTTACTCGTCTTTCTATGGTGTTTCTTGTAGCCTCGAGTGCTTCTGCTCTATCTTGTGTTGGGATTTTGTCCATTTTTGCTTCAAATACCAAATGGCTCCCGCCTTTCAAGTCAAGTCCTAGCTGTGTTGCAAAATCTTTTTTTATTGTCTTGCCAAATAACGTAAATTGTAGAGGTTGCCGTTTTATCGTAAAATCGTGCTTTTTACCAAACATCTCAAACTTAAGAGGTATTGATTGAGGCATGTCAATTAGAAGAACAACTACAAACAAAAGTACAAAGGCAATCGTAGAGAAGCGAATTTTTTTCATTTTACCAACTCCTCCTCATTCCCAACTATCATGACTTTTGGCTGACGAAGAAATGTCCATATGAAGGGATCGTTATTTTTTTTTCTAAAAGCGCACTCTTCTTCTGTCATTGCAGTATAGTTTATTTCAATACCAAGTCGCTCCTCCTCTTTTTGAATAATAGGGGCAAGTTCAGGCAAAACAACTACCCCAACAATAAGCATGTATACATCGGATTGTGAGATCTGTTTTTTTTTGATGAACGATAAAGAGATGGCTAAAAATTTTATCTTACCAAGTCGAGGCATGCTATTTAGCAAATCTTTGACAAATGCTCCTTCTTTTGCAAAGATTCGTAAAAATTCGTCAAAAAATAAATATTTTTCATTGATACTGTAAACCACTTTATTGAGACGTTTTTCTCGCCGCAATACTTTGCCTTCTGTCAAAATATCAAGTTCGCGCTTAACTGCATTTATCTCCTCTTCTACTTCTCGTCCAATCTTTCGCAAATGAAGTGCTCGAGTTATATCTTCAAAAAAAAGAGCGAGTATTTTTCTCCTCGTTTTTGAAGGAATAATATGCTGCAAAGTTGTTTGCATAGTTTATATTATAGCAAGAGGCTATCTTTTTTCGAGGTCTAATATGAGACACTATTGCCTTTTGGCACAATTTCAATAAACGTCTGTCCTCGATTTAGAGCAATCTCACTGCCCTTTGCATCAAAAAAGCGAATCCGGGACGTAGCAGTTCTCTTTCTCCATTTGCCTTTTATTGAAGTTCCGTCTTGGAAAACAATAGCTTCACCCTCACCTATAGTTTTGTATAACATATGCTGACCAGCGTCGTAGCCGTCTTTGGCCACCGATTCATCCATAAACGCTACCACAACATTTTTTGAAACAATTTGATTGCTATTATTTTTGTCGACGTGTGAGGCTCCACCATTAAATCTTTTAAACGAGTTGGTTGGCTTGTCATACTGCCAACTAACTGAAAAATCGGACTTTCCCTCCCAAAAATCAAAGACAATTTTTGCAAGAGGAGTTGATGAGGGTTTGTCATCTTTAAATTTCCATGCCTCAAACCCTTTTGTCCACTTACTTCCCTCTTTGTCTGTGTCAGTGAGTCCCCGTTTATCTTTCGCATAACCCCATAATTTTTCAGTTGTCGAATAGACCGTATGTTCTGTAACTCGTCCAGGAAGTCTGTCGTAGTCTCTCCACATAACAGGGAACGGCACATGATTGAGATCATTTTTCCCGTACCAACCTAGTTTTTGAATCTTGCCAAGCGCATCTGCTGGCGCCCCATTCGCACAACCTGAACCTGTTGTTTTGTTACAATTTGCTCCTCCCACGTGTGCGTAGAGAGGGTTTTGTCCATATTCTGAGGCAAAATCAACAAAATACACACGAGCAGATCTAATAGGCCCAACATATCCATCTGTGTCTTTACAATAATAAACAAGTGCAAATCGTGTAATACCTCCCTCAGCTACAACCTCGTAAACTACATCGGCCGATGTTATTCCCGATTGTGGACGCGCATCAACAGAATTTTCAACCATTACGATAAGCGGTCGACGTCTTTCCCACAATGCTCTATGGGCTTTAGTGAGCATTTCACCATTTGTAGGACACTCTTCCACCTTAGGAGCGCTTCCGTCAATTACAACATTTCCATTTTCATCTGTTGGGGGTGTGTATTCATTGGTATTACTAATCAATCCTCCAGATCCAATTCGTCCTGAAAAATATGAATATGAAAAATAACCTGAAACAATGAATAAAAGCAAAGACGTAAGAGTGACAAGTTTTTTATCCATATATATTTTAATTTATTAATCAATGAGCTTTTTTTATTGCTTCTTTTTCCTCCGTTGAGAGCTCGTATTCTTCACTTTTGCCATGATTTATTTTCTTGGCATATATGCGAACCCCTTCCCGTGTATAGAGGAAGTTCAAAATTATACCACTATCTTGATAGTCAAGAAGCGTAACAACAAAGCTCTGCTCTCCACCTACACGATCAAACGGGTTAAACCTGACAAAACCAATTTTTTGTAAATGCAATTTTGTTTCTGATACGAGCGTTGCTACTGTTTTTTTTGTTTCAAGCAACTGTTTGTCAGTATTTTGCGTTTTTTCGAGTATCGAATCAAGTACTTCATCAATTGACGTTTTTTGAGTCCGCAAAACAAGTCGACTATAGTGCATTTTCATTCTAACAACAATTATCGTTACAATCAAAGCCCATATAAAAAAGATAGCTAGAAGGCCATAAATTATCATATTACCCATTGTATCTGCTTTACAAACATGTGTCAATATCATACAATCAAGCTGCAAAAGACTATGCCAAAAAAAACACGCTTTGAAAAAAAACAAGCAGACGTGCGTCGATTAGTTGGTAGCCCAACTTCCCGTGCTTTTACACCTTCAAAAGAGCTATCCGTACGTACGCGTACAAACACCGTTTTTGTAGCCTCAGAAAGCCAGTTAGAAGATCGTAGCGCACTTATTAGTGATTTAAAAAAAACATGCATAATTGCCGCGTGCCTTTTTACCCTTGAAATTGTTATTTTTTATGCTAAGCTAATGAATATTAGCTTCAAGCTACCGTTACAATAAATATAAAAGGGGGTGAAAACCTATGACAACAATGTACTGCGTAAAATGCCGAGCAAAAAAAGAGGTCGACAATCCTGAGCGCGTTACCATGAAAAATGGTAAACCTGCTATGAAATCAAAGTGTCCAGACTGTGGAACAGGAATGTATAAGATCGGATCAGCATAAACGAATAAACAATGCCTTGATAGAATTCTGCCTGCCTTTTTTTGGAGACCTAAAACCTAGAAAACGCAGGCAGAGTGTTTTTCGTATTAATCCTCGCTGAGCTTTTTTAACAATTCGCTACTAGTTTTCGCCGGAATAAGCTCTACAACCTCCACAATTCGAGCTCCTACAGCTGCCGCGTGAGTCATTTTTATATCTTTTTGAACATCGCCCTTTGTAATAGCGATCACACTTGGAGATAGAGCTTTAATAAGGGAACCGTATTCAAGATCATTTTCCAGATATGGAAGCAGTATGACTACATCGACATATTCAAAAGAGGCTATAATTTCAGCGCGTTCGGTCAGCGAGTGTAATGGCTCTCTTTTTTTTCGTGTGCGTATAAACTCATCGCTTTCTAAAGCAACTATGAGTATGTCGGCGTGTTTTTTAGCATTTTTTAAAAATCGCACATGACCAATGTGTACCAAATCAAAACACCCTCCCACAAGAACCTTTGTACGTGCGATATATTTGTCAATTTCTTTAACATCAGCATACGAAATAATTTTTGTAGTATTCATGGATGCTATTATAATGTAACCATGCAACTTACAGTTGACGACTCATTTACCAACGCTCAAGCACTATTCGTATATCGCAAAAAATCACTTTTTGTAGAAAAGCTATGTCTAGCACTCAAAAAACACGGGATTGATGTATTTACGAGTTCAAAACTACCGACACGCGTGTCTCACTTTACTTATTTATTTATATGTGCAACTGAAGAAACAATCACTTATCTAGATGACACACCTTCTCTGCCAAAGACACTTTGTATTATTGAAAGCGAGAAAATCAATCTAAATAAAATTGCACGCTATTTTGAAAAAAATAATTTAAAAAACTGCAAAGCAATACATGTTCACCCTAACGAAAATAGCGATGAAAGAATAAATACTGCGTTGTGGTTTTTTTTCTCAAAATCCGATGAAAAAGTTCTTAATCTGTACTTAAAGCAGTCTGAAAAAATACACCATTATGCGCCGACTCCCACTACATTTTTTACATCTCCACGAAAGAGAACGATAATCTTTACTCTTTTTTTACTTATTATTAGTTTGCAGATATTCTTTCTTATCCCACTCGCCGCATCTGGCATAGGACTCTACAAAACAGTTCGTTTAATGCGCAGTGAAAATTTTGAAAAAGCCGAACTAATGTTTGACACAACTTCATTTTTTGTAACATTAGCCAATAATTCATACAAATTAGCACGACCACTCTATTCTCTCTTTTTTCTCGCACTTCCGATCGATGATATTTTTGTTGTAACAAATAATTCACATTTGCTGTTACAGACCACCTTTGAAGCACAAAAAAATACGGAAAGTTTTATAACACTTTTTTTTACAACACCAAAAACAGACCTCCAACTCAAAGAGGCAACGACGCGTTTTTCTCTTATCCAAAAACAGTCTATTCGTGCGCGAGATGCAGTATCCCTTATTATCAGCAAGACCGAATACCTTCCCATAAAACCTCCTAAAGACATTGTAGAAAGTCTAGTTGCATCAAAAAAGACACTTGACCACACAATTTCACTTCTTCCTCGAATTGAGTCGCTTCTAGAAAAAGAAAATGGAGAATATTTGATCTTTTTTGCAAATAACATGGAACTTCGTCCTGGGGGTGGATTTATTGGATCGTATGCAACCATGTCTATTGGCAACTATACTCTTAAAACCATTGATGTTGAAGATGTATATGAGGCCGATGGTCAGCTCGTTGAACACATAGACCCTCCGGAACCAATAAGGAGATATCTAAATCAACCTAACTGGTTTTTACGAGACAGCTTTTTCTCACCTGATTTTAAAAAAAATTTTAAACAAGCAGAATTTTTTTTAGAAAAAGAAATAGGTAAAAAAACGTATGAAGGTGGCGCGCTTATTACAACCACAGCCATTACCTATTTGCTCGAAGTATTTGGAGATGTATATATTCCTGATTATCATCAAACTATCACAAAAGATAATTTCTATATAAAAACTCAGCTCCAAGTTGAACAAGATTTTTTTCCAGGATCAAAACAGAAAAAAAATTTCTTATCAAGCTTGGTCGTAGTCCTTTCTGAAAAAATAAAAACTGCACCTAAAAACAAATTGTCCCATGCCTTAATAAGAGCGCTCGAAGAAAAACATCTTATTTTTTATTTCGTGGATCCACTGCTTCAGGAACATGTTGATCGACTCGGATTTGGAGGAGGTCTTATTGAGCCTATATGTGCACAAAATCTGACGCTAGATAAAGATCAAACATGCATAGCTGACTATTTGTATCCAGTGGATGCAAATCTAGGAGTAAATAAAGCAAATTTTTATATAAAACGACAAATACAACTTGATGTAGATTTCACACAAAGCGAAACAGTTAATCATACATACACTCAAACATTTACAAACAATTCTCCTGCAACCCTTTTTCCGGGTGGTACATATAAAAATTATTTTCAACTCCACATTCCAAAAAAAGCAGTGATTACGAGTGTTGCAGTTGAAAATACTCCTACCGACATATTCGATCAATCAACTACTGCTAAATACAAAACGATTGGACTGTATATAGAAATACCTCCCAAAAGTCAAAAGAAAGTAACTCTAACATATGCCACTCCCGCATCTCCGCTACAAAAAAACACTACGTATCAGCTTGTTACACAAAAGCAGATTGGTACTGTAGCTGCCGACTTTATTATTCGGCTCCATATCCCTCAAAATACCGCAGTCTCAGCACAAAATTTTACCGCTCTTGCAAAAGACTCGCAACTCCTCTATAATACAACCTTATCAAGCGATAAGATTTTCCTTGTCGCTTTTTCTACAAAATAAAAAAGTATGGCAGACAAAACAAAAAATAAAGTAAAAGATCAACATGTCGTTCTTTCTGCAAAAAAAAGAGATGTGTTTGGCAAAAAACTAAAGAAGTTTCGAAAAGGCGGAAATGTGCCAGCAAATATTTCTGGACCTGGCTTTGCCTCAACTGCAATTGGTATTGATACTACCGGTTTTTCAAGGCTATTTAGAAAAACAGGAGCAACACAAGTAATCTATGTCGCAATCGATGATTCAAAAGATTCACTTCCTGTGCTAGTTCATCATGTTCAAAGACACCCTATTGATGGAAGCATTCTTCACATAGACTTTAGAAAAGTCGACCTTCTCATAAAAATTGAGGCACAAGTTCCAGTAAAGGTAATAGGAGAATCTGTTGCTGTCACCCAAAAAGGTGGCGTACTTCAGACACTTTCTGATTCTATACTTGTTGAGGCTCTGCCTGATAAGATTCCATCTGAAATCGAGATTGACATAACAGGTATGACCGAAGTAAATAGTCAAATTTTGGTTAAAGATATAAAAACAACGGGAGACTTCGTAATAAAAGATGACGTAGAAAAAGTTATCTTACAAATTACAGAACACAAGGAAGAAGAATTGACCCCACAAACAGAGGCTCCTGAGACCGAAGTCACCGAACAAAAAGAAGAAGATGCAGAATCTGTCGAGGGCACAGACGAAAAAACGGAAAATAAAAAAACAGACGAAGAACCTAAAGAAAATACTGACGAAAAAAAGAGCGAATAATAATCTTGATTTTGATGTACCTTTACCTCATACTGGTGTTTAACTGCATATGAATAAAATACGTGTCGGACTCAATGGATTTGGACGTATTGGACGAGCATTTACTCGCATTGCTACTCTTCGAAACTCATTTGACATCGTAGCAATAAACACTGGAAAAACTCCTCCCGATATGCTTTCCTATCTTTTAAAATATGACTCTGTGTATCGGACGTTTGAAAAAGATGTAAAGGCCATGGACGATGGCATCATGATCGACTCCAAAAAAATAAAAAGCTACAACGTACGAGATCCGAAAGAAATCGCATGGAACAATCATGAGGTAGATGTTGTTGTAGATTGCACGGGTGTATTTAAAACACGAGAAGACTTAAGCAAGCATTTAAATGGGACAGTTAAGAAAGTCGTACTTACTGCACCCACTAAAGATGATTCCATACCAATGGTTGTCCTTGGTGTAAATGATGGAGAGCTTGATTTTGGAAAAATTAATATTATTTCCAATGCTTCATGCACAACCAATTGTGCAGCACCGCTGTTTAAGACATTGCACGACTCTTTAGGCATTGTAAGTGGATTTTTAACAACTACTCATGCATACACGAGCAGTCAACAACTCTTAGACAACACAGGAAAAACTCACGCAATGTCAAGAGCTGCAGCGCTTTCTATAATCCCCTCAACCACAGGGGCTGCTAAAGCAGTTGCCAAGATTATCCCAGGCTTGGCCGGAAAAGTTGACGGCATGGCCATGCGAGTTCCTACGCCAACTGGATCATTTACTGATATTTCTTGTGTTGTTGAAAAACAAACTACTGCCGATGAGATAAATGCAATTTTCAAAAAACAAAGCGAAGGAGACATGAAAAATGTCTTAAGTTATGCTACAGATATTCTTGTGTCGTCCGACTATATTGGATCCCCCTTTTCGTCCATTTTTGACTCAAACTATACGAAGGTCATAAATGGCAATTTGGTCAAAATATTTAGCTGGTATGACAATGAATGGGGATACTCGACACGACTTGTGGATCTTGTAGAAAAGCTTTCAACACACGTATAATTAATACTACGTTATGCATCACTCAGTTTCCAAACGATTTATTATTGGCTCGTGCTTTTTTTTTGGCTTATTTGCTCTATTTACCCTCTACATTAAGCTTGATCTGTTTGTACAACATGATTTTGACCTACTGGTAAAACTACAAAATAAACTTCCACAAACTATCTACCCATTTTTTTCTATGGTTGTAGTTTTAGGAAGTTTTATTCCATCAAGTATTTTAGTAGTACTATTGATGAAATTTAGAAATCGATACGAAAATCTAGCAACGATTACGTTATTTGGAAGCATGCATGTTGTTGAAATTATTGGTAAATTCTTCCTAGATCATAAGGGTCCGCCATATAGATTTTTTAAACAAAACCCTGCGCTTTCATTTCCTCTTGAATATTCAATTTCTCATTCATATCCTTCTGGCCATGCTTTGAGAGCTTTTTTTATAGCAACGCTTATCGTTTCACTTGTTATCAGGAAAAAAAATATTGACGCGAGATATAAAATTTCTGCAATACTATTTAGCTTTACTACTGCCCTTACTATTGCGATTGGAAAAGTCGCACTTGGTCATCACTGGGTATCTGATACAGTCGGCGGCCTTCTTTTAGGAATTGGATGTGGATGCATTATTGCCTCGCTTAAGAAACAACATATGGAACAACGTGCTTGAATGCATTTGTTGTAGTTCTTGTTAGCACTTTTTCAACAATTTTTTTTTCCATACCCGTTGCAATAATTTGATCTTCTGAATATTTTTTATCATAAAAAAGATGCAAAATACGGTCTGCGTCTGCATAGGTAAAACCAAAATCCTTCTCGTCAGATTGACCACTATAAAGACCTGCTGTAGGTTTTGTATCCAAAATAGTGCGGGCGATTTTTAAATGCGATGCTAATGTAAATATTTGAGTTTTGTATAGATGTTGCAATGGTTCAAGATCGGATGCCTCATCTCCATGACGTGTAAAATATCCCAGTAAATATTCTGATTTATTTTCGGTCCCGCAGGTTAAGGCACTATGTTTTTTTGCCAAGTCATATAAATAAATCATTCGTATACGTGCCATAATGTTTCCTTTTCTATTAATAGACATGTTTTTATCATATGAAGCAATATTTAAAACAGCCGGTGTAATATCGAGTAATATGCAATTTTTTTTTGGAATTTTATTTTCACTAATTATAAGTTGGGCCCTTTCTAATGCGTGCTGGTGCAAATTCTTATATGGCAACAGTGCGCAAATGACATTTTCCTCTCCTAGCGCTAGTCGTGCACAGGTGAGAGCAGTAGCCGAGTCAATCCCCCCCGAAAGGCCAATTACTACTTTTTTGAAGTTATTTTTTTTTGTTGTTTTTTGTATAAATTCAACAATTTCCTGAGTTGTTTTTTTTACATCTATTTCAAGCATAATTATTTGGTTTTCTATATAACCCATGCATTTGTATATAGTTTTCTATCTTTTCGCTCACAAGCCCCGTTATTGATTTGCCTTCGTAAATTCGTTTTCTAATAAGGGTTGATGAGTAATTGGCGCTAAGTAAATCATTTGGAGATAAAACAATCATTTGACTATCATTTTTTTGCACAGGGTAGTCAGGACGAGGAAAAACAATAAAAGGAATTTGTCGTAAATATGCATCGTACCCTTCCCATGTTTTAATTGTTTCAATTAAATCTGAGCCAATAATAAATTCGTATGTATTGTTACTATCTTTTAAAAGTTCACGCACAGTATCTTTTGTATACGTAGGTCCCCCTCGTTTGATATCCATATCTGAGACATAAATATTATTTTCCTCAATAAGTTTTGTCATCGCAAGCCTGTCATGCGCATTTGCATACACAGTTTTGTCAGGATTGGTATTTGCTGGCATAAGAACTATTTCATCAATATCAAGTCTTTGTTCTAGCACCTGCCGAGCAACTAACAAATGTCCAAAATGTGGTGGATCAAACGTGCCACCTAGTACTGCTTTTTTCATTACACGTTATTATAGCAGTCCTTTCTTGACAAATCATAAATATCTGACTATACTGTACTCAAAGAGGTCGTGTTGAGGCTCTAGAACTTTATATTCGAGCGCAAGGCCTTGAGGTTTTTTACTCAAGGATACGAGGAGAAGGTCTCCCGCCAAGGCGGGAGAAATCGGACCTCCGCCACGAGGCGGGGAGGATCTGCGGAAACCTTCAGGCACACTGTTGTCTTAAGAAAAATTTTAAAAACCTTTGGATAACCAGAGAGTATAAAGAAATTTTTCGCACAGCAAGAGCTTCTTTTTTATCAAATTCTTTTAATATATATTCATAACTTGTATTACTAGTTATACTTATAAATAAATCACTATGTGTGGAATAGTTGGCGCCATATCACATAAGCGAAACGTAACAGATGTGATTTTTGATGGACTTAAAAAGCTTGAATACCGTGGATATGATAGTTGGGGTGTTGCAATAAAAGAAAACAACTCTATTGCAATAGAAAAACACATTGGAAAAATAGGCAACGCAAAAATTACACTTGCCACAAGTCATATTGGCATCGGACATACAAGGTGGGCAACGCATGGCGGAGTAACGCAAGAAAATGCACATCCCCATCTTGATTGTACAAAAAAAATAGTAGTTGTTCACAATGGAATTGTTGAAAATTATGAAGATCTAAAAGCACAACTTATTGCAAAAAATCATGTATTTTTATCTCAAACAGATACTGAAGTAATTGCCCATGCAATCGAGGAAGAAAGAAAAAGCAAGGATCTCAAATCGGCCGTACTTGACACCTTTTCTATGCTTTCTGGATCAAATGCAATTGTTGTATTAGATATTGAAACAGAAGAGATTGCAGCTTGTAGGAATGGTTCTCCATTGGTTGTAGGACTTGGTATCGATGAATTTTTTCTGGGATCTGATGTTACGCCATTTTTATCATTTACAACATCAGTCGTCTACCTTGATGATGGAGAGGCAGTCTCAATAAATGCGACTGGTGTGCATTTTTTCGACACTGCAACAAAACAAGAAAAACAAAAACATGCAGAGAACATAGACTGGAAAGCACAAGATATTGAAAAAGATGGATTTCCTCATTTTCTTTTGAAAGAGATAATGGAACAAAAAACAACCATACAAAAGTCAATAATTCAAAATAAACAACAATTACAACTCCTTGCTTCAACTTTGTCTCAGGCAAAACAGATTGCTATTATCGGGTGTGGTACTGCATATTATTGCAGTCTCTTGGGTCAGTATTTTTTTTCTCAAAACAATGTATTTGCCCAAGCAATACAAGCAAACGAGTTTTCACCATTTGCTCCCTTCTACACAAAGGGTAGTGTCATAATCTGTGTATCACAAAGTGGGGAGACGGCTGATACACTCCTAGCTGCAAAACGTGGCAAACAAAACGGGACAACGATTGTTTCTCTAGTAAATGCGCGTGGCTCCTCGCTTGAGAGATTGTCTGACATCTGCATACCTGTTGCAGCGGGGCCCGAAATTGCAGTCATCTCAACAAAAGCGTTTACTGCTCAAGCTGCAATTTTATATGCATTAAGTTTTCTACAAAATTCCTCATATGAGAATATAGAAAAACAAATCTCTGCATATAGTGATCAATTATCGGCATGGCTTACTGATAAAACACTCGAAACAATTATTTCAATCGCGAAAAAACTAATAGATCACGATCACATCTATCTTATTGGAAAATATCTTAATTTCCCGGCAGCGCTCGAGGTTGGGCTTAAAATAAAAGAAACAAGCTATATACATGCTGAAAGCTTTGCTGCCGGAGAGCTCAAACACGGTGTTATAGCACTTATTGAGCATGATACGCCCTGCATAGTTCTTGCATCAAACGATGATTACAAACAAGATGTTTTGTCTTCTGCATCAGAAATTAAAAGTCGTGGAGGCTGTATCATTGGAATTGCTCCATTTAATACTAATGAATTTAGTATGTCTATACAAACACCCGATAGTGGTCATTTGACCGTACTTACAAATTGTATTGTGGGTCAACTATTGGGATATTATCTTGGAGTGGGTCGCGGAGCCGATCCCGACAAACCTCGAAATCTCGCCAAAAGTGTTACTGTTAAGTAACAAATAATTCCCTTAGAAAGCAAGCGAGTACAGCTTGCTTCCCACTAAAATATATATACTTTTAGTATTTTGAGACACCGCAAAATCATCTGCTTTTTTTAGTATTGCCGAATCTATTTGTTTTTCATATTCACCTGTTTTTGAAAGGACAAATAGCGTCCCGCTTCCTTTGTTGAGAAGATATAGCTTACTTACATCCTCAGCAGTGTAGATCTTGTCAAAAACAATACCCTCTTTATTAGGGAGAGAAACCGAGAAATCCTGCTTTATTCCTGACAAAAATTTAAACACTTTATTTCCCGATGTTACATACAGCGCAGAGTCGATTGAAATTGTTGCAGCATCTGAAAGCGCAATTGACTCTCCGCCTTTAACATATGAGGATTTTGTAGTATAACCATCCTGCGCTACTAAATATTTATATATTTCGTCTTTTTTAGAATCAACTATATAGAGATTGCTGTTAAATGTTGCCATGTCTGAAATCGTGCCCCACTCATCATCTTTTTTTACCGCCTCGATTACTTTTTCTCCTCGCACAAGCATAACTCCACGCTGCGGATGATATACAAGCGGCTCATACACTTTTGTTGCTGCAATATCTGTTGCCCCTTTAAACTCATTTTTCTTTATCGTTTTAATCGATTTTTTTTCAAGATCAAGCACATATACTTCGCCGGCTGATCCATTGAGCATAAATGCCACAGAATCTTGTTTGTATAATGCATCTGCCATTGCTTCTTTTTTAATTAACTGGAGATCAAAAAAGACTTCTGGTTTTTTTTCTTCTTTTTTGACAATATCTTTTTCAGCAATCGCTATTTTATCTTTGAGCTGAGACATCTCCTCAGGTACTTGTGTTCCTACATTTTTTTCAAGCGTTGCAAATTCTTGTCTCGCTTCCAAAATAAGAATTTGAGAGCGAGCAAGATTTAAAATAGATACATCTTGTGCTTCTAGAAGTTTTTGATCTATAACTTCTTTTGATACGTTAATTCTTTCAAGCGCTTGAGCTTTCTGCCTCCTTTTAAAACCAAAAACAACACTCCATAACAAAATGAAAAATAAAATGATTACTGACGCAAACAGTATTTTTTTTCGTGTAGATTCAAGCGGAATAGGTGGAATTTTAGCTAACAATTGTTGTACAAAAGATAGCTTAGACACTTTTACATCCTCTTGCGGCAAAGGCTGTGCAACATCGTCTGCTACAGCGGGGGTATTATCAAATGAAAGATCAGCTGGTGGAACTACCTCTTCAGAAAGTAAATCTTCTTTGATAGTAAATATGATTGTTGCAAATGAGGAATCCACATCCTTTTCTACATCCATCTCACTCTTAATACTCTCGACAATCTCGCTTGGATCGTTTGCGTTTTGTAGTTTTTCAATAACTAAATTCTGTGTCAAGATTGCAAGTGGCGCGAGCGTCAAAAAAATTACATCATTTTCCTGTGCATATCCAGAAGCATTTTTGTCGCCATCGATAATCTTGGATACGTTATTTTCTCTTTTTATATAGAGCGCCCCACGTCGTGTTTGAATGTATAAAATATTGTTTTTTAAAAAACATGCTGCAAATGAATCAAGATGTGGCAACGCAGTAGATATTTGATCCAAATAGCCACTAAATTCCCTTAATGTTTTGGGAGCACTATTTTCAATATTCAAACACATTTGCGCCAAAGAGCTGTGAAACTGTGCGCTTTCACTTCCCTTATTTATCGATGCTAATATAAAAAAATGCTCTGAATGAACAAAGTCTGTAAAGAAAGTATCGTTGTTTGTAGCAATGTGTGCTGCAGATAGTATATACACCATTAAAAACTATAATATAAGCAAACTGTATGCAAGAAGAATACTTGCTACAAACAATTGTACAGTGCCAAGAGTCAAAAGAACATTCCTGTCCATTATTTGAATAACTTTTTTCATAGTTTGAATTTGTTTAAGAATAACAATCGAAAACAATATATAAAAAATGGACGCTCCAATCCCACCAATTTTTATTATTATGGCTGATAGTGCTGGAAAATTGAAATCTTGTAGCATTATTTTTTGTTACTTATAGCTTGCATTAGATCATGGATAATCCGTGCTGCTTTCGTAGGTTGAGGAATATCCAAAAATTCAATATTAATTTCAGCTCCAGCTGTTTGAATAAAAATATTCCCAAAACGAAACATCGATCGAATAAAGCCTCCAGTTTTTGTTGTCACATCTTGAATTTGAGAATGAACAGTCATATTAACCTCCTTATATAGGATATTAAAATAATCTACGTCGATAATGCGTTCATTAGTTATAATTCCTACGTTAAATAAATAATTTAAAATGTTAATAAGTATATAGCTATATAAAAATGCATACCAAAAACCAATAAGGAAGATAAGTTGGCGAACTTGAAAAAAGTCTTTTAATAAAAAACTTATAAATGTAGGGACAATAAAAAGAGCCACCGCTGATATGATCCAGGGAATTTGAGTTATAGGGTGAGCACGAAGAAGAAGGATAACTGTTTCGTTTTTATTTTGCCCTTCAAAGGTAGTTTTTGGATATACACAAAATGCATGCATATATCTATGAATTGACATTTTTGACTCAGAGTTTGTACGCGTATCTTTTTGGAGACTAATGGGTGTGTGTTTTTCGCTCACCTTCACTTTTGGAGTGCTGTGTGCCTCAAATACTGTTGGCATCGTACTTGTTAGTATATACTAAAAAAGCCCTGGCAATGACCTATTTTCCCGTCGCCGACTTGGGCGAGAGTATCGTAGGCGCTGACCCGTTTCACGACTCTGTTCGGAATGAGAAGAGGTGGTGCCAGGTCGCTTCGATCACCAAGGCAGTGAGTATTATAGCAGAAACAGATATCGTTTGTCTAGGAGAATTTAAAGGAGAGTTTTCTGATTATCGATATACAACTGGTTTTTCTCGTGAAACAAGGATGAGACTAATTCGACGAGCGCCGGAATCTACTTTTTCAATGTATACATGTACTTTTGCACCAATCTCCAAATGCTCATAACCTGCGATTTTTGATACATGAATTAGTCCTTCAACACCAGACTCGAGACGCACAATGTATCCGTACTTCTCTTTTCTCATGAGCTCTCCCTCTACTTCTTTGTCTTTTGGATATCTGCCTTCAATATCTTTCCATGGATCAGGAGTCAATCTCTTTATTGATAAATTGAGTTTGTAATTATCCTCGTTTTTCTCGACCACAATCACATCAACATCTGATCCTACTTTTAAAAATTGTTGTGGGTCGCTCACTTTAGACCATGATATTTCTGAAATATGAATAAGACCCTCAATGCCATTTACCTCACAAAATACACCAAACTCGCTAAATCCGATGACTTTTGCCGTATACTTCTCGCCATCTTTTACCGAATCAAATGATTCTTTAAGTTGTTTGTAGGAAATGCCCAATACCGCAGCTTTTTGAGAAACAACAAGTCTGTTTTTCATTTTATCCACTTCCAAAAGCTTTACTTTTATTTTTTTACCCACGAGTTGATTGGGGTTATTAATGTATTCTTCAGTTAATTGAATTTTGGGAATAACACCACGAATACCCATAAAATCCACAAACACTCCTCCGCGACCGTAGTCTCCACATACTATTTCAATTTCTTCTTCATTTTTTTGTTTTTCTTCTAAAATCTCCCATTTTCCTTTTTCAAAAAATTTGCGCATCGAAACAACAGGATAACCTTCTTTTGCCTCTTCAACTACTACTTTTACCTGCACGCTGTCGCCTACTTTTAGATACGGCAAATAGGTTGACACTTCTTTGGTTTCAAGGTCGCCTAAAACAGCATATGATTTCCATCCTATATCAAAGAAAATATGACGCTTATCAACTGAAATGATATTACCTTTGACGATATCTCCTTTTTTTGGAGGAGTTAGAACGTGTTTTTTAAGAAGATCTTCCATTGTTCCAACCGTGGTTTTTTTTGAGGGTTCTTTTGTAGTTATTTTACTTTTTGCCATTTATGTAATTCCTCCTTGATCATTATATGCTGCTCTACTATACCAGAAACAGGTCTAAAAAACAAGTAAAATACTAAACTTCCTTTACTCGAAACTGCAGCGCCTCAGCAACACATGAGGAGTCGATTCTGTCACGCATTGATAGATCAGCTATCGTTTGGGAAATTTTTATAACTTTAAAGTAGGAGCGAGCAGATAATGCAAGTTTTGAAACGGCTTGTTTTAGCAGTGCATACCCCTCCCTTGAAAAACTACAAAATTGCTTAATGGATTGTGCTGACATCTCCCCATTTGTTTTTATTGTAGTACCTGAAAATCTTGCCAGCTGTCGAGCTCGTGCTTTTTCAATTCGTTTTTGAATTACGATACTTGACTCACAGACTTCATCTTGTGTTAATTTTTCATTGTCAACTGGTGGAACATCAAGATGCAAGTCAATACGATCAAGAAGCGGACCCGAAATTCTTTTCTTATATTTTTCTATATTTGAAAGTGAGCACTTACAACTTTTTTTGGGGTGTCCTAAAAATCCACAAGGACACGGGTTTGACGCTGCAAGTAGTAAAAATCGCGCAGGAAATGTCACACTTCCCTTGTGCACGTGAAATAGTAACCACTCCATCTTCAATGGGTTGTACATAGTCTCTACTTTTGTAGCAAACAAAAATCATACTAATATCATCATGCTAAAATATCTGATTATTTTACCGAATAAAAAAAGGGTAGTGAATGACTAGCTTTCTCTGAAGTATATTTTGATATAGAGGGGCTTACTTCTTACTTCAACTCTTTCTATTAACTTATTAAGTATTCTCTTAACAGTTTTCTTATCATTCTCATTAGGTTGATTAAGGAATTTGCTTAGAGCATGAGCGTACTCACTTTTCCATGTAAAGTTAGGGTTTTCTATTATTTTTTTTTCAATATCAACAATGTCTTTCTGAATATTATCAATTTGAGGTAGTATACTCATTTTGTTTTTTGCATATTCATTAATGCTGTCAATACCAGTTCTATATGCTTCAGAAACCCTTTCAAACTCCTGCTTTAAACTGTGTAAGCGCAACTTTTTAGCTTTTAGTATTGATTTTAAATCCTTCTGCTTGTTTTCACTAAGTTTTTTGTAAAATGCTTTTCTAGAAACATCATTTGATAATTTCAAGACTTCATTTAAAACATATCTATCTATGACATCTTGTTTCTTCCCATTATGCTTACAAGTGCCTCTATGATGATATGTACCGCATGTATATCCTCTCCAAGAATATTTCTCACCATTTAGAAGCATTTTCCCACCAGCAGCTTGAAACATAGAGTATTTACAATACCAACATTTCAATATACCTATTAAAAGTCCACTTGAGCCTACAGCACGTCAAGTACCCGTTTTGTTGACAAATTTGTCTAAGACACGATTCGCATATAGCAACTTGAATTGAGCTGGTGACATTTTCAGCGTTGTGTGTATTCGGGAGTGGTTGTAGTAATCGATGGTA
>Ga0163152_10000857_pt1 | contig 50337 bp, 41 predicted proteins | sample OliLakLV19MP8IB2_FD_148635 | JGI IMG/M metagenome (GOLD analysis project Ga0163152, IMG submission 148635) | Freshwater microbial mat bacterial communities from Lake Vanda, McMurdo Dry Valleys, Antarctica - Oligotrophic Lake LV.19.MP8.IB-2 | ecosystem: Environmental > Aquatic > Freshwater >... | reverse complement strand
GTAGTTCTCCCGATAGCTATCGGGAGGTTAGAAGACTCAAGGGATAGTAAATGGTCTGGTAGTTCAGCTGGTTAGAATGTCCGCCTGTCACGCGGAAGGTCGCGGGTTCGAATCCCGTCCGGACCGCATAAAAGCCTCACGCAAGTGGGGCTTTTTGCTTTTCAGGAAAGTAGATTAGTATAAACGCTGCTTGAAATAGAGATAAAACTCTTATCTTTTGGTTAGATTTTTTCACAGCGCGATAAAATCAATTCAGAACTTGTTGGCGTATCATGCAAGTTGGTGAAGAGCACCAACTTGGGCGGGGAGAGCAGAAATGTTTTGATAAAAAGGCAAAAAAATATACTCATTTATGGCTCAGGAAATAAAGAAGAACGCAAGGGTTTGCTGTATGAAAAAACATACAAAAACTGATCAAACTATTAATGAGCGTGAGATAGATATCGTTGATAAAATATTGGATGAGCAGAAAAAGATTACGGACGAATAAAATTAATAAATACGAAACTAATGAAATTAAGAAATATTATTCTACTCATTTTTCTATGTTATTCTGTATTTTCGGAGGCTCAGGATTTAATGAAAGTTGACGACAGTTTGTTAGCAAATTCAACACGTTATCAGATTAAATCTAGAGGTTTTTTTAGCGAATATACGCTTGAGTATGCGAAAGCTGGCTGGCAAAGAAGTTATAGCAGTGGGCGTTCAAAATTTTTTTATCCGCAAGGGGCTTTTGATTTAACTAATAAATCTAACCAAAAGTATTCTTACGTTCTCACACGACCTGATTCTAATTCACTTATTGCAAACGTGGTTGCAAATCGGTTTGAAGATATTTTTAAACTTCAGGGCAAGCAAACTATAATCACGAAAATTCGGGAGATACGAATAGATTTCTTCACCGAACTCTCGTTAAAAATTGATTCCTCAGAATGGCAGTTGCTTATAAAATACGCGATCGGGTCGAGGGTTCCTGATCTATTTCAATATAGTGGTACCTTAACCGATGGAAATCGAACGATAGAGATAATGCCAGTTGTGGATCACATGAGCGGATTTCCCGATCCAAATTTTTATGGCACCCCAGGTAAGCACTATGGTTATCAGTTTATGGTAGGTGACGAGGTAGTAGCCGCCTTGCAAATTCGTTTTACTAGCAAAGACTACGTTTGGTTTAAAAATGATCTTGATCCTGATTTAGAGTTTGTAGTTGCCGGGACTATTCCATCTATCTTATTTATGATGAGTTGGATAGATGACGATTGGGAGGATCGATAATTTGCTAATGGGTAATTACTGGACACACTCTCGCCCTTGTTAATGTTGGTAGCCCTCTGTTGTTGCGGGACGCCTGACCCGCGACCCGGAAATGAATAAGATCTTGAAATAAAAAGATGAACGACCAACCCTTGCCCTTGTTAGAGTTGCGAGGTGGCACAGCGCAGAGGTTCACCAACAAGAGTGATGAATTAAGTTAATAGTTATAGTTTGCCGATGAAAGAATTACCATAGGCGTCTGACCGTTCTATATCGAAAACATAAAGCGGTCTGAGGCCTTACCACGCGTTGGGCGAGTGCTATCAATGTTATTATATCGTCAACTTGCGGCAGGGATGGCAGCGGAAAGCCCGCAGCAGCGCGATCCCGATAGCTATCGGAGAGCGTGCGGTGGCGAGGACTTGGAGCGAACAGCCCAGTTTCTTCAAATTAGGGCAACCCGAATTCGTTTAAAGCCCATTTAAACACTACATCGGTAGAATATTCCAGTTGTCGGGAATCAATTTCTGCGGAATTGCGAAATCATTATGTTTGAAGTGTTTAATAATGACCCCATGGAAATAAAATCGTTATTTTTGAAAGGATTGATCAATGCGCTGTTGATAGAAGCAATCGTAGTAGTGCTTTTGATACTTTAAGCTACCCGAGTTAACCAACTCATAATCATAATCCCCACAGTCTGGCTATGGGGATTTTTCTTTTACCACTGTTTTAAGATTTGGTAGAAAATGTTCGATTTCCTGGTCATTACTTGTGTAAAAGGCCACATTTTCAAAATTCTCTTAATTTTGTACCCTTATTAATTAACCCAGGGCAAAAATGAATCTGTTGGATTTTGAAAAGCCCATCGCTGAATTGGAAGGAAAGCTTACCGATATGAAACACCTAGCAGATGGTAGTGATGATTCGGTGAAAAAAGCGGTTCAGGCGTTGGAGAAGAAGATCACTGAACTGAAGAAAGAAACATTTGAGAACCTTACCGGCTGGCAGCGCGTTCAGTTGTCTCGCCATCCGGATAGGCCTTATACACTAGACTATATCTACGAAATCACTACCGATTTTATTGAGTTGCATGGCGACCGCACTGTTGGTGATGACAAAGCAATGGTTGGTGGTTTGGGTACTATCGATGGGCAAACCTTTATGTTGATTGGTCAGCAAAAAGGCCGTAACACCAAGCAACGCCAGATGCGAAATTTTGGGATGGCAAATCCTGAAGGCTATCGCAAAGCCCTGCGATTGATGAGGATCGCTGAGAAGTTTAATAAACCCATTGTAACCTTTATTGACACGCCCGGAGCCTTCCCAGGAATGGAAGCAGAGGAGCGGGGACAGGGCGAAGCCATTGCGCGCAACCTTAAAGAGATGTTCATGTTGAAAGTACCCGTTATCTGTATTGTGGTTGGTGAAGGCGCTTCGGGTGGAGCTTTGGGGATTGCCATTGGCGATCGTGTGCTCATGTTAGAAAACTCATGGTACTCGGTAATCTCTCCAGAAAACTGTTCGGCTATATTATGGCGCAGTTGGGATTTTAAAGAGCAGGCAGCAGAATTGCTTAAACTGGCTTCGAAGGATATGTATAAACTCAAGTTGATCGATGGAGTAGTTAAAGAACCTTTAGGTGGCGCGCATACCGATATGAAGTCCATGGCCGATGAGGTGAAGCGCGTGATCATGGAAACTTTTCATGAGTTGAATAAAAAAACTCCCCAAGAACGAATCAACGAACGAATTGAAAAATTCTGCGCAATGGGTGTGGTGAAAGAATAATTCCAAATTCAGGGTTTAAAATTCAAAATCAAGTAACTTGAATTTTAAATTTTTCGAATCTTGAATCTACATGTAATTAATACTGGTTTTTTTAAGTTAGATGGTGGCTCCATGTTTGGTGTCGTTCCCAAATCAATCTGGCAAAAGTCTAATCCCGCTGATGAGAACAATCTTTGTTCGTGGGCAATGCGATGTTTATTAATCGAAGATGATGATACCTTAATGCTCATCGACAATGGGTTGGGAGATAAGCAAGACGCAAAATTTTTCAGTCATTATTATTTACATGGTGATGATTTGCTGCTTAAATCACTAAACCAGCAGGGTTATTCTACCGATGATGTAACGGACATGTTTCTTACGCATTTGCATTTCGATCATTGTGGGGGCGGAGTGAAAAAAGAGAACGAAAAATTAGCACTCACATTTAAAGAAGCGACATATTGGAGTAACGAACATCATTGGCGGTGGGCAACCAAACCAAACCCAAGAGAGAAAGCGAGTTTCTTGTCGGAAAATATTTTACCCATGCAGGAAAGTGGTCAGTTGAAATTTATTTCAGATAAACATCCATCGCCATTTAAGTTTATGGAGATATTCTATGCTTCGGGTCATACTGATAAGATGATGATTCCTATGATAAAATATAAGGAACATACCATTTGCTTTATGGCCGATCTGTTGCCTTCGGTTGGCCATATTCCGCTTCCGTATGTTATGGGATACGATACCCGACCCCTTCTAACATTGGAAGAGAAAGCTAAGTTTTTAAAAGAAGCAGCCGATAATAAGTACGTTTTGTTTCTAGAGCATGATCCGATCAACGAATGCTGTACCGTTAAAAATACCGAGAAGGGTGTAAGGCTAGATCGTACGTTTAACCTTAGCGAAATTTTATGAAGCGTGGATTAGTTTTGTCAGGTGGCGGTGCTCGAGGTATTGCGCACATAGGTGTATTGAAGGCCTTGGATGAAATGGAAATCAAGTTTGATGTGATTTCAGGTACAAGTGCAGGATCAATTATTGGTGCATTATATTCCTATGGACTTAAGCCTGATAAAATTTTTGAACTGATAAAGAACCTAAGTATTTTCAAATCGGTGAGACCCGCTTTTGCATGGACGGGTTTGCTTTCGCTCGATGGGTTGAAAGACGTTTTGATTAAATCAGTTCCTGAGAACAATTTTTCAGCGTTGAAAATACCAATGACTATTGCGGCTACCGATATTCGCAAAGGGAAGATTCATTATTTTACGGATGGTGAATTAGCACCAGCAATTACGGCTTCATGCTGTATTCCGGCAATTTTCAATCCCGTAACGGTGAATGGAAATTTGTATGTGGATGGTGGCTTGTTAGATAACCTGCCTGCAAAACCGATTCGATCTGAATGTGATTTTATTGTTGGCTCGCATTGCAATCATATCAGTCCTGATTTCGATACAACAAATATTAAATTGGTGGTTGAACGAAGTTTATTGATTACCATTCATGCGAACACAGAAGTGAGCAGAGGCTTGTGCGACACGTTTATAGAACCCCCGCGCATGGATCGCTTTAGTAGCTTGAATCTGAGTAAGGCACAGGAAATTTTTGATTTTAGTTATCGCTTCACAAAAGATAATTTTCTTCCGCATCATTTCAATAAAGTACCGCAGTCATGACCGAAGGAAAATTTAAGGAGTTAATTCTTCAGGGTATTCCTGACGAGTTACCACCAATAAAGGAATATGATTCTTCGGTTAACCATGCTCCGAAAAGAAAAGACATTCTTACTAAAGAAGAGAAGAAACTGGCTATCAGAAATGCGTTACGGTATTTTCATTCGAAACATCATGAAGTTCTTGCGCCCGAATTTTTCAATGAACTTCAGACTTATGGGCGAATCTATATGCATCGGTTTCGCCCAAAGTATGAAATGCATGCGCGATCTTTAAAGTCTTATCCATTCAAGTCGCAACAGGCTGGCGCTATTATGTTGATGATTCAGAATAATTTGGATCCTGCTGTAGCCCAACATCCGCATGAGTTGATTACATATGGTGGCAATGGTGCGGTGTTTCAGAATTGGGCGCAGTATCTCCTCACCATGCAGTACCTGGCTACGATGACAGACGAGCAAACGTTACACATGTATTCTGGCCACCCGATGGGTTTATTTCCATCATCAAAAGAGGCACCTCGGGTTGTTGTTACCAATGGCATGATGATTCCTAATTATTCGAAGCCAGACGATTGGGAAAAATTCAATGCACTTGGCGTTACGCAATATGGGCAAATGACGGCTGGAAGTTATATGTACATAGGACCGCAGGGAATTGTGCATGGCACTAACATTACAATTTTAAATGCCGGTCGGAAAATCTCGAAACACGGTGAAGGTTTAGCTGGGAAACTTTTTTTGACTTCCGGTTTAGGAGGTATGAGTGGTGCGCAGCCGAAGGCAGGAACTATTGCCGGGTGCATTACTGTGATCGCTGAGGTCAATGCAAAGGTTACTCAAAAGAGATTTGAACAGAAGTGGGTAGATGTAGTCATAAGTAATCTTGATGAACTGGTTGTGCGCGTTCAAAAAGCCAAAGCCGAGAAGGAAGTTATCTCCATAGCCTATCAGGGAAATATTGTAGAGGTATGGGAAAAATTTGATCGAGAAAATGTTTTTATTGAGTTGGGTTCCGATCAAACTTCGTTGCATAATCCCTGGGCAGGTGGGTATTATCCTGTCGGACTTTCTTATGAAGAGTCAAATATGTTGATGGCTAATGATCCTGCACAGTTCAAGAAACAAGTTCAGCAAACCCTAAGAAGGCATACCGATTCGATAAATAAACACGCTGCTAAAGGAACCTACTTCTTTGATTATGGAAATGCATTCTTGTTAGAAGCCTCACGCGCTGGGGCAGATGTAATGGCAGCGGACAAGATCAACTTTAAATATCCTTCTTATGTGCAAGACATTATGGGGCCGATGTGTTTTGATTATGGCTTTGGTCCATTCCGTTGGGTGTGTACTTCAGGAAAAGAAAGTGATCTTGATTATACTGATCAACTTGCAGGCGAAGTTTTAGAAAAAATTGCAGCTATGGCTTTACCTGAAATTCAATCGCAGTTGAATGACAATATTGACTGGATAAAATCTGCAAAAAAAAATAAACTGGTGGTGGGTTCGCAAGCACGAATTCTGTATGCAAATTCGGAAGGTAGAATCAAAATTGCGGAAGCATTTAACCAGGCCATCAAAGAAAATAAAATTGGTGCGATAGTATTGGGTCGCGATCACCATGATGTATCAGGAACAGATAGTCCGTATAGAGAGACATCTAATATTTATGATGGCTCGCGCTTTACTGCTGATATGGCAATTCATAATGTGATCGGTGACTCGTTTCGTGGAGCCACATGGGTATCGATACATAATGGCGGGGGTGTTGGTTGGGGCGAAGTAATTAATGGAGGCTTTGGCTTATTACTCGATGGTTCGGAAGACGCATCACGAAAGTTGAAGAACATGTTATACTTTGATGTGAACAATGGCATAGCCCGCAGAGCGTGGGCGCGTAATGGAGGAGCATTATCTACAATTGAAAAAGAAATCTCACCAACCATGAAAGTAACAATCCCATATTTGGCTGACGATAAACTTTTAGATTCGTTGATCTGATGTTTAGGATAATAGCCAGACTGATATTTAAGCTAATGGGCTGGAAGGTGGAAGGAAGTTTTCCGCCCAGGCTCAAGAAATATATTATCGCAGTTGCCCCGCATACTAGCAATTGGGATTTTCCCGTGGGAGTTTTAGCACGTAGTGTTTTAAAAATTGAAAAGGCAAAATTTCTGGGAAAGAATTCACTTTTTAAGCCGCCATTGGGCTGGTTTTTTAGATGGCTGGGCGGCTATCCGGTGGATCGATCAGCACATCATGACATGGTGCAGCAAGTGATTGATATCTTTAATGCGCATGATGAATTTGTGCTGGCCTTAGCACCAGAAGGAACAAGAAAAAAAGTTGACAAGCTTCGCACTGGCTTTTACTTTATTGCTAAAGGTGCCCACGTTCCCATAATTCCTTGTGGTTTTGATTTTGAAAGAAAGACTGTAGTTGTTGGCAATCCGTTTTATACAACGGAGAATCAAGAGGGTGATTTAAATTTTCTGATGGAGTTCTATCGAAGAATTAAAGGCAAAAACGCTGATTTTGGAATTTAATGAGTAACATTATCCTTAATTTATCGCCTATAGGGTTACTTCCTAATTCGGCCTTATCTTTGCTAAAAGAAAAAAAACTAAAACTTATATGAAAAAATTACTCAGTTTAGCCGTTGTCTTAATTGGATTAAGCGCAGCGCAGACAGCTTTTGCACAGATGCAGTTTGCTCTTGGTATTAAGGGTGGCCCTAACTTTGCCAATATTGATACGAAATCAAGCGCTGGCGAAAATTATAAAAACAGAACTGGCTTTCATGCTGGCGCATTTGCACTATTCAAATTTACGAAAGTGGGTATCCAACCTGAATTATTATTCTCCAAACAAGGATCTAATGTCCAATTTAATTCGGGTAATGGCGAAGCGAACTTCGACTATATCAATATTCCAATTATTTTGAAGCTTTATACAGTAGCAGGAATAAACATTCAGGCTGGTCCTCAGTTTGGGTTTTTATCAGGCGGACAATTAAAACAGACAGTTCAGGGAACAACGACAACTCAAGATGCTAAGGATCTTTATAAAAAATCTGATTTTGGCGTTGCCTTGGGTTTGGGTTGGGATCTTCCGTTTGGCCTTACTCTAGATGCGAGATACAATTTGGGTCTAAGTAAAATAAATGACGACCCAAGTTTAGAACAAACCAAGAATCAGGTGTTCCAAATCTCTGCTGGTTTCAAGATAATCAAGCTTGGTAAATAACAGACTTGAACGATTAAATTAAAAGTCCCGCTTCGTGCGGGACTTTTTGTTTTATCAGGTATACCATAATTTCGCAGCCTGAAAATGAACTACACGGATACTCTAACTTACCTGTTTAATAATCTCCCCATGTTTCAGCGCGTGGGGTCTGCTGCCTACAAACCAGATTTAACTAATACGTTGAAGTTGTGCGCTGCCCTTGGCAATCCCCACCAAAAGTTTAAGTCAATTCATGTTGCGGGAACGAATGGCAAGGGGAGCACTTCGCACATGCTTGCCGCTATTCTTCAAACAGCAGGTTATAAAACCGGACTGTATACTTCACCACATTTAAAAGAGTTTACTGAACGCATTCGCATTAATGGCGATGAAGTTGAAAAAGAGTTTGTTGTTGATTTTGTAAAACGGATTAAACCTGAAATTGAAAAACTAAAACCTTCTTTTTTTGAGATTACGGTAGCCATGGCCTTCGATTACTTTGCACAACAGCAGGTTGACATTGCTATTATCGAAACAGGAATGGGTGGCCGCTTGGATTCTACCAATGTGATTACTCCTCTACTTTCTGTCATTACTAATATTAGTTGGGATCATAAAGAATTGCTGGGCGATACACTCCAAAAAATAGGTAGTGAAAAAGCAGGTATAATTAAGTCAGGTGTTCCGGTTGTGATTAGTGAAAATCAACCCCAAGTAGCTGAAGTCTTTGAGTCGAAAGCCACTCAAACAAAAAGTGAGCTTATCAGTGCGTCAGATCAGTACACGGTTAAGAGAGTAAGTTCAGGTAAGTTTGAGGTAACAGGTAATGGAAAAAAACAAACTATTGATCTTGACTTGTTAGGAATCTATCAGGCTAAAAATATTAAAGGTGTATTATGTGCGGTAGATGAATTGAATTCACTTGGGTATTCAATTACAAATGATGATCTGCTTGGTGGATTTAGAAACGTTATAACGCTAACCGGTCTGAAAGGTCGCTGGCAAAAGTTAGGCGAACATCCTTTAACCATTTGTGATACTGGGCATAATGAAGCTGGTATTGCAGAGATAATCAGTCAGATTAAAGAAACCCCGCATTCCAAATTGCATTGGGTAATTGGAGTTGTAAAAGACAAAGATGTAAGTACAATCTTAAGTTTGTTGCCAAAAAATGCTTCGTACTATTTTTGTGAGGCATCTTTGCCACGCGCATTACCCGTGAAAGAACTTTATGAGAAAGCAAAGTCTATCGGGCTTAATGGAATTGTAGTCGAAGATGTGAATGCTGCTATTCGTGCTGCTCGCGAAAGTAGTAGTCCTGATGATTTAATCCTGATTGCTGGAAGTACGTTTGTTGTAGCTGAAATTGAAAACCTGTGAAAAGTAAATTAAAACGCTTCGAAATAATTTCAACCCGCGAAAATGTGATCGAGCCGGGCAAGGATATTTTCATGAAGATTAAAGGCAAGTGGAATCAGGATTATTTTAAGAACGATAATCCTATTACCGTTGAGTTTGCCTGTGGCCGCGGAGAATATAGTGTAGGCATGGCGCGTCAAAATCCTAATAGAAATTATATAGGTGTTGATAAGAAGGGCGATCGTCTTTGGAAGGGCAGTACCTGGGCTGTTGAAGAACAACTTGCTAATGTTGGCTTTTTACGCACTGAAATTCTCTTTACTGAAAGTTTTTTTGAAGTAGGTGAAGTTGATGAAATTTGGCTAACCTTTCCGGATCCACGTCCGCGCATACGTGATATTAAGCGTAGACTGTCGAGCAGTCGATACATCGATATGTATAAAAAATTATTAAAACCGGGCGGTTTCTTTCGATTTAAAACTGACAATACCGATTTATTTAATTTCACTTTAGAGGAACTCGGCTACCGAAATGATATGGTGGATTTTGAATACACAAACGATTTGTACGAATCCCATCTAAGGCCTGAATGCTACGACATTAAAACCCGGTATGAAGAAATGTTTGCTGCGAAAGGCGAGAAGATTAAATACTTACGATTTAGATTTAAGTAGTAGTGACGAAAAATATTTTCCATCACCCCGTCCTCATTCTTCGGACACCCCTCTCCCTGGTGAGAGGGGCGGGGGTGAGGGATCGAACTACATTAGCAAGGATTTAAAATCCTACTTTATCTTGCTATAGGATTACAAATCCTGGACAGCAAACATTCATGATTGAAAAACTTTTTGCGTAACAGTTTGGTAACACGAGAGTGATTTTGGGTTAATGGTTAAAACTAATCTTTGCAAAACCTATAATGGGCATAAAAAAGAGAGTAGTAGAACTTGTAATAATATCAGATGTTCATCTGGGTACGTATGGCTGCCATGCCGAAGAACTGCTCCGCTATTTGAAATCAATAAAAGCGAAAAGAATTATCCTTAATGGCGACATTATAGACATGTGGCAGTTTAGCAAGCGCTATTGGCCAAAGTCGCACATGCAGGTTGTTAAGCACATTACAGGACTAATCGCTAAGGGAACTAAGATCACATACCTCACTGGTAATCATGATGAGATGCTTCGCAAGTTTGCTGGGTTTCGCATGGGCTCATTTCACATCGCGAACAAGAAAGTGATTTCACTTAACGGAAAGTCAGCGTGGATTTTTCATGGCGATGTGTTTGATGTTATCATGCAACATTCAAAATGGCTTGCTAAACTAGGAGCAATTGGTTACGATACGTTAATCTTAATTAATTCATTCGTAAATTTCATTCTCAAGTTGTTTGGTAAAAGCAAAATCTCGTTATCGAAGCGAGTGAAAGATAGTGTGAAGCAGGCTGTAAAGTTTATCAATGACTTTGAAAAAACAGCCGCTGATATTGCTATTTCAAATGGCTACGATTATGTGATTTGTGGTCATATCCACCAACCCGAAATGAAAAAAATAACAACCGACAAAGGCGAAGTCACTTATTTGAATTCAGGTGATTGGGTTGAAAACCTTACTTCTTTAGAGTATAACGAAGGAGCTTGGCGCATTTACCGCTATCAGGAAGACAAAAAAGCAATGTCCATAAAGATTTCAAAGTCAAGGAAAAATAATCTGGATAATGACGAGATATTTAAAGACCTTGTCACTGAATTTCTGACTGTAAAAAAATGAACATCCTCTATGCAATTCAAGGCACTGGCAATGGACATCTGAGCCGGGCTGTTGATATTATCCCAGAACTTAAAAAACACGGTAAGCTTGATCTGTTTGTAAGTGGCGCTCAAGCAGAAATTGTCTTGCCTTATCCGGTAAAGTATAAATCAAAGGGCTTAAGTTTTTACTTTGGCAAACAAGGCGGAATCAATTTTCTTAAAACTTTCCAAAAGAATAGTTCAAAGGATGTTATTAAAGAGATTAATAGTTTTCCGGTTGAAAATTATGATCTGGTGATTAATGATTTCGAACCCATTACCGCCTGGGCGTGTCGTAAAAAGGAGGTGCCTATTGTGGGACTCAGTCATCAGTCAGCGTTACTTTCAAAAAAATCACCACGGCCAAAAATAATTGATCCCTTTGGCGAATGGATGTTGAAAAATTATGCGCCTATAAAAAAGTACGTGGGCTTCCACTTTGAGCGATACGATAAAAATATTTTTACTCCGGTTGTTCGTTCTGCCATTCGCGAGGCAAGCGTTAAGGATTTAGGACACTATACTATCTACTTACCTGCATACGATGATAAAAAACTTGTACAACTTTTATTGAAAGTCTCAAAAGTACGATGGCATATTTTCTCGAAGCATACGAATAAACCCTATCATGTCGGACGTATTTCGGTTTACCCGATTAGCGGCCAGGACTTTATTGAAAGTGTTGTGACAGGTTCGGGTGTGTTGTGTGGTGCAGGCTTTGAAACTCCCGCTGAGGTTCTGAATCTAAATAAAAAGCTTTTAGTTGTGCCAATGAAAAGCCAGTATGAGCAACACTGCAATGCAGCAGCCTTAAAAAAGTTGGGCGTACCTGTTTTGAAAAAGGTAAAGAAGAAATCAATCAAGAAGATTGAGCGCTGGCTCGAAGAAGGGAAACCACTTAATATTTCATTTCCCGATACGACAGCCGAAGCCGTGGAGAAAGCAGTTGGAAAGTTTTCGAGTTAATGCCTCACCCCGTCCTCATTCTTCGGCCACCCCTTTCCGTGGGGAGAGGGGCGGGGGTGAAGGATGAAATTTTGCAACATAGCCGCTCGCTAATTCATTCTCGAACAGTGATAGTAAGGATTTAAAATCCAGTTTATCAGGCTTCAGGATTGAAATCCCGAAGAGCATAAGAAAGGGGCGGGTGTGTCTGTAGAAAAGGTAATATAGCTATTCGAAATTTGTAAATTCTAACGACAGATTGAATTTCAATTATTACCTACCGCCCTTGAAAATCGCAAAAAACTTAAGCTGAAAATTGCTTTACTGCTCTTAGCTCGATATAGATAACTGCAAATACCACTAATATCTCTCCAATAAAATAGGCAATGCCAAGAAGTGTTATTTGATTTTTGAAATAGACAATTAGCCCGCCTGTTAAAATGCAATATGAGAAGTTTGCCAAAATAATTGGCTTCAAAAAATTCTGTGAGTTTTGTTTTAAAAACACGAAACAGGAAAAGGAATAAGCTGCGAAGATTATTGCTACTATCGAAAGTAAAGAAAGAATGTTTTTTGGCATTCCAAAATATTCATTGAAAGTTCTAAGAACTGCAGCTAAGAGAAACGAAGTAACAACAGCACCTATTGCATCAATTAAGAAAACGGTTTTGAGTGTTAGTGAACGCATATTTTCACCCTTTTATTAAAGTCAGCTGTTCTACATCTGCAAGTGTCAACTAAAAGATAAGATGATTTAAATTTATCTATTTAATCAACTATGTTTTCTATCTGCCTATATGTTTATAATCACTAATCCACCTCCAACTTCTCCAACACCTCCGCTAATTTCGTATAATCTTTAAGGCCGGGTTTCAATTCCTGATTACCAGATATACCTACGCCAGAAACGGTTAAATCAAGAACTTCTTCCAAAGTATAATTACTTGAATCCAATTCTATAAAGATGTCGGCATAAGATTGTATCTCCTCCAGGATATCTTGATTACTCGATTCACTTTTATTTAGATCAGTAAGAAGAAGAAATGAAATGCGATCGATATTTTTGGTGATCTCGACTTTTGCATTTACCCAATCTGAAATGGAAAGCTTGACAATAAACCTCACATTGGAAGAACTTGGAATTTCTTTTAGCTGCTTAAAATCAATTTGCAGGAATTCAACCGGGTATTCACTTAGTGATTCTGGGATTGCACCAGCGCTCAATTCGAGAATAAACTGCGGTCCGGTAACCCAGCCGGTTATCTCACCCAAGGTTTTGGCATCAATACTATTAATAGGGAAACCTAGCCAATCTACACCCATACCGGCACAATAGCGGGCATCGCTCAGATTAGTAATGTTTCCGGCTTTAACTTTGGTTTTTAACGACATGGCTCAAATATCAAAAAGAAAAAATAACTTTGAAATGAATTAGTGCTAAATGACAGTGACTAAAGTTAAATCAGGTATTGAAGTAATAGGCGTCAGACCGCTTGGAGCGGTGAGACGTCTTGCAATCTTACCGTTTTTTATTTTACTGGGCCTTTTAACCCACTGCTCAGATGAAGATCCGATCAGCACGGATATTGGATTAAATTTTTTTCCATTACATAAGGGTAATAACTGGGTTTATGAAGTTAAAGAAACGACCATTGTTCAATCAGTAACCGAAGTATATAACTATCAACTTCGGGTAACGGTTATTGATTCCGTTAAGAATGTTAATAACGGCTATACATATACGCTCCTGCGCGAGAAAAGAACCTTGGAGACTGAAGCCTGGGAGAGTTTTGAAACGTGGACAGCAGAAGTTACGGGTAATAAATTGATTCAAAACGAAAGTAATGTGTTGTTTGTAAAACTTGCATTTCCTATTTACAAAGGAGGGAAGTGGAATGGAAATGAATTCAATAATTTACCAAACACGGGTAATCTATTTAATGGCAGCAACAGCGATGAATATAATATTTTTGAATTCGACCAGTCAGTATCTCTATCAACAGGTTTAGATTTTTCTGAGACAGCAACTGTTCATCAAAATAGTTTTACAGATGCGATAGTTGGTAAAGATGAACGCAAAGAAATTTATGCCCGGGATGTAGGCTTGGTGTACAAAGAAATTACCCAACTTGAATATTGTTCTACCCCAAATTGTCTGGGGCAACAAAAAGTAGATAAAGGAGTTATTTTGATTCAAACGTTGAAATCGTATGCTTCGCAGTAGGCTGGTAATCTTTTGTCTTTTAGTATCGGCTACAGCTCAAGGACAGGTAAATCGATATTTTATTTCTTTTAAAGATAAAGCAGGCACACCTTTCTCAATTACAAATCCATCTCAATTTCTGAGTCAGAAAAGTATTTCAAGAAGGCAAAAGCAAAACATAATTCTTACGGAAGAGGACTTGCCGGTAAACCCTAATTATGTAGCTCAGGTTAAAAGTACAGGTGCCAGCACCTATTTCACATCGAAATGGTTTAATGGTGTTTTAATTGAAACGGACGAGGCAACGCTTGCTTCCGTGAATGCTTTGCCTTTTGTTTCAGCATCAATTTTAGTTGCGCCTGGAAGTAAACTTACTGGCGGGCGTGTTTCTAAAATAAAGAAGTACAAAAATTCTTCGGCCGATCAGCCCGCTAATCAGTGGCAGTTGCAACAAATAGGCATCGATGAGATGCAGGAAGGCGGGTATATAGGTGAAGGAATTTCGATCGCTGTTTTTGATAGCGGATTTATTGGTGTGAATGTAAGTTCACCCTTCGCAGATTTGTTTGCAGAGAATCGCGTAAAGCAAACCTTCAATTTTGTTAAAAATAATTCCGGGGTTTACACAGCAGACGATCATGGTACTGAAGTATTATCGGTAATGGCGGCCTATGCCAAAGGCACGTATACAGGTGGTGCTTATAAAGCTGATTATTTTTTATATCTCACCGAAGATGTTAGTGAGTACCGAGTGGAAGAGTACAATTGGACGTTCGCTGCCGAGCGAGCCGACAGTGCCGGAGTTGACATCATCAATTCTTCATTAGGTTATAATACGTTTGATGATTCATCGATGGATTACAAAACATCCGATCTGGATGGAAAAACTGCACAGGTAACAAAGGCAGCTCGCAAAGCAATTGAAAAAGGAATGCTCGTTGTGTGCAGCGCAGGCAACGAAGGCTCAAACTCATGGAAGCTTGTAACTCCACCCGCTGATGCAGTTGGAATCTTAGCGATTGGTTCAATCAATAGTGTAGGCAATTTAAGTTCATTCAGCTCAAAAGGTCCAACAGCTGATGGACGTATCAAACCTGATGTTGTGGCATTAGGTTCAGGCACGAGTATTATTAAACCAAGTGGATCGTTGGGCTCAGCAAGCGGAACCTCATTGGCCAGTCCCTTAGTGGCTAGCTTAGCTGCTGGTGTTTGGCAAGCATTTCCAACATTGAGTGCTCAAGAAATTTATGATGCGATTGTAATGTCGGCCTCATTAGCGTCTGCACCCAACAATCAGATGGGCTATGGAACTCCACACTTTCGTGCGATTGTAAATTACCTTGAGAGTTTGGCAGAAACGGATGTGATTTCTGTTTATCCTAATCCAGTGACGGGTGATCGATTTGAAATCAGACTAAAGCAGCCCCTTGATTCACCTATCCATGTCTTAATCTTTGATGGGTCGGGTAGTCGGGTTGCCGAGTCAACGTTAAAAATTGATTGGGCAAACAATCCGTTTGAATATGACATCTCACAATTTAAAGCAGGCATCTATTTCGTTCGGGTAACTTCTGGAAACAATACAGCTACGGTGCGAATTGTTAAGTTGTAGTTGACTTCGATTTGATGCAATCCCTGCTTATCTTTGTTAGCGAACACGTATCAACTTATACTGAATGAATCCTATTATTGCGCCCTCTATTTTAGCTTCTGATTTTGCCAATCTGCAAAGTGAAGTAACCATGCTTAATGAAAGCCGAGCCGACTGGATTCATGTCGATGTGATGGATGGCGTTTTTGTACCTAATATCTCCTTTGGTGTTCCGGTTATAAAGGCAATTAAAAAGCATTCAAAGAAACCGCTCGATGTTCATTTGATGATTGTGCATCCAGAGCGATACATCGAAACATTTAAAGAAGCAGGAGCAGATAGTTTATCAGTTCATATTGAGGCAAGTATTCATTTGCACAGAACCATTCAGCAGATAAAAGCGGCAGGTATGAAAGCTGGAGTGGCCATAAATCCGCATACCGGTGTCATTCAACTTAAAGATATAATTGCAGATATTGATTTAGTTTGCTTAATGTCGGTTAACCCAGGCTTTGGCGGCCAGAGTTTTATTGAAAATACATTTCAGAAATTAGCAGAACTGAAACAATTAATTGCAGAAAGAAAATCAAAAGCATTAATTGAAATTGATGGGGGAGTTAATCATCAAAATGCAAAGCCTCTTTTGGATGCTGGTGCCAATGTGTTGGTGGCAGGCAACTTTGTTTTTTCATCAAGTGATCCTAAATCTATAATCAGGGAGTTGAAATTAATTCAATAGCCGGACAGAATACTAAAACACATAGGCATATAAATCAAATAAAAGTGACTCTAAAATTCGTACATCTAATCCCGATAGCTATCGGGACGTAATTCTAAATTCGTTCATCATGCTCATGCGGTTCTTCTACTTACTCATTCTCATTGTTATAATTTCTTCATGCGCTCGCTCTGTCTCACGCGTTGATCCAGGTCAGCAAATTGATTTAAGCGGCCGCTGGAATGATTCCGATTCACGCCAGGTTGCCGACAAAATGACGGCCGATTTGTTGGGTAGTCCGAAATTCAAAGAGTATGCGGACGCAGTTGGCAAAAAACCGGTAATCATTGTCGGGCAAATTAAAAATCGCACCAGCGAACACATTGATGCCAATAATTATGTCAAGAAATTTGAATTGGCAATTTTCAATTCCGGGTTAGCCGACCTTATAGAATCAGATACGTTTCGCGACAAGCTGCGGGAAGAACGAGCGCAACAACAAGATTTTTCTGACCCGGCAACCATGGCTCATTGGGGCAAAGAGGTAGGCGCCAATCTCATGTTGTTTGGAGAGATGACCTCTGAGACCGATGTGTACAATAAAAATCGGGTTGTTAATTATGTTACCACCCTTTTCCTTACCGACATGGAAACTAATAAACGCGTGTGGTACGGCCAGCAGGAAATTAAGAAGTATATAAAGAATTAAATACGAATATTATCAAAGATGGTGAGGGTTATCAGCAGCCATGCAAAATTTATAGCCATACTTGTTGTATTGATGGTGAGTTCATGCGCCAGTTATTATCAATCAAATTACAGTTTTAATAAAGAGTTTGAACAAGGTAATTTGAATGATGCTTTAGCAGGTCTGCAAGCCAACGCGAATGAAGCAAGAGGTAAGCGTGAGTTTCTGTATAGTGTGAATGCCGGTTTGGTATTGTCTATGTTGGGTCGTTATGTTGAGAGTAACGATTATTTCGAGAAGGCCTTTCTGTTTGGCGAAGACTACAGGATTAACTATTTGAACGAGGCTGCCTCATACCTAACCAACCCAACCGTGACTACCTACAAAGGGGAAGATCATGAACATTTGATGCTTTTGTATTACAAAGCACTCAACTTTTTGAAGATGGGAAAGACCTCTGAAGCACTTGTTGAATGCCGAAGACTCAATATCAGGCTTCAACAATTGAGTGATCGGTACAGCAACGAAAGCAAATTTCAACGCGATGCTTTCATACATACCTTGATGGGAATTATTTATGAAACCGACAAGGACTACAACAATGCTTTTATTGCTTATCGCAACGCGTATGAAATCTACGATGAAGATTATCAGCGTTTATTTCATATCTCTATGCCAGAGCAATTGAAGCCGGATATTTTACGCACTGCCTGGCTTAGCGGATTGAGCGAAGACTTTGAATTCTTCAAAGAAAAATTCGACATGTTGGATTTTAAGTATGAACCTTCAGATGGGGGCGAACTTGTTTTCTTTTGGCACAATGGTTTAAGTCCGGTAAAAGCAGAGTGGGGGATTAACTTTGTGGTAAGTCGTAACAACAATTTTATTTATTTTAATAATAGCGATTTAGGAATCAGTTTTCCATTTTCATTGGATGGGTATAATGACAAAGATAGAAATGGATTAACCAGTCTTGAATTTTTTAGAGTTGCCTTGCCGCGCTACATTGAACGACCCACCTACTATTCGACTGCCACAATTACATTGGAGGGGAGCACAGTAGAACTTCAACTTTTAGAAGATGTAAATAAGATTGCTTTTAAAAGTTTACAACAGCGGATGAACTTGGAATTAAGTAAAGCATTGATCCGTCTTGCGTTAAAAAAAGCAACTGAACATCAGGTAAGGCAGGAGGACAAAATGTTAGGATCGGTATTGGGTATGATTAACGCAATTACTGAAAAGGCTGATACCCGCAATTGGCAAACTCTTCCACATAGTATTTACTATAGCCGAATTCCATTAGCATTGGGTAAGAATAAAGTTACGCTTGAGTTGAATAGCGTTGGTGGTGAGACTCACCGGAATCAATTTACTTATGAGGCAAAGCCAGGCCAGATACTGTTTCACACCTTTAGTTCGTTGGAGAGCGGATACCCTAATTACGGATATTGATAACATGGCCATTTTCACCATCCATTTCTGACTGCTATCTTTAGCGTTTAATTGAAATTTGACCTGAAAAGAACTCTTGCCATATTCTGCCTGTTAGCAGTTTTTCTTTGTCCATTAGTTTTGGTGGCGCAAGATGACGAGAAACCGACTTTTCCGTTGGAGACCATCTATGCCAAGCGCAAACCTAATCCGGTGCGCAAGATTCTGCGAAATGTTAAGTTTAGCCTTAGCACAGGCTATGGTAAAACCTATATGAGCCATAAGTTGGATGACTTTGGCATCTTTCAGCGAACTGGTTTTGATCCCATGATATATCCACTGGGCATGGCTATAAATCCTAAATATTCAAATTGGATCAACCAAGTAAGCCTTGATACACTTGCCGTTCAACCCGATAGCTTCTTAGTTAACGGAGATACAGCAACACTTGGTTTTAAAGGGAAAGGATTCAACATCCCACTTAACCTTACAATACATTATGAGTTTTTGAAACGATTTAGAATTGGGGGCGGATTGTCATACGAAGCGATGTTTCTTCGTCAGTTCAACCCAATCACCTATACCGATAAAATACAAAGTTTCAAGCCTGGCAGTCCTAATGGATTTATGTTAAGGTATTATGGCATGGTTGGGGCGTCATTTTATAGAATAAATAATTACTTATTTACGGGTGATCTCCAAATAGGAGGTTATAAGCCCGGAAAAAACTTTGATAAATCTCTTATGAAGAGGGGAATTTATTTCAATCTGGGGATAACTGCTGAGCGAGAGTTTTCTGAAAACTTGAGGTTATTTGTCAGGCCTTCTTTCGATCTGAAGAAATATACATTAGATGTTGAGGGAAAACCCACCGTCCATAAGATGAACGCAGCGTATGTTCAGGTTGGCCTCGTCTACTCAATTCCAGAACTGCCACGTTGCTTTCACAAAGATTGTAAGATTCAGATGAATCATGCGCACGGCAACAAAGAGTACAGAAGCAGGGTGCATCCGTTCTACAAAAAACAGAACCCAGGCTATGGCGAAAACCATCCTGAACTGATTAAGTACAAGGGTAAAAACAAGCGAAAATTAAACCCGTATTAAGCACCTCAAAACCTTTATAGAATCTTTGAAATTTTAATCGAAAATCCCGCTTTAGGTATCTTCATTTAGCACTACAATTGAGCATTTTTAGTTACCTTGCACACTTGTTTTTAGCACCTGTAAAAGGGTTTTAAACAACTCATTAAACCAAAGGTAAAAAGTGGCTGAAGAAAGTAATCTCCCTCCGAGACAGAATATCATTCCGATCAATATTGAAGATGAAATGCGTGGCGCATACATCGATTATTCGATGTCGGTTATCGTATCAAGAGCATTGCCTGATGTACGTGATGGACTGAAGCCTGTGCACAGGAGAGTGCTCTATGGAATGCTTGAGTTGGGAGTTAACTACAACAAACCACATAAGAAATCAGCAAGGATTGTAGGAGAGGTGCTTGGTAAGTATCACCCGCATGGCGACTCTTCCGTGTATGATACCATGGTACGGATGGCCCAAGACTGGTCGTTACGTTACACGCTCGTTGATGGTCAGGGTAATTTTGGTTCCATCGATGGAGATTCTCCTGCTGCAATGCGTTATACTGAGGCACGCCTTAAGCGAATAGCAGAAGAACTGCTTTCAGATATCAACAAGGAAACGGTAGACTTTCAATCCAACTTCGATGATTCATTAACTGAGCCAACCGTTTTGCCAGGCAAGATCCCTAATTTGTTGATGAATGGTTCTTCGGGCATTGCTGTGGGTATGGCTACAAACATGGCTCCCCACAATCTCACCGAGGTAATAAATGGTATTGTTCAATACATTGATAACAAGGAAATTACGATAACTGAATTAATGAAATACATTACTGCTCCAGATTTTCCAACTGGGGGCATAATTTATGGTTATCAGGGTGTTCAGGAAGCTTTCCTTACGGGAAGAGGACGCATAGTTGTTAGGGCTAAAGCAGAGATTGTGACCAACGCCAATGGTCGCGATCAAATTGTTGTTACTGAAGTTCCTTACATGGTAAATAAAGCCATGATGATCGAGAAGACAGCTGCTTTGATCAACGAGAAAAAGATTGAGGGTATAAGCGACCTTCGTGATGAATCGGATCGGGATGGATACCGGGTTGTTTATGATCTGAAGAGAGATGCAATTCCAAACATTGTTCTTAATAATCTATTCAAATACACGGCCTTACAATCTGCATTCAGTGTAAATAATGTTGCCCTTGTAAAGGGTCGCCCTCAAATTCTGAACCTAAAGGATTTGATTGTGCACTTTGTGGATCACCGCCACGAGGTTGTGGTGCGCAGAACGAAGTTTGAACTAAATGAGGCTGAAAAAAGAGCACACATTCTTGAGGGATATTTAATTGCTCTTGATTATCTTGATGAAGTAATCACATTGATCCGTAATTCAGCCGACCCGGACATAGCTAAGGAAGGATTGATCAAGCAATTTAATTTATCAGAGATTCAGGCAAAAGCCATATTGGAAATGCGTTTGCAGCGCTTAACCGGACTGGAGCGTGATAAGATCCAAAATGAATACAACGAGCTTAAATTGTTGATCACAAAGCTTAATGATATCTTAGGAAGTGAAGCCCTGCGCATGGGTATCATCAAAGATGAATTGGCCGAGATAAAGGAACGCTACGGTGATAAACGTAGAACAGAAGTTGTTCATAGTGATGATGATATAACCCTTGAAGACATGATCCCGAATGAAGAGATGGTGATTACCATTTCTAATCAGGGCTATGTAAAGCGCACTTCGCTTTCTGAATATCGTACACAAGGTAGGGGCGGTATTGGCTCGAAAGCTGCGAGCAGTAAAGTAGATGATTTCACCGAGAATTTATTCATTGCGCAGGCTCATAATTATCTATTAATATTTACAGAATTTGGTAAAGTCTACTGGAAAAAGGTGTATGAAATCCCGGAAGGAAATAAGACCTCAAAGGGGCGTGCCATCCAAAACCTGCTGAACATTGAACCCGGAGATAAAGTGAAGGCCGTGCTTAATGTTAATAACATTACGGATGAGGAATACATCAATAATAATTTTGTAATTCTATGTACTGAACGAGGTACTATTAAAAAGACCTCATTGGAAGCATTTTCAAGACCCCGGGCAAATGGAATTACCGCCATCACCATCAACGAAGGCGACCGTTTGCTTAATGCGGCATTGACTAATGGTAAGAATGATATTATAATTGCAAAGAGTGAAGGGAAGGCGGTTCGTTTTAACGAAAGGGATGTGCGCCCAATGGGTCGCACGGCTTCTGGTGTAAGAGGGGTCACGTTGGAATCTGCTGAAGACAGGGTGATAGGCATGGTGTGTTTATCTCATGACAATGCTAACTTGTTAGTGGTTTCTGAAAAAGGATATGGAAAACGTTCCTTAATTGAAGACTACAGAATTACAAGGCGGGGTGGCAAAGGCGTAAAGACGATTAACGTTACAGAAAAAACTGGCAAGCTTGTTGCAGTCAAGAGTGTAATTGATAATGACGACTTGATGATCATTAACAAATCAGGAATTAGTATTCGAATTAGTGTAGCTGAATTAAGGGTGATGGGAAGAGCCACACAAGGCGTTCGGCTAATTAAATTAAATGAAGAGGATGCTATTTCATCGGTTGAAAAGATTCAAAAAATTGAGGAAGACATAACTGAAACAGATAGTACAACTACAGAAGATATAAACTAAACTTGAACATAAATTAAATTTGAAAATGAAAAAGATAGCCATCTTATTAATCGGTATTATACCGTTTGCTTCCTTGGCCCAAAAGCCCATTAAGCCAAGTACAAGTGCCGCAGAAAAGGCGTTACGTGAGGGTCAATTTGACGAAGCAAAAAACATCATTGATGTAACAACAACCAGCGATGATTTCATGCTTGACAAAAAAGGAAATCCGAGCAAGAATGCAGCCAAGGCATGGTACCTGAAAGGACTAATATATGCTGGTATTGATACCACTAAAGTTGAAAAGTATAAATCATTAGTACCGGAAGGATTTCCAATAGCTAAGGAAGCCTTCGATAAAGCCAAGGCATTGGACAAGGATCAACTTGCTTTTCTTAAGGATGCGGCAGGGGTTATGCCATTGTTTAACAAAGATGTGAATGCCTATTTGGCGCAGGCCTACTTTAATATCGCAATCAAAGCCTATCAGGATGATCAAGATTACAAGAAAGCTTTTGCCTTTACTGAAAAGACTCTCTATTTTATTCCAGAAGACACTTCTATCTTGATGAATGCGGGGGTATTTTTCGGTCCATCCGCTGAGGAATATGAAAAGTCTATTGACTATATTAAGAAGTATCAGGAGATGGGCGGGAAATCAACAGACGCCTATATTATGCTGTTTAGTATTTACCGTGATAAGTTAAAGGATAATGATAAGGCACTTGCCTTAGCGCAAGAGTTGGTTAAGAAATTTCCAGGTAATGCTGAGTATCCAAAGTTTGAATTGGATTTGTATATAAAGATGAATCGACTTCCAGAGGCTAAAGCCGTTATGGAAAAGCAAGCTGCTGCCGATCCTACCGACAAAGAATCACGTTACTTTTTAGGAGTAATCAGCATGGAACTTGGCGACCCTAAAGAAGCAAAAAAATGGTATGAGGAGGCTATTAAAATAGATCCAAAATATTTTGAACCTCAATTAGGTTTGGCAGACTTAATTTATACAGATGCAAGAAAAACGAAGGCTGAAATGAATCAGCTCGGCAACTCAAAAGAAGACTTTAAGAAAAAAGTTGAACTTGATAAGAAGTATCAGGAAGAGTTGAGAGTAGCTTTACCTTATTGGGAAAAATGTGAAAAACTAAGTCCTGATGAAGGAAAGGTTTTGGATAATTTGTACATGATTTACAACGATCTTGAAATGACAGCGCAAGTTACCCGTATCGAAAAGAGGATGAAAGCTTTGGGCTTATTCGACTAGTCAGTCTGATACATAAATAATAAGGGCTCCTTCGGGAGCCTTTTTTATTGCTTAAGAGCTAAGCATACAATGCCTCTTTCTGAGCTATAATTTGCTCGCTTTCAATGTACTCATCGTAAGGGATCAACTTATCAATAAATCCATTGGGTGTTATTTCTATGATTCGGTTTGCTACAGTTTGTGTAAACTCGTGATCGTGGGAGGTAAATAAAACAGTACCTGGAAAATCGTTTAGAGAATTGTTAAAGGCCGTGATTGATTCAAGATCCAAGTGGTTAGTAGGTTCGTCCAGTATAAGCAAATTGGCACCCGCCAGCATCATCCGCGAAAGCATGCATCGAACCTTTTCACCGCCCGAAAGCACCGTGCACTTTTTAAATACCTCTTCACCAGAAAATAACATCTTACCCAAAAAGCCGCGGATATAAACTTCATCGCGATTTTCTTCTTCGGCATATTGCCGCAACCAATCCACTAAATTACCGTCCGACTGAAAGTATGCCTCGTTGTTAACAGGCAAATAAGCTGGCGTAATAGTTTGACCAAACTTAAAACTACCGCCATCTGGTTCTAATTCTCCTGCCAAAATTTGAAACAAGGTGGTAATCGCTAAGCTATCCTTACTTAACACAGCTATTTTATCGCCTTTGTTAACAAAGAAGTCCAGATTTTTAAAAAGTACCTTTCCGTGTAACGAATGAGTTAGACCTTCAACCTGTAGGATTTGATCACCGGCAATTCGCTTCTGTTGAAAAATAATGGCCGGGTACCTGCGCGTTGATGGTTGAATGTCGTCCAAGTTAATTTTATCTAATAATTTTCTGCGGCTTGTTGCCTGGCGCGACTTGGATGCATTGGCACTAAAGCGTGCAATAAATTCTTGAAGCTCCTTTTTCTTTTCTTCAGCTTTCTTGTTTGCTGAGGCCCGTTGTGATAAAGCAAGTTGACTCGATTGATACCAGAATGTATAGTTTCCCGTAAACAATCGAATTACTTTAAAATCTATATCAACAACGTGTGTGCACACGGTGTCCAAAAAGTGACGATCGTGCGAAACAACAATTACCGTATTTTTAAACTCAAGCAAAAAATCTTCAAGCCACGTTACGGTTTGTAAATCCAAGTCGTTAGTTGGTTCATCCAAAATAAGAATGTCGGGGTTTCCATAAATAGCTTGTGCCAATAGAACGCGTACTTTTTCGGCACCACTCATCTCTTTTACAAGTTTGTAGTGATCCTCTTCTTTAATACCCAAGCCACTTAACAATGATGCAGCATCGGACTCGGCATTCCAACCATCAAGTTCGGCAAACTCAGCTTCTAATTCAGAGGCTTTAATTCCATCGGCTTCGGAGAAATCTGGTTTTGCATAGATGGCGTCTTTCTCTTGCATCAAATTCCATAACTTAGAAAACCCCATCATAACTGTATCCAACACTGGCACTTCGTCAAACTCATAATGATTTTGCCTAAGCACAGCCATCCGCTTACCGGGATCGATGCTAATTTTTCCACGAGTAGGGTCAATATCTCCGGAAAGGATTTTTAAAAACGTTGACTTACCTGCTCCATTAGCGCCAATAACACCGTAGCAATTTCCACCTGTAAATTTTAGATTTACTTCATCAAAAAGAACTCGCTTGCCGAACTGAAGCGAAAGATTATTAACAGCAATCATGAGATTTTAAAATAAGCCGCAAAGGTAAGGAAAAGGCTCGGAATGAAATTACTTCTATTCAGGAATCCAAAACCACAACACCTTATCGAATATGAGCGAGATTATGTTGTCGGCTGACTATTGTCATTTTTTAAGAGAGTTTCAGGAGCTAACATCGTACAACTAAAAACCGAACTAATTATGAAATCGAACGAGTTTTCTACGGGGCAAAATGGCACCCTCATTTTACTTCGCATCCTAATTGGGTGGCACTTTTTATATGAAGGTGTTTTGAAGTTGTACAATCCTGCATGGACCTCGAAGGGGTACCTTTTAAGCGCTTCCTTCTTTAAGCCATTTTTTGTTTGGATCTCTGGAGATTCAATGATTGGTGTTGTAGACACCTTGAATATTGTTGGGCTTATTGCTGTAGGTGTTGGTTTATTGATAGGATTTAAGATTAGGTGGGCTTGTGTTGGCGGCATCTTGTTGCTTGCCATGTACTACCTAGCTCATCCGCCATTCCCCGGTTTGGAACAAGGACCTGCCGAAGGAAGCTACTGGATTGTGAATAAGAATTTAATTGAATTGGCAGCGCTGCTGGTTCTTTACCAGTTTCCAGTTTACACTTCATTTGGTATAGAGCGATTATTTAATCGGAAGAAAGTAGAACCTGCTAACGGATAAAGGTTTAACAGCAAAAGAAATTAATCATGAAAAACGAAAATACTATTTTCAATCGTTGGAGCAGGCGCGATATACTCAAGAGCTTAGCCGGCATACCCGTGCTGGGCACTGTTTGGTTTGCTGGAGCAAAATTAACGGGCTCGGCCAAGCAGGAAAAGGAATTCTTGCTAGAAACGTTAAACATTAGGGCCGCTGCGCCTCCAGCTTCTGGGCCAATGTCAGGTTCTCCGATTCGGTTAGGAGTTATTGGATTTGGAATTCGCGGTGAACAGTTATGCCGCGCACTTGGCTTTGCAACAAAAGAATGGCTTGCCAGCATGAAGGAATCTTCAGAGAAAAATCCGAATGATACCCGATTAAAAGAATTTTTAGAACAGGAAAATCTGAATTTAAAAATTACGGCTGTTTGCGATGTGTTTGATGTAAATGCGGAACGAGTAATAAATTCATTTTCTACGCCTGAGAATAAAGTTACCCGCTTTGCTACCCACAGGCAATTACTGGCTAGCGGACAAGTAGATGCCGTAATTATTGCTGCGCCCGATCATTGGCATGCGCCTATGGCTATTGATGCAATTACTGCGGGTGTGCATGTTTATGTCGAAAAACCCATGACGCATAGCATTTCAGAAACGTATGCTTTACGCGATGCGGTGCGATCAAATGATAAAATTGTATTTCAGGTTGGGCATCAACATCGTCAAACTCAAAGTTTTCTCACGGCCATGGATATCATCAATAAAAAAACACTTGGCCACATCTCGTTGATTACTACAAACACAAATCGTAATGACGATAACGGTGCTTGGCAATATGATATTCATGAAAAAGCTTCTCCGCAAACTATCGACTGGGAGATGTTTTTGGGAAATGCACCGAAAGTTCCATTCAATAAAGAACACTTTTTCCGTTGGAGAAAGTGGTGGGCATACGGTTCCGGACTTTCTGGAGATTTATTAACGCATGATTACGACCGGATCAATTGCCTGTTGAAGATGGGTATCCCAACTTCAGTGATGGCTTCAGGTGGAATTTATACTCATAGAGATGGCCGCAATGTGCCCGATGTATTACAGGTAAACATGGAGTATCCTGATTTTAGTACCGGAGGCAGTCAGGCCGCTGGAAAGGAAAAAGGGATGACCTTTATTTATAGTGCAACCTTAGGAAATCAATTTGACCGAGGTACGTATTTAATGGGCCACGATGCCACCATGGAATTAGGCAATATGATTACTATCCATGCTGATGCCAGAAGTACTCGCTTTGCTGATATGATCAAAGAAAAGCGAATTGATCCAAATGTGCCCGTCTATCAATATAACCCGATGGCTAATGCTACGGATGCTGTAACTTCGGCAACAGCCAAATACTTTGCTAACAAAGGATTACTCTGGACCTATCGGGATGGTAAGCGTGTTGATTCAACTTTTTTGCACATGCGCGAATGGTTAAGTTGTATTCGTAATGGGGGTACACCTAGTTGCAGTATTACCGAGGGATTTCAAGAAGCTATATCCGCTCACATGGCCGGGTTGTCTTACAAATTAGGGCGGAGAATAGAGTGGGATGCCGCTGCAGAGAAAATCATTTCTAAGCCTGGTGAAGACCTCGATGCAATATTAATTAACAATGAGGTAGTTGTTTAGAAGATAATTGATCAACTAAAAAAGGTTCGTGGATTAGTTTCTACGAGCCTTTTTTGATTTATAGTTTTTTTGCCAGTTGATGTCACTTTTGTTGCAACAAGAAATGTACGGTAGGGTATCACAAACAAGCACGAATATTAATCATCTTTATTGTGAAAGAAATAAAGTGTATTGGTGTTCTGAACCTTTTGAAGGAATTGCGGCTTATGTAAATGAATTACTAATTTTACTTTTAATTTAAAAAGATATGCATTCTATTGAAGATAAAGTCGTTCTTATTACAGGTGGCAACAAAGGAATAGGATATGGAGTAGCGGAAGCTCTTGTCAATAGCGGCCTTTGCGTGGCAGTTACCAGCCGTTCACAAAAATCTGCCGATGAAGCAGCGGCAAAACTTAATGCCACGAAAAAGGGCGAAGCAATAGGCCTTGAATTGGATGTGCGCGATTTTAAGAGTCATCAAAAGGCTGTCGATTTAATAATCAAAAAATGGGGGAGATTGGATGTATTGATTGCAAATGCGGGAGTTGGCCATTTTGGTTCTGTGGAAACAATAACAACAGAGCAGTGGAACGAAACTATCGATACAAATTTAACGGGTGTATTTAATGGAGTTAAGGCTTCGATAACTGCACTGAAAAAATCGAAAGGATATATTATTACCATTGCCAGCTTGGCAGGAACTAATTTTTTTGAAGGTGGATCTGCCTACAATGCTAGTAAGTTTGGATTGGTAGGGTTTACTCAAGCCATTATGCTGGACTTAAGAAAGCATGGAATTAAAGTTTCCACTATAATGCCAGGTTCTGTAGCTACAAACTTTAATGGACACACCCCTTCTTTACAGGATGCCTGGAAAATTCAACCTGAAGATGTTGGACAATTGGTAGTTGATTTGTTAAAAATGAATCCCCGAACCTTACCGAGTAAAATAGAAGTGCGGCCGAGTATGCCTGGCGGTAAATAATTTTCTTAAATAGGATAGACATGTTCATGAACATCCCTCTTTCTGTGCAGCGTTAAAACAGACCGTTTAATAAATTCAGCTATTACCTTATCTTTAAGAAATTGTTTCATCTGGATTATGATTTTCCGATTTCTAAGACTGCTTTTTCAGACCGTTCTTCTTTTGGGAACATTGTTTTTTTTGTCATGCGATCCCAAAGAAGTTGTCACTCCGGCAGTTGAAGAGGGTCTTTTCATCAATGAGATATATGCTTCCGGTGAAGATTGGATTGAGCTCTATAACTCATTGGAAACCAGTAAGGATATAGGAGGCTACTTCATTTACGATAATGCTGCCACTAAATATAAATTGCCTAGCGGAACGGCCGTTCCAGCCAAAGGTTTTTTGGTTTTGTTGTGCAATGATTTAGCAACCGGGCTCAATACAAACTTTAAGTTAACCTCAGGGGGAGAAACTGTTTACCTCGAAAACGCTCAAGGAGTATTAATTGATCGTATTGATTTTCCAGCCATCAGTAACGGCCAATCCTATGGTCGATATCCTGATGGTTCCTCCAATCTTGCCGTGTCAGGCAATACTACGCAAGGAATTTCGAACGGGAATTCCCAAACGCCTGCCGTATTGACAACTTCAAGAGTTCCTCTTGTACCCGGTCTTAATCAAAACGTTTCAGTCTCTGTTAATCTCGTTTCGAATATTGGTGCAGCTTCTGTTAACATGTTGTATCGTTTCAACGGAGGTAGTTATTCAACTTTGGTGATGACACTTTCAGGATCAGCCTATATTGCTGAGATTCCCGCCCAATCCACAACGGGAAAAATGGAATACTACATTGAAGTAACTGGCACGAATGGGAATAAATCTTATGAACCAGCCAGTGCGCCAGCCAAAGTATTGGATTACTTGTTGAACATAGATGTATTGCCGCTGCTGGTGATCAATGAATTTCTTGCTTACAATACATCATGCTGCCCTGATACCGCAGGTGGCGTGAACGAATTTGACGATTGGATTGAGATTTATAATATAGGAATCCAGTCTGTAAATATTGGAGGTATGTATTTATCTGACAATAAAAATAATCCCTTTAAACATAAAATTCCTACAGACAATCCGGCTGCTACAACCATAGCACCGGGAGGGTACTTACTTTTATGGGCTGATAATACACCAAATCAGGGACCACTTCATCTTGACTTTGGGCTGAGCAACGCAGGCGAAGATGTTGGACTATTTTATATTGATGGTCGCACGATTGACGTATATACTTTTGGCGCACAGAGTGAAAATATTTCTTTTGGACGCGTGACTGATGGAGCCACTACTTGGAAATCATTTGCTACACCAACACCCGGAAAAACAAATCAATAAAATTTGAAATCTTATTTACATGTTTGAATTATTTCCTGATCAGCCAGTATACGAATATCCACAACTAGTAAATATTACGTACTCGTTTCTTTGGGCTTTCTTGCTGGCTTCCATTATTGCAATCACCCATAAATTGACGTTTACAGGTGACTATTACCCTAAGAATTTCTTTCAGTCGTTGGTACTTGGTGCTTTGGTCACTACCTTAGTTATGATGGCAATAGGGGATAGCCTCGCCCGGGGGCTAGGTGTGTTTGGCGCCATGGCCATCATTCGGTTTCGCACCCGGATTGACGACCCACGTGATGTGTTGTTTCTCTTCGCAGCATTAAGCACAGGACTTGCCGTTGGTGTGTATGGTTTTACAATTTCATTTGTCGGATCAATTCTATTTTGTTTAGTTGCTTTTCTATTGCATGTCTCACCCTTCAAGAGCTTTGCCCATCACAGCCAACTGTTCTTTACATTATCTGATACAAATTTATTATCAGAGGTCGTTAAGGTAATTGAAAGTAATTGTGCTGAATACCGAGTGATCACTATACTTGTAAATAAAGAGAATGCAGTTCGTTATCATTATGCGGTCTCACTAAAAAGCTCGACAAGTAAAGAAGTCTTGATGAACTCGCTGCGCAGTGTAGATGGAGTTAAGCAGTTAAAATTATCATCCAACGAAGTAATTGCATCATGATATCGGCACGAATTAATTGGTTTTATATTTTAATAGGCGTGCTGCTAGTATCCATGCTATACATCAGTGGGCGATACTTTAAAGGCAGCGGTGATGCAGCAATTGGAATTGCCCAAACTACTGAGTATAAGGTGAACTCGGAGAAATCTGCTTTGGTAAAATCAGTTAATGTTATTTCAGGTATGCAAGTAAAAGAAGGTGATTTATTAATTGAATTAACCGGCCAGGAGCTCGAAATGGATATCGCCAAACTTACTAACCGGATTGTTATACTAAAATTAGAACGTGAAGAGAAGTCAAAACTTTTAGCATCTGAGGTTTCATACATTAAAGCGCAGACCGGTATCGAGATTGAGGAGTTAGAAGAAGAAATTTTGCAGACTGCAAGTGAATTGAAAATGAATGAAGCCTTGACACGCGAATTTGTTTCAGATAAAAAAGGAATGGAAAGTCCGCTTAACATCAAGATAAATTCCTTAAAGCAACAAAAGCAAAAACGTGAAGAGGCGATGAACATCAAAATCAAAGATGTGCAGCAGAGATTTAAAACAGATCAATACCTATTGGAAAATCAGGTTGTGCTTCAGGAGAGCGAATTGAATTTGTTAGCAGAGGAGAAGCGGAAGTTGAATAAGTATGCAAGTGCCAATGGGGTTGTTAAAAATGTTTATGTTAAGCCCGGAGAGCAAGTAGATGCCTTTACGCAACTTCTGGAGATCAATCCATTAAGGCCCACAACGGTTATTGCTTACCTTGTAAATAGGAAATCAGATGTTTTTCCAATTGGAGCAAGTGTTTCAGTTTCATCCTATGACCAACGAAGAAATTCAATTGCCGGAAAAGTGATTGGCTATGGATCGGTCAATGAACTTCCAGATATCTTGCAAAAATCAACAGCCACAAAAGCATTTGGGCAAGAAGTATTCATTGAAATACCGGAAGACAATTTGTTGGCGAATGGTGAAAAAGTATTGATCCGGTGATGATGCGGGTGGCGCTTTTATTTTTTCTTATCCTTTCCTGGAAAGCTGAGGCTCAGGTAACAATGGAGGATTTTCTGTTGGCTGCCTGGCAAGAACCTGCTATAAAGTCCATTTCAGATCAGGATAATTTTTTAAATGCAAAACCTTATCAATTAGCACCCATTCAAAAACTAGAGTTTCGCACAAAAAGTAATCAATTGGATCGTACACGCCAAGATTATGCGTTACGCCTCACGCCCTCCAATCCCTGGGAGGTAAAACGAACGAATCAATATTTCAAAACATATCAGGAAGTGCTGAAATTGGATAAACAGCGCATGCTCAAAGAATCATTGATGTTGCGGTATAACGCTATAATTAATTGGCTCTATTATGATGAGATTAGGAACTTGAAGGAAGAGGATAAGCTGACAACCGAAAAGTTGTTATCTATATTGGAAGCACAACGGTACTCAGGCTTTTTTGATGCCAAAGATTACGTTGATCTGAAATTGACCTTAGTCGAAAAAACTATTGAATTGGAAGAGGCACGGTTTAATAGTGACAATCAGCAAAATAGAATTGAAATTTTGCAAGGAAGTGTGATGATGCAACCCGTAGATTGGGTTGAAAAAAAAGTATTAACGATTGCCTCAATTGAAGCGGTTGTTGATACCTTAATTGGATCGGCAAGCGCAACGGGTGAAATTGCTTATCGACAAAAAAAAATTGAGTTGGCAAACCGCGAATGGCAATTGGAGAAATCAAATCTGAATATTGGATTTGTTCAACCTGAGTATGAACAATTTCGCCTTGATCAAAATCGCAGACCCTGGAGCATTTCAATGGGGTTAATCATTCCCATCTTTAACCCGAACAAAGGCGATATGACAAAGCGCAAACTAGAAGCCATTGAAGCGCAAGGGGATTTGATAGAAGCAAAAGATGAGCAACAAACAGGACAAACATGGGCACGCACTAAAATCAAGAGCCTTGTTAAAAGGCATCATGAGATAGATTCGCTCGCAAGCAAGTTGGATATTAATACCTTGGCTCAACGGTTGCAGGTAATTAATGATAGTAACCCAATCTCGCTTGTGCGAGTACAAAATAATTTGATCAAGATAAAAGCAACTCAGGCACGATTAAAACATGAGATATTGCTGACCTACATCGAATTTTTGAGTTATTCAGAAGTTCTTCAAGCTCAACCAATGGTTAACTATTTGTCGCCTGATCTAAGCGTGATTGTGAAATGAGGCAGTTAGTTAAATATACTGTTATAATCGTTTTTTATATGCTTAGCGGCCAGGCAGCATCACAAACTGTCGATCATTGGGAGACCGTAGTTTACGATAGCATGGTTTGGCGATATTGGCCTGGTTCTTCTAATCCAGGAACTAATTGGAACACGCCAACCTTTAACGATCAGTTGTGGCAGCAGGGGCGAGGCGGCATTGGCTATGGCGACAATGACGATAGAACCCTAATTGATCCTGTGCTTTCTGTTTTCTTGCGGAAGAAATTTACGATAACAAATCGAGCTAAGATACTAGATGCGATGCTACACGTTGACTATGATGATGGCTTTATAGTCTATTTAAATGGGGTGGAAATTGCGCGAGCAAACATGGGTACCAATTCAACTGTGGCCTTCAATCAGGGGAGCAGTGGTTTGCATGAAGCTTTATTGTATCAGGGTTTTACACCAGAAGGCTATCTGTTAAAATCTGAATTATTGGATGGACTTTTGGTTGCTGGTGAAAACACACTCTCGGTTCAGGTACACAATGACAATATTAGTTCTTCCGATTTATCGTCATCGGTATTCTTTAGCGTTGCCGTGGCCGACAACTCATTCACCTATCTGCAAACACCAAGTTGGTTTGTTGAACCTTTAAATTTTACTTCTTCCAACCTACCCATTATTGTTATCAACACCAATGGGGGTACTATTGTGGACGAACCGCGAATTGTTGCGAACATGGGGATTGTCGATAATGGACCCGGAAACCGAAATCATCTGGCGGATGTATTTAATAACTACAATGGTAAGATCAGTATTGAAATCCGCGGAGAGTCATCGCAATCTCTTTTTCCGAAAAAATCGTTCCGACTAGAAACACAGGATGCACTTGGAAATAATTTAAATGTAGCGCTACTTGGTATGCCACCGGAAAATGATTGGGTTCTGTATGCCCCTTATAGTGATAAAACGATGATACGCAATGTGATTACCTATGAGCTAGGAAATAAATTGGGAAATTATGCACCCCGCACCCGTCTTGCTGAATTAGTAATAAACGATGTCTATCAAGGTATATATGTGCTAATTGAAAAAATTAAAAGAGATAAGCATCGCGTTGATATTTCCACCCTTACGCCCACCGATGTTTCGGGTGATGAACTAACGGGTGGCTATCTGTTGCGTGTGGATAAATTTGATGGCAACGACTTTCCGGGTTGGACTGCAACACCTGTTCCAACAATTTCAGGCGATAATAATATTACCTTTCAATACGATGACCCGGCCGGAGATAAGCTGGTTAATGCACAAACCACTTACATCCGTAATTACATGCAAACTTTTCAAAGTTCATTGACCTCTTTAAATTTTACGAATGATCAGTCCGGTTTTAAAAAATATTTAGATATACCTGCTGCCCTAAACTTCATGATTGTTAATGAGGTTAGTAAAAATATTGATGGCTATATATTTAGCACATATTTGTATAAAGATAAAAACAGCAGGGGCGGGCTACTCACCCTAGGGCCTTTGTGGGATTTTAACCTGGCCTTTGGAAATGTTAATTATTTACCAAATGCTCAGTTTGCACCGGGTTGGATGTGGGATTATCAACACCGAATGTTTTGGTTTCGTAGAATGATGCAAGATCCTTCGTTTGCCAATAAGATGAAATGTAGATGGACAGAATTGCGTTCTGGATTTTTAACGAATGAATATTTTACGAATAAAATTGATTCGCTGTCAAACGTGCTGGGGGAAGCTCAAGTGCGTAATTTTCAGCGGTGGCCTACATTAGGCAGGTATGTGTGGCCAAATCAATTTATAGGATTAACTTATCAAGACGAGATTAATTTTCTGAAGCAATGGATCATTGAACGACTTACGTGGATGGATAGCAATATGCCGGGCACTTGTTCGCTGATTACTTCAGTTGAAATACGACAAAATCAAATCCAGGTATATCCTAATCCATTCGGTGAGTCAATTGAAATTGTTGTTGAGAGTGCAAGTGAACTAATTCAATTAAAAGTATTTGATCTACTTGGGCGGCAAGTATTTCAAACTCACTTTGCAAACGGAACTTATCATTGGATCGGAATAGATGGTTCAGGTAAAAATGTTCCCGCTGGAATTTACATTATTCAGTTATCAAATACACAAGGATTTTTGGGTCAACAGAAAATCATAAAGTCTTATTAGTTTCAAGTCCTATCCGTTTCTCATTTACAGAAGAAATAGTCCAAACATCCTGACCTAAGGTAACTTATGTAACTAAGGTTGTTAACTCCCTTCAATTTTCGTACATTAAAAAAGTCAAAAACTATTCAAAACAATAAATAAAAAAACTATGAAAACGCGTTTAGGTATTATTGCTTTTTGTCTTGCTGTTGCAATGGCATGCACCACTGCCAAGAAAGAAGAAGATCATGATGATATGGATATGGAAGCCGTTGAAGAAACTACTCCCGCAACAGCTGTGGCAACTTTAAACAGCGCAAGTGGAAGTTCGGTAACCGGCACAGCCACTTTTGAACAGGTGGATGCCATGACAGTTAAAATGAGTTTGGAGGTTCAAGGACTAACACCTGGTGAACATGCATTGCACTTACACCAAAATGGAGATTGCAGTGCCCCTGATGCGAGTTCAGCAGGTGGCCACTGGAATCCCGGGGGTATGGAACATGGAGAAAGAGGTGAGGGTCAGTTTCATGCTGGCGATGTAATTAATCTTATTGCCGATGCCGATGGAAAAGTTTCCTGGAGCCAGGATATAAAGGGCTGGACAATTGGCGGAGACGAAAGCACTAACATCCTAAACAAAGGAATTATCATTCACGAAAAATTAGATGATTTTAAAACACAACCTACAGGTGCTGCTGGTGGCCGTGTGGCATGCGGAGTAATTGTTGAAGGAAGTATGTAAAACATGTTTGAGGTATTGTTGAAAAGGCATCTTTTTAAGATGCCTTTTTGCTTTGATGGCAGCCAAAGAACATTAGAAAAAAAATCGGGTACATTTCGCTAAGTGAGATTGAATGCGTGTAAAAATGTTCACGTGACAGACCGATCTTGCATGAAAGGCACATCCACGCAAAATCTATATTGAAGTTCGAGATGTAGAATCTGTTTCTGCTTGTAGGGGAAATATATCTACACATTGAATGGTTAACTCTTTGTTAGCACGAGACGAAAACATGGCATAATATTTATCGTTTACAGAATGTCATTCACCCAAAATATAGTACCATGAGATTAACCAAATTTTCAACACGACAAGGAATATCGATGCTTGTAATCCTGCTGCTATTAGTAGGTGCAAGTTGTAAAAGTAAAAAAGCCACGATGGCTGTTACTGACCCGGCATCTGAAAAAGCTAAAATGGAACAAGAGGCAGCCATGCGCAAACAGCAGGAAGCAGAAGCTGCAAGAAAGCAAGAACTGGAAGCAGAGGCCAGAGCTGCCGAAGCCAAAAGAAAAGAAACGGAGCCTTATCGAAAATTAGATAACTATTTCTCAGCCATTTCAAACTCCAGTAGTTTAGCTTCCGCGAATAGCAGCATTAGTGAAGCCCTTACGTTGTTTGCTTCCAAAGATACTCCGGTATTAATTGTAATCAGTGAAGAGAACGGCCAGAAAGATTACGACCGCCCTACCACAATCGGTGAATATCTCAACTACCTGAAAGATCAAAAGAAGAGCATCAATAAAATTAACCAACTTCAGTTTGATAACGCAGGCAAGATTACCGAAGTAGAACTGGCTACCAAAAATTAATTTCAATCTCTAAAATCAAACACCATGATAAAGTACTTATATACATTATTGGCAGCCCTGTTTCTTTCAGGTGGTTTGCTGATGGCACAAACCGCAGAAATCAGTCCTAAGCGAAAGCAGGCAATCGATTCATTAGCACTAGAAAAAGTAAAAGACTTGAGTAAATACATTTCTATTATCGGAAACAAAAAGACCCCGTATTCAGAGGCTACACGCGTAATGGACAGGGCAGGGGAGTTGTTTGCTGAAGGTAGTGAGATGGGCGTGTCATCACTCAATAATAAAGATATTACCTACTATAAAGTGCGCGCGTACTTCGAACACCTGATTGCACTTAATTATGATCGCGTTAACATTCAGTGGTACGATATTCATTATATCAGCGACCTGGAGAAACAACCTGATGGCCGCTATGTTGGTGTGATTACCGTTTACCAACGCTTCGAAGGTGAATCAGAGAATGGGTTGAAGTATAAGGACACCACCAAGAAAGATATTACCATTTATGTAGATCGGAAGAAAACCCAAATTGCAGGAAGAACCATCGAGTTCTGGGATGTGTTGCTAGGTGATATTAGGGTTACCGAAACTTCAAAATAATCTTGAAAAAAGTATTGCTCACCTTTATGGTCGGCCTTTCGTTGCAGGTGCAAGCGCAGCTTGTTGATGAGATGAAAGACGAGAGTAGGCTGTACGCTGAAACTAAACAGATCAATCAATTCATCAGGCGCTTTAATGGCGAAGAAGATGAGAAAGGGGAGCGGTACTATGCAACTGACAACCAGTATCGAAATCTTAAACTGCGAAAGAAGTACCTGGAGATTTTATTCGATCGATCGAATACCGGCATCAGCAATGATTTGAAAACTCAGTTTCTCAAAGATGTGCTGGAGAAGAAAGAACCAACCATTCTGGATTTCCACGGTGGCAATTGGTTTGCCGAAGTGCAGACAATTTTTACCGTTAATGGCAAAGATCAGAATATTACCTTATTCATGGAATTGGAAAAACATCATCTAGGTACGCGCTGGATTATTTATAAAGTGCATGCCGACATGTATGATGCGTCCTTTAAAAGAGATACCATTGTAGTAGGGAAGTTTTTACACCCGATGAGTCACGAACTTGATTTTATGAATTTGCGCAAAGCATTTTTGAATAAGGACAGCGTGACGCAATATGTTTCCAAAAAGTTTACGCCCGATCATCTCTCCGTGTTTCTATATGAATCAAAAAAGGGGAGCATCAAATACAAATCCGTAGAACAGGTAAAATTCCATTTCTTTCAAATACAGGGTTGGTATTTTGAGTTGGCAGAATTCAATAGAACCGGGTATAATAACGGGTGGCTCATTTCGAACTTAGTGAAGCTAACCGCTCCGGGAGACGAAGCAATACTCAGACGATACGTACATCATGGGAATTAAGCGCGCAACAGCACTTGCTGTGTTGTTACTAACTTTTGCATGCAGCGTGCACGCACAGAAAGGTCAGAAGAAAGCCGACTCGCCCGATCTTGATAAAGTGAAGAACATGATTTCGTTTTTCGAATTCATGCTCAATACCTTGGGGAGCAGTAAAACTTCTGCCCGTGATAAAGAGGTGCTCGTTACCGAGAGTTACGCAAAAATATTCCGCGATAGTAAAGTACAGATCGAGGATGACCTTGTTGGCAAGCGTGATGTGATCACCAATAAAGATGTGCCCGCCTATTTAAAAGATGTCGATTTTTTCTTTACGGATGTAAAATTTGAATTTACCATTGAGAATATTGAAGTAGGAAAGCTAGCGAACAACCACGTATTCTATAAAGTAAAGTTGTTGCGAAACCTGCAGGGCACAACAATAGCCGGAGAGACCCTAAATAATTCAATCCCGCGCTACATTGAGGTGAATTACAATCAGGAAACGCAAGACCTGAAAATTGTAAGCATTTATACCAACGAGTTTGATGAAAGCGCTGCACTTGCCTATTGGTGGACGCAACTAACCTACGAGTGGCAATCCATTTTTAAACGAAAGTTGAATTTGATTGATAGTGTTCAGATAGGGGACTTAAAAAAGATTACGACCATTCGCGATATTGATGTAACCGGAAATGTTTTTATAAAAGACATAGAACCACTCGGCCAACTGTATAACTTGGAGTCACTCAATCTCACGAAAACAAAAGTAACAGACTTGAGTCCGATCCGGAACCTGACTGAATTAACAGAGTTAAATCTATCCGGAACTAAAACAATCGATATTGCACCGCTGCGGTATTCATCTAAACTCACCAATCTATCTATTAGCAATACAGCCGTTACAGATATTTCAGTCATTGAAAAGATGCCTGAGTTACAGCAGTTGGATGTAAGTGGAACAAACCTGTTAAGTTTTGATCCGCTGCGAAACAGTGAAAAAATTTTACGCCTTAACCTGAAGGCATCAAACATTAACAACCTGCAGCCGCTGGATTCCTTGCAAAGTTTGGAAGAGTTGAATTTATCGAACACCGCGGTTATCAATTTGAGTTCGCTGGGTGGATTAAAGAATTTGAAAATCTTGAAATTGGATAGTAATATGATTGCCGACATCAGGGTGTTGAAAGACCTAACCGGCCTTACAGAATTGTATGTTAATTATACACTGGTTTCTGATTTATCGCCCTTGCAAGATTTGCCAAATCTGAAGCGAATCTTTTGCGATCACACCGCTATCACGCGCGCTATAGCGGAAGACTTTATGACCGCCAATCCAACCGTGCTTGTTATTTTTGATAGTGAAGATTTAAAAAGCTGGTGGATTACACTTACACCTGCATGGCAAAATGTATTCACCAAAGCAACAACCATTAGTCGCGATCCTGGCAAAGAGGAGTTAGCCAAACTCACTAAGTTGGATTCTATTAACGTAACAAACTCGGGTATTTCAGATCTCGAACCACTTGCTCGACTCCGTCAATTGCGAAAAATTATTCTTGCCAATACTACCATTTCTGATTTATCGCCCTTGCAACCCTTTATGGATGTAACGTACCTTGATATTAGCGGCACACAAGTAGGGGACATCTCAGTTATAAATCAATTTAAAAAGCTGACTGTACTCCGCGCCAGTAATTCTCAAATCAAAAGTCTGAACCCGGAATTAGTACTTCCGAACCTCAAGGTGGTGTATGCCGACAACACGGGCCTCGATGATGCTATTGTAAATAGATTTATGGCGGCAAACCCAACGTGCCTGGTAGTTTACAAAACAGCTAAACTCAAAACATGGTGGGCCGATTTGCCAAAGGCGTGGAAAGAATTGTTCCGTCCTCAGGTTGGTGCAGAAACCCCAACCACCGAAGCCCTTCATAAATTAATTGCAGGCGAGCGGTTGCGCATTGAATCCAAGACCGTTGGAGATTTGAAACCGTTGGACGAGTTCATCAGACTCACAGAGTTGTACATTACCGATACTGACGTTACCGACTTAACGCCACTTGGCAAGCACCAGGGGTTGCTTTCGTTGACTGCCAGTAAGAGTCCGATAGTAAATATTGAAGCTTTGGCTGCGATGGATCAAATTGAAAGTTTGAATCTTTCTGATACGCCATTGGAGGACTTTAGCATCTTACGGGGAATGGCAAACTTAAAAAGTTTGGATTGCAGTGGTACGTTAATTCGAAAGTTAAATGACTTTGAGGATTTGCCTGCGCTGAATAGTTTAGATTGCAGCAATACGGCTGTGCGCAAGCTTGACCCAGTCAGCAATCGGTCGTTGATGAAGCTTGTCTGTTATAATTCGAAAGTCTCAGCAAAAAGGGTGGAGGCTTTCAAAAGCCGAAACCCTGAATGCACTGTGGTATACTACAATAGGTAGGCAGCTCAGAATACTACTTAACATAATATAAATTATATAACTATTTACTCGCTAAGTTCCTGACGCACAGTTCTATAATGATTTTATGTTATCCAGCGAAACGCTGGACATTTAGTGAAACGCACATACCACCGCACAGTTATATAATTTGACGTTATGCTACCAGCTGGCGGATTAAGCCTCTTCTAGTTAGTTGGTTTCCCTCTGGCATCAAAGAGATTTATCTCAGGCCTGCCTGCCGGAGCTTGAAACATAAAGAAGTTGTATAAGACTAATCAAAGCGTAGGCAGGTTCTTGCCTGCCCCGCTCCTTCACGGTGGTGGGTTGAGGTTTCTGTTTCAGAGCTCCCTTTTTAGGGGGCTCTTTTTTTTTATTACCACGAACTAAAAGGTGGAGAGCTGGCAAGTTAGATAAAGTAATTATATTGACAATTAATGCAATTTTGAAGGATGCCGGTAATCTTCGACAACATAGAGAACCACTTGGTTCAGGGTTTACGCGATTCACTAGAGGTCTCAAAGCGGGCTGACTTTTGCGTTGGATATTTCAATCTTCGAGGCTGGAAACAAATAGCAAAGCACATTGAACCATGGGAAGGCAATGATGAAAACCGATGCCGCCTTTTGGTTGGAATGCAAAAACATCCGCAAGAACTTATCCGCGAATACTTTGCACGGATTGAAGCACAGCCCATTGACAATCAGACTGTAATACTCATTAAGAAAAGGCTTGCTCAGGAGTTCAAAGACCAGCTCACTATCGGTATTCCAACTGAGGACGATGAAAGAGGCCTTCGCAGATTGTCTGATCAAATTAGGAAAGGTAAAGTAGTTGTTAAGCTTTTCTTACGCCATTCTCTTCACGCCAAGTTGTATCTATGCTTTAGGGACGACAAGATCAACCCGATCATTGGGTATGTAGGCAGTAGTAATCTTACACTTTCTGGACTATCCCTTCAGGGAGAGCTTAATGTTGATGTGCTGGATAAAGATGCCAGTAACAAACTCTCTAAATGGTTCAATGATCGTTGGGACGATAAATTTTGTATTGACATTTCCTTAGAGCTGGCAGAAATCATTGATACAAGTTGGGCTGCCGATAAACTTCTTGAACCATTTCACATATATTTAAAGATGGCTTACCATCTTAGCCGTGAAGCTAGATCTGGTATTTCTGAGTTCAAGCTTTCAAAGGTCTTCGAACGGCAACTTTTAGAGTTTCAACAAAAGGCGGTTCAAGTTGCTGCGCATCATTTGAATAAGCGCGGTGGCGTAATCATTGGCGATGTGGTTGGTCTAGGCAAGACGATTACTGCAACTGCACTGGCAAAAGTATTTGAAGATGATTTTTACTTGGAGACACTCATCATCTGCCCGAAGAACCTCATGCACATGTGGGAGGATTATGTGCACAAGTATCAATTAAGGGCAAAGGTCATCCCGATATCTCAAGTGCAGAATCTTTTGCCAAAGATGAGGCGATATCGCTTGGTTATTATCGATGAAAGTCACAACCTGAGAAACAGAGAAGGCAAACGTTTCAAATCAATTCAGGAATATATTCACCTTAATGATAGCAAAGTAATTTTGCTTTCGGCAACTCCATTCAATAAAAGTTACATCGATCTTTCTAATCAGCTTCGCTTATTTCTAGCCGAAGATGCGGACCTGGGAATTGCCCCTGAACAGTTCGTTGAAAGTGTTGGTGGCAAAATTCTTTTCGAAGGTAAATTCCAAACGCCAATAAGAAGTATCGCTGCATTTGAGAAGAGTCATTATCCTGACGACTGGCGTGAATTAATGAGGCTCTATCTCGTTCGCAGAACCAGAAGCTTTATTAAACAATACTACACGGAAGCAGATACTACTTCTGGTAGAAAATTCTTAACCTTTGCAGATGGCACTCGCTCCTATTTTCCGGATCGTATTCCTAAAAAGGCGCAATATCATTTTGATATAAACGATCCGAATGATCAATACGCAAAGCTTTACAGTGATGCTGTTGTTGAGATTATCAATAAACTAAACCTTCCGCGCTACGGACTTGGTCAGGAGATTTATCAGGAAAAACTTCCAGAACCAATTGCCACAAACGAAGAGCTTACCATACAGGCGAACTTGGGTCGTGCCGGTGCACGACTAAAAGGATTTGCCCGAACGAATCTTTTCAAACGACTGGAAAGCAGTGGTCATGCCTTTCTTCTTTCTCTCGGAAGGCATATTCTTCGTAACTTCCTTTTCATCTATGCCATTGAGAACAAGCTGGCATTCCCAATAGGAAAGCAAGATGTAGCCATGCTTGATGATTATCTGGAAGACCAGGATCAGGAAAGCATGGAAGAAAATCCTAACGGCATGGGACTTTTGCAAAAGGAAGAAGATTACCTGAGTCAGGCCGGAAAAATCTACGATATACTAAATAAAAAATACCACAACCGATTTGATTGGATTGGAAGTCATTTATTCACTGCTAAGTTGAAAGCGGCTTTGCTTTCTGATAGTCGTGAATTATTGAAGATATCATTACTCGGAAAGAATTGGAGTGCTGAGCAAGACAGACAGTTGAATGCTTTAGACAATTTGGTTCAAAAGAAGCATAGTAAGGAAAAGGTTTTAATCTTTACCCAGTTTGCTGATACTGCCTATTACCTGACAGAGCAACTTAAAAAACGAGGTGTTAAACAAATCGATTGTGTAACGGGCGATGCAGAAGACCCAACTGCATACGTCTATCGCTTTAGCCCTGTAAGTAATGATAAGCGTAATGAAGTTACACCTGACAAAGAAATTCGTGTGTTAGTGAGCACTGATGTCTTAAGCGAAGGTCAGAATTTGCAAGACTCTCACATCATTGTCAACTACGATTTGCCTTGGGCAATCATTCGATTAATACAGCGCGCGGGTCGTGTAGATCGAATTGGACAGAAGGCTGAAAAAATTTATTGCTACTCCTTCCTGCCAGAAGATGGCATTGAAAAAATTATTCAGTTGCGGAGCCGTTTAAAAACCAGACTTGAGCAAAGCGATGAAGTCTTAAGTTCGCCTGATGAAATTTTCTTTGACAATCAAAAGATAAGAAGTCAATTGGAAGCGCTCTATAGCGAGCAATCGGGCATTCTCGATGAAGAAGATGATGGCGAAGTTGATTTAGCGTCTTACGCTTATCAAATCTGGAAAAACGCAACCGACAACGACCCCTCTTTATTGAAATCAATTCCAGACATGCCCAACGTTGTTTACGCCACAAAGCAGAATGATGATGATCCACAAAAGGAAGGTGTTGTGGTTTACTCCCGAACAGCAGAGGACAATGATCTTTTGGCATGGGTGGATAATAAAGGAGAAATCATTACTCAATCCCAGCTCACAATACTAAAAGCATCTCATTGCGGCCCCACAACAAAAGCACTTGAAAAACTAAGTAACCATCACGCGCTATTGGGCAAAGCCCTTGATTACATTAAAGACATTGAAAGCAATGTAGGTGGCCAGTTGGGAAGGCAAACAAGTGTGCGCTATAGGATTTACATGCACCTGAAACGTTATTATGAAGAGTATAAAAATACCCTGTTTGTTACAGATGAACTAATCAGAGCGATTGATGATATTTATCGCTTCCCGCTGAAAGAAGCTTCAAAGGAAATTATTGGCAGGCAACTCAAAGGCGGTGTGGATGATAACTCTCTTGCTAATTTGGTAGTATCACTTCGTGAAGAAGATCGCTTATGCATCCATTCCGATGAGCCAGATACCAGGCGCGAGGCTCAGATTATTTGTTCTATGGGTTTAAAAAATACCTAACAAAACTTGAGATCACAGTTTGTGATCTTAGAAAAGATAAACCGTCAATATGGCAAAAAAGAAAACTACTTCGGTCACCCTAACTGAAGAAGCACTTTATTCACATATTTATGTGATTAGAAAGCACAAAGTGATGCTCGATTTTCGCCTGGCTGATTTATATGAAGTGGAAACTCGTGTATTGAATCAAGCTGTAAAAAGAAATCCTGATCGATTTCCAGAAGACTTTATGTTTCAACTTTCAGAGAAGGAATGGAACTCTCTAAGATCACAATTTGTGACCTTAGACGGAGGCCGAGGTAAATACCCAAAATATCTTCCCTATGCCTTTACCGAACAAGGCGTGTCGATGCTCTCTAGTGTATTGAACAATTCTCGCGCCATTGCAGTGAATATCCAAATCATGCGCTTGTTTGTGAAAATGCGGCAGCTGATTATTGGCTACAAAGATTTGCTGAAGAAGATTGAAAAGCTTGAAAGAACACAAATGGAAAGCAATGAAGACATATCCTCCATTTACAAAATTATAAAAGAGTTGTTGGAGCCCGCTGTAAAAGATCGCCCATCTGTAGGGTTTAAAATTCCGAAGAGAAATGATTAAAAAACTTGATATAGAGAAAACCCGAATTGCCCTTCAAAACTTTGAGTTTGCAGAACTATTTCGCGAGGAACTTGGATGGAGCAGTCCTAAATCAACGCAAGCGAAAACGGAAATAGTTAAAGAGATAAATTTTAGTAGAAAGCAAATAGCTGAACTGTCCGGGGCGGTGGTGTACGAAATTACCCTTGCCAATGGCGAATTACCATATTCGGCTCAACGGAAGGAGATATCAAAATACATTCGTGAACTAAACTATGAGAACGTCTGCATTTTTGTAGACAAAGACCGTAGCCAGAGCATCTGGCATTGGGAAAAGAAGCAGGACAAGAAAATGATGCCACGCGATCACTTCTACATGCGCGGCCAGCCTGGCGATTTATTTATAGGCAAACTATCCTCGCTTGTATTTGATTTGAGTGATTTCGATAAGGAGGGAAACGTTCCGATAGCGGAAGTAGCCGGAAGAATGAAGGCCGCATTGGATGTTGAAGTTGTTACCAAAAAATTCTACAAAAGTTATCAGGAAGAATTCAATGGCTTCCTTGAATTCATCGAAGGTATAACGGATGAGAACGACCGAAAGTGGTATGCCTCTGTAATTCTTAACCGGTTAATGTTCATTTACTTCTTGCAACGCAAGTTCTTTTTAGACGAGGGCAATGCCGATTATCTTTCTTCCAAATTAGAGTATAGTAAAAAACAGTTGGGCAAGAACAAATACTATGATGTATTTCTGAAGAAACTATTCTTTGAAGGTTTTGCCAAAGAAGAAAAGCATCGTTCCGCTGAAACCAACAAATTGATTGGAAAGATCAAGTATCTGAATGGCGGACTTTTTCTTCAACATAAAATCGAGAAGAAGTACAACGGTAAAATTAAGATCAGTGATGTTGCCTTTGAAAACCTGTTAAAGCTATTCAAAGACTATAGTTGGAACCTGAATGACACACCGGGCGGACAAGACAACGAACTGAACCCAGATGTATTGGGCTACATTTTTGAAAAGTATATTAACCAGAAATCCTTTGGAGCGTACTATACCAGAACTGAAATTACCGAATACCTCTGCGAGCAAACTGTTTATAAGCTGATACTGGATGCCATCAATGGACCCGATACGACTGAACATGATGATGTAATAGAAAAAGTTAGGAGTGCTTCGGCCTATTTAAGTAAGGCCACTCCTCTCTCAGCAAAAAATAAAACCGAAGGAAAACGAAAGCACTATGAACATATAGAGGATTTACTGATTGGCTTAGATGCAGAAATCTGTCGCAAATTAGTGGTAGGAGAAAATGCCGTGCTACCTAACCTTTCCTTGCTTGATCCGGCTTGTGGATCTGGAGCTTTTTTAGTGGCCGCAATGAAGACGCTCATCAACGTATATGCGGCCATACTCGGTAAGATCAAATTCCTGGGTGATAAAAAACTAAAAGCCTGGCTTGATGATATTGAAGCTAACCATCCCAGCGTAAACTATTATATTAAAAAACAGATCATCACCAACAACTTGTATGGTGTTGATATAATGGAAGAAGCTTCCGAGATCGCTAAGCTTCGTTTATTTCTCGCGTTGGTTGCCAGCGCGCAGAAAGTGGATGACTTGGAACCTTTGCCTAATATTGATTTTAATATTGTTTGTGGTAATAGCCTAATTGGATTAATGCGCGTAAATGTGAATATGTTTAATAAGCATATTGCTCCCAAAGCAACAGGCAAAGTAACTCAAGGAGCAAATCTATTTAGGCCTGCTACCATTCAAGGAAATATTTTTAGTGAAGGCCGCTCAAAAAGCTATCAACAGATTATCAATGATAAGGAAGCTGCTATTGCTGCTTATAAGAATGCACACGAGCTTGGCGTTAATGAGTTACAGGCACTGCGTGATAGTATCCAAGAACAAGAGAAGCAAGCTTACACTATACTGAATGAACTGCTCAAAGAAGAGTTTTTAACGCTAGGTATTAAGTTCGATCAACATACTTGGGACGAGAAAACGAAGAGTATTGGTAAATCCATAAAGAAGCCAATTTCAGTAAAGGATGTTGAATCGCTTGCACCTTTTCATTGGGGGTATGAGTTTTCAGAAATATTTAGAAAAAAGGATGGATTCGATGCAATAATAACCAACCCGCCTTGGGAAATATTTAAACCTCAGGATAAGGAGTTTTTTTCACCTTTTTCGCAAACAGTAAAAAAGAATATCCAATCAATAAAAGCGTTTGAGAAAGAAAAAAAGGAACTTTTAAGACAGCCTGAGCTTATTCAATTGTACTTAAAATACCTAAGCAATTACCCACATCAAAGCGAATATTATCGAAATGCCACACAGTACAAGAATCAAATATCTATTGTCAATGGCAAGAAGGCTGGCTCGGATATAAATCTATATAAGCTCTTTGTTGAACAATGTCACAATCTATTAAAAAAAGAAGGGTATTGTGGTATAGTTATTCCAAGCGGAATATATACGGATCTCGGAACTAAGAAACTCAGAGAATTACTCCTAGATCAATCACAAGTGATCAATCTAATTAGCATGTCTAATGAGCGAAACATCTTTGAAGGAGTGATGCATAATTTCAAGTTTTGCTTATTGACCTATAAGAAGGATAAACCTCGTGATTATATTAATTCAAGTTTTAGAATCTACGTACACGAAGCAGTTCATCCGGCAGATTTGGAGAGCTTTCTGTCCAGCGAAGAGGCCAAACTTAAAATACCAATAAAAGTCATAAAGGAATTTGCGCCTGATTCATTGTCGATAACTGAGTTTAAAGAGCAACTAGATTTAGACATTGCTCAAAAATTTATTGAATTTCCGCCATTAGGTAGAAAACTAGAAAACGTATGGAATTTGAAGCTATCATCGGAATTCCATATGACCAATGATAGCGCTCTTTTTCAGACTAAATTATTGAAAGGAAGCATGCCTCTTTTCGAAGGCAAGATGATACACCAATTTTCAAATAAATTCAGTGAACCTCAATATTGGGTGAATGAAACCAATGCCAGATCATCAATGCTAGGTAAAGGTGAAAAGGATGTTGCGCAAATATTAGAATATCAAAAATATCGCATTGTAACTCGTGCAATTGGAGGTAGCGCGAATGAAAGAGGCTTTATTGCTACTATCCTCCCTCCAAGAGTTTTTTGTGGAAATTCACTATTGGTTTCCACGGATAAGGATGATCACCGAATACTCAATTCAGATAAGTTATTGGTTGTGGCCTTTTTAAATAGTTATCTAGTTGACTACTGCATCCGTCAGATGGTGGCTACAAATATTAACATGTTTTATGTCTATCAACTTCATATTCCAAGACTTGTTTCTAAAGACAAGTGGTACCGACCAATTATTGAAAAGGCTGCAAGATTAATTTGCATTACTGAAGAATTTTCTGATTTATGGGTTGAGACAATTGGAAGTAAATGGTCATTCGATGTTGCAGCTCAAAATGAAAAAGAAAGAAATATATTGAGAGCTGAGCTTGATGCAATTATTGCTCATCTATATGGCTTGACAGAGAAAGAGTATGCTTATATCTTAAGTACGTTTCCCGTTGTTGATATAGAAAAAAAAGATTTGACAATTCAATATTATAAAGACCTCGCCCATGAATTTCAAAAACCAGTGTTGCCTAATTCAACCTTACCTCATCTTGTTCGAAAAGGTGAAAATAAGAATCTTGAATTCAAAAGCACACTGCTGTGGGATATCAAAGAAAGTGCTCGCAAGTATCACATTGAGCACAGCGTACTTAAAACCATTGCAGCATTTTTAAACTCTACGGGAGGTACTTTACTTATTGGTGTCACAGATGATGGACAAATTCACGGCCTTGAAGATGATTTTAAAGTACTCGGCAGCAAAGGAGACCCACGCGATAACTTCAACAAAGCTTTTGATAATCTTATCTCAAATAATTTTGGTCGGGATATTCACCGCCTTATTCAATTAAGCCTTGAGTCAATTGAAGGTAAACTAATAGCAAAAGTTGAAGTAAAAGAAAAAGCACCAGAAGAAGTATTTCTTGCAAACAAAGACAAGAATAGTATCGAGGAGTTTTATGTACGATTAAATGCCAGCAGCGTAGCATTAACTGGTAAAGAGCAATCGAAATATATTAAAGGGCATTGGAAGTAGATAATCTATATGTTTGAAAAGCCACTAATTGATCCGTTGTCGCGCGAAATACTCTACATACTTCGTTGCGAAATTGCTTTCAATAGAATTTTTGAAAGGTTAAAGTCGAAGTCACATGAAATAAGTTATGCTGATGTGGTAGATGAGATATTTGCGCTTAGAGGATTAAATAACGAATTACTTGTTAGGCTATTGAAATTCTTAGACAGAAGCACCGATGCTCACACGCTATTTTATGTAGTGAACTCCTTGAACACGGAAAACAAAGATGAACTCAAGAAGGAGGTATCAGAATTGCGTGCCCAGCTGAAGCCATTCTATGAAATAAGAAACAAAACCTTGGCGCACCTTGAAAGAGGTTACGAAGACAATTGGGATTCTTTTTATAACATCATGCCAGTACTTAAGCGTATCACTATTCTCCTGGACAAATTGAATGGTGAAAAATTGGAATACCATTGGAAGGAGGATCGAGGTTTTGAAATTGATTTAAGGAAAGAACTTCATATCGATGAGTAAATATTTAGTGTATTAGTGATTGGTGGTTTGTTGAACATAATTTCTATCAAAATAGAGTAATAAGGCATAGTGATACTGATACTGGACATAATGCTGGACATAGTGTCCAGAATGGTGTAGATAGGCATAATGGATTAACTCAAATCGTGATGATATGGCAAAACAAGACATCAGCGTTCGGCAACTAGTAGACAAAGTACTATCAGGTGAACTCGCTTTGCCGGAAATGCAACGGAGATATGTGTGGACAACAATAAAGGTTCGCGATCTACTTGATTCGCTCTACAGAGGCTATCCATCCGGTGCAATTCTTGTTTGGGAGGGTGATCCCAATTTAGAAGACCGCAGCCTTCAAATACAAGGTGTTAAAGAAAATCCACTTTCGAATAAACTACTGCTATTAGATGGTCAACAACGCTTAACCAGTTTAACCGCTATCCTTTCAGGCAAACCAGTTTCTGTCCGCAATAAAAAGAAGCCCATTGACATCATGTTTAATCTAAATCATCCTGATACGATAGTGGAAGAAGCTACCGATCTGGATGATGATTACGAGGATGATGAGGAAGATGATGACAATGGCAATGATGGTGAGAGTGATATTATGGAGGAGCTTCGTAAACGAACTTTTGTTGTGGCTTCCAGATCATTAAAGAATGACCCAACATGGATTTCGGTTTCAGAAGTATTTGTAAAGACTGAGTCTCAATTGTTAAAGCCACTAGGTATTAATTCAG